>Ga0153997_1000199_pt1 | contig 17641 bp, 13 predicted proteins | sample TSNC081MetaG_FD_104750 | JGI IMG/M metagenome (GOLD analysis project Ga0153997, IMG submission 104750) | Attine ant fungus gardens microbial communities from North Carolina, USA - TSNC081 MetaG | ecosystem: Host-associated > Fungi > Mycelium > Unclassified | place: USA: North Carolina, Lumber...
GATTGGCTTTATTATAGCTGGTCTCAATTTCTTTTAATAGGCACTCTGTTGTAGTGCGCTTACTATAATTCTACGAAAACTCAAGTATGACTGGATTTTCTCTTACTTTCAAATCTTTACACCTATCTAATCATATGATAACATTATAATCATTTGTCTTGTGTTTTCTGTTCAACTTATTGATAAAATTTTAGACTTTCTTCTTCTTTTTTCAACCGAAAAATACTTCAATATCACTTCCTGTGAACCTGCAGCAAAATGAGGCAATTATACGTAGTATGCAGTTTCTTAGTGAGTTTTGGGGAGATAGTCTGCAAATTTATAGCAATTTGTGGGGTGAACACAGAATCTTGGCGTATGACCCTATAAATAAAATTTGCGCAATATACATAAATGAGGATGAGCCACTTGAGATTCAAAGATGGTACATCGCAGTTGGAATCGCCAGTGATCTAAGTGCAAATGCTGAAGAATTGACATATTCCTTTATATGTCCCGATATTATTTTAGAATTTTGTAATATGAAAACGTCTCAAGATATCAAAAAAACTGTAAGATTCCTTTTGGAAAGGCCAACATAAAGGCAAAAAGAATGAAGAGATATCATTATACCAGCATTACCAATAAGAATTTGAAATCGACATTAGCATCCAGGGGTGATATTTGAAACGCATTTGAAGCAGTTAGTGAAGGATAAAATGTAGAAATATAACACTGATGAAAGTCTGTTAAAAAATTAATGAATCATTTATAAAGAAAATAGTTGCAAATTTTTCTTATTCTAGTATAATATATTAGGTAGTCAATTGCTGAAATAGCTCAGTCGGTAGAGCACTTCACTCGTAATGAAGGGGTCGTCGGTTCAAATCCGATTTTCAGCTTACCAAGAAACCTTGATTTTATCGGAGTTTTTTCTGTTTTTATTATCCTTTCTAACACAAGGGAAACCCTGACAATACTTTACCGGGGATCGGTAGGGCGCAAACGCCATACCGTTCTTAGTCTTGTAAAAGGAGTGGTGCTTATGACTATACATGAGGAATTTGAACTGTATACGGTAGATGTAACCCACTGATTTTCAGTTTTTAGATTTATCATTACATGTTTTTTATGTACTACCTTCTGGTATTTAATTTCTCTTGAAATTTTCTAACATGATGTTATAATCTAAACATGGAGGCATAGCTCAGCCGGGAGAGCACTTGCTCGACAAGCAAGGGGTCGCTGGTTCAAGTCCAGTTGTCTCCATTTATATTTCCTCTAAATTCTTCTCAAAATTTTGTATACATTATGTATTTCTCTTTCTTACCTACCTAATATCTTTCCGAATTTTTCAATACATACCATCCATCGTAACTCAGTGCTACCTGTATCACACTAAAATGAATTTAAATACGTTTTTATTCTCCTTCCATTCGTCTTATTTCCAGACAATTTCACCCAAGTGTCTATTATCTCTATTACTGTACATACTTTCTTTGTCTTGACATATATTAGTATTGTTATCTGCTTCTCCTTTCATATAACTGGCCTGCTGTATAAGCAGGCTGGTACTTAGATAACTCCTCTTTCAATTGTTTCATTTACCATTCACAATCAATCACTTATATCATACAATCTCCTGTATCTTCACTAAATTTTTTTATGCATATATTCTCTCTTAGCAGACGTTTATGTTATCCAACAAAAAAATAGCGTACACACCAATACTCAAAAGGCTTTGAAATACCTCATACTTAAGATTGTCCAAGTTCTGTACTTTTTCCCAATTTTGTATATTATGTCTGTTACCGTTGCACTTCTCTTATGCTCTTTCATATTCTATGGTAGGGAAGTAATTCCCAATAATTTTTTCAAGGAGTGATTCACATGTTTTGTAGATGTTGCTGCTGTAGATGTTGCTGCTGTAGATGTTGCTGCTGTAGATGTTGCTGCTGTAGATGTTGCTGCTGTAGATGTTGCTGCTGTAGATAAAATGACTATGTCCACTGGCTTTTCCATTGAGGTAAGCCAGTGTTTTTTTGAGCCGAAGCAGCCGCACCACAAACCATGAGACGTTCGCAAAGCTTACTTCTTATGGTTTCCCCTTATTTATTGTATTGCATTTCACTATGATATTACTCTTTAAATATTAGTAAAGTTGATTGCCAAAAAGGGTGCTGTTTAAATATGATTTTTACTTACTTATTTACTCATTTCTTGTCTATATTTTAGACATTTTTTCAAATGTGTATGACATCTCAATAACCGTTACACATCTTTCAAATTCAACCATATATTGTATTAGGAAGCGCTTCCTGCATTATAATACTAAGTCTGTTACTCATATATTTTCATCTCTTTTTCACTGACCTGCTTTAAGGGCGGGTCAGTGTTGTCTCGGTTTTTCTCAAATTGACGCAACACTCTCTTACATCTGTCATGGGAGATATACCATAATTTACCACTATCATTTTACTCTTACGAATCGTAAAATAGAAAAAAAGGATGATAATATGATGCAGAAAAAAGACAAAGTAACCCCAATTTGGGGAGTTGAAGATTCCGAAAAAGACAAACAAACATATAAACAAATGCAGAAAAAGTTTCTGGAAGGTATGGAATATACAGAAGAACGTTTATTAAATGACCCTGAGCTAAAAAGCACTAGTGCGCCAGATGATATGTTCGAAATAATAATGGAGAATTTACGTATACAGGGGAAGCTTAGGTCAACGGACATGATTTCCCAAACAGAACTCTCAAAGATTCAAGAAACTGGTGTAGAATTATCTGACGAGGATAAAGAAGCTTTGCTGCTAGGCCGAATGGTTAAATCCATGGGTATAAATGCACAAGACATTCAAAGACTATTTGAGAATAAGTCAGCCAATTCAACAGATTTAACCATATCCAGAAGACTGCCCTCTAAACTGAAGCACAGGCATAGAAATATGAAATTTTTTATTTTTTGCAAAAAGAAGGAAAACAAATAAAATAATAAGACTCTCCTCTATAATCTTCTATAAAATAAGATAATTTCCTTTTGTTTATAACCGCTCATATAATAAAAAGTAAAGAAGCGTTATTCATGCATGGAAATACATAAGTACTCCTATCTGTATGCTCTGTAGACACAGGAATTACCTCTAGTTCAAAAACGCCTAGGCGTTCTTGAACTAGAGGTAATTGAATATTGAGCATTCGTCACTATTGCTCACAGGAATAATACGTCTCGAAATATTCAGGAAACAATCAAGATACCAAACCAAATATACGCATACTTTTGTATCTCCTTTCCTAATATTTTATACTTCTAATTGCCTTATGTATTATTATATTTCTACTTCATTTTCTCTAATTCAAATCTATCACATATCGACTTTTTAATTCACTTTGCAAGACCTTAATCCAATTTAACTGATACTGTAATTTCAATTTAAACATTATACCCTTTGATTTTTTTATTTGATTAATCAAAGATTGTCTAATTAATAAATCTGCAATTAATTCATCTTTTGTAGCTAGTGCCAAGGTTTTTTCATTCCATTTAATTGGCTTGTCTATTACCCTTACTTTCACAGCAAATCCCACTCTTTCTTCAATCACTTGAAATTGTCAGCTACCATATTTCTTATATTAACTACTATAGCACACTTTAAAACTTTTCTTAAGCATTTTCGATCGACATAACTCTCCTTATAATGTAAATAAATGTAACTTAGTTTAGTGTTTTATATTCATTCCTATTTGTGTCGGTGCTTATCGCAGATCTGTTTGTACTGCCTTTTCCTCTTAATTCAATCTAAGAAAATGAATAAGAATGAGTTAAAACGTACATCCTATTTTTATTAATCAGTAATATATAGGAGGTATTATTTTGGAAATTCTTCATATCATTCTACTTTCTCTTGGTTCCATAATTTCATTATTCATTTTGACAAAGATAATGGGCTACCGTCAAATGTCGCAACTAAGTATGTTTGACTATATTAATGGAATTACAATCGGTTCCATCGCTGCCGAAATGGCGACTTCTTTAGAAGATAATTTCCTACAACCTTTAGTGGCTATGATAGTTTATGCTCTCGGGTCAATATTATTGTCCGTTATAGCAGAGAAATCAATTGTAATGAGACGAATTATTAATGGAACATCAATTATCTTATATGATAAAGGGACTTTATATAACAAGAATTTGAAAAAAGCAAAGATTGATCTGAACGAATTCTTAATCCAATGCCGCTGTTCCGGATATTTTGATATCTCAAACCTTCAAACTGCAATACTTGAGTCCAATGGAAGAATTAGCTTTCTTCCCCTCGTTTCTAATCGCCCAGCAACACCCCAAGATTTATCTCTCACCCCTGAGCAGGAAACCCTTGTTTCCAATATAATTATAGATGGCAAGCTCATGAAAGATAATCTCCGTCATACCGGCAATAATGAAAAATGGCTAAATACGCAGTTACAAGCCCATGGAATTTCAGAAGTATCAGAAGTCTTCTTAGCAACTTGCGATGTAAATAATAATTTTCACGCTTATGTCAAAACTGCGGATCCTAATAATATGAATATATTTGAATAATGGAAACTATTTAGTGATCTGCCGTGTGTGGCATAATTCATCAAGACAGCTTTGGCATTGCAAAACTTACGTTTTTACGAGAAAAACACGAATTCATAGAATACAAATTGGGTAGAGGTCAGATACTTGAATGCTAGCGTTCATACATTTTTACATTACTGGCAGAAATAAACATATAAACCACGAAGTATGGCAAAAAGCATCGCCTGGCTTCGTGGTTTCTGCGGTAGCTACAAAAAGAAGTTCGCACCAGAGTTTCTTATGGCTCATCTATTTTTACTGCTCACGATTTTTCATTCTAACGTCAACTTGCTGCGCTGGTATTATAATTTGATTTTCATCAAATGCATATTTTATCTGCTCCATGATACTGCATTTCGAATTCCAAAAATCATCTCTATGGAACCATCCTCTGTAACCTAATATCACGGCAACATCACTTAAATTATTCACATAGACTGTAATTTCTTTATCCTTTAAAATGTGTGCATCACTGTTTAAGATAGTTTCAAGCAATGACTTGGCTAATTTTAAATCTGAATCATAACTTATGGAAATCGTTTCATCCAATCGTCTTTCTTCCATCCCCGAGATATTTGTCAGACTACTATTAGCTAAGATTCCATTTGGAATCGTTATGATTTTATTGTCAGATGATAAAAGCACTGTGTAGAAAAGATCAATTTTTTTGACTGTTCCTTCATTATTTTTCGTATCCTCTAAAATATAGTCACCAATCTTAAATGGATGCAGTATTAGCAGCAAAACTCCTCCTGCAAAATTAGATAACGAATTTTGGAAAGCAAGACCTATTGCCACTCCACTTGCCGCCACTATCGCCGCTACGGATGTAGTGTCAATATTAAATATATCAAGGATAATAAGCACTACTATAAGATATAGCGCCGCATTCACTATAGAATCAATAAATTGAATGACTCCGGCATCCATAGACGACTTTGTGAGTGTTTTTCTTAAAATCTTTCTAATTTGCTTTATGAGCTTTTTTCCTAACAAATAAATTAGAATAGCCCATAATACATTCAATCCAAAATTTACGAAACCAGGCAATGCATTCGTTACTACTCCCTTTAAATAACCTGTATCTGTAAGGGTTTCCACTGCCTCTTTGCCTCTTTGAACAGCCCCTATATCACCCATAAGCGAGGTTGTTTCTTCTGTAGATAATAATAACATTTCTATACCCAATATACTTTCCTTCATTTCTACGGCTTAATTTATCTGGCTTACTCTTTCTTGTTCTCTTTTCCGCCTTTATTATCTGCGGTTTTTTCAGTTTGAAGTTGATTCTTAAATGTCGGCTTATTCGCTCCTGCCTTTTTTGTTTCTGTATTTTTAGCTTCTGTTCTTTCCTCTTTGCGCTCCTCAATTGCCTTTTCACTTTTAGTAAGCTTTGCCGTTCTGGATACTTCCGCTGCCTTCTCATTTTTAGCGGCCTTTTCTGTCTTAGTTCCTTTAGCGGCTTCCGTCGTTTTACCTACCTTTTTCTTAGCCTTAAGGCTCATAGCAGCTTCCGCCTGATTCATTTTTTCAATTAGTTCGTCTTTCAAGCTCTTTTTAGAACTTGCCTTACTGCCTGTGGCTCTCTTTTTTTTGTCTTTCGCTGCTTTATTCGTAGTAACTTTTTCCAAAGTCTTTGAATACTTAAAGATGCTGATACTTAGAGCCGGGACTTTAATTAATATAGAATTCTCTCTATTATCACATTCCACTTTTTTTGACATCTTCACTCTTGGATTCACATTACCTTTGCCACCAAAACGTATGTTATCACTATTAAAAACCTCTTTATACTTGCCAGGTCCCACTACACCAATCTTATAATTTTCATACACATTACCGGAGAAATTACATATAACAATCAATGTATTTTCTACATTTTTCGTCTTCCTTGCAAACACAACAATGTTTTCATCTGCAGAAATATTATTAATCCACTCAAAGCCCTCTTCCTCATAGTCAAGTTCAAATAGAGCTGGATTCCCCTTATAAAATTTATTTAACTCTATACAATAGTTCTGCATTTCTTTATGCTCATCTTCTTTAAGCAATTCCCATTGAAGCGGTTTGTTTTCATTCCATTCATCTTTTTGTGCAAATTCCTGCCCCATAAACAACAGTTTTTTTCCAGGATGAGTCATCATAAATCCATAAGCCACGCGAAGATTGGCAAATTTCTTTTCTTTTTCTCCCGGCATTTTACCGATCATAGATTTTTTTAAATGTACTACCTCATCATGAGATAAGGAAAGAATAAATTTCTCACTATATGCATAAATCATACTGAAGGTAAGCTCACCATGATGATAAGAACGTGCAATTGGATCATACTCCATATATGTTACAAAGTCATTCATCCACCCCATATTCCACTTATAATCAAATCCCAAGCCGTCATCTTCCACCTTAGTAGTCACGCTTGGCCAGGAAGTCGATTCTTCCGCAATCAATAAAGCGCCGCCCACTCTTCTCGTAAATACAGAATTCAAATGCTTCAAGAATTCCACTGCATCCAGATTCTCATTACCTCCATAAATGTTTGGCACCCACTCATTGTCATTTTTACCATAATCCAGATACAGCATAGAGGCAACCGCATCCATCCGAATTCCATCCACATGGTATTTCTCAACCCAGAACAACGCATTTGCAATCAAAAAGTTCTTCACTTCAGGACGTTCATAATTATAAATCAACGTCCCCCAGTGTGGATGTGAGCCTTTTCTGGGATCTACATGTTCATATAAACAAGTCCCATCAAACGCAGATAATCCAAACGTATCTCTAGGGAAATGCGCTGGCACCCAATCAAAAATCACACCAATATTTTTCTCATGCATATAATTCATAAAATACATAAAATCCTTTGGCGTTCCATATCTGCTGGTAGGCGCATAATATCCTGTTACCTGATAGCCCCATGAAGCATCATATGGATGTTCCATAACCGGCATCAATTCAATATGCGTATATCCCATAATAATTACATAATCAGCCAGCATAGGCGCTATTTCTCTATAATTATAGAACTTTTTATCCTTACCGTCCGGCTTCCTCCAGGATCCCAGATGCACTTCATAAATATTCATCGGCTGTTTATTTGTATCAACACTCTTTCTCTTATGCAACCAATCTCTGTCTGTCCATTTGAAAGAATTTATATCTGTTACAATGGAAGCAGTATTCGGTCTTAACTCTGCAGCATTTGCATAAGGATCCGCCTTCAAAAAGGTAAGACCGCCCTTTGCTTTTATCTCGAATTTATAAAAAACTCCAACTGTAATATCCGGAATAAAAATATCAAATATACCTGAATTCCATAGCCTGTCCATCTGATAAATTCTTCCGTCCCAATTATTAAAATCACCTACTACACTGACTCTTATAGCATTCGGTGCCCACACTGCAAAATAAACACCTTTCACCCCATCAATTTCCATAGGATGTGCACCTAATTTTTCATAAATCGTGTAGTGAATGCCCTCATTAAATTTGAGGGTTTCCTTCTCCGTTATCTGGGGCTTAAATACATAAGGATCATGTAACTCTCTCACCTCACCATTTTTCAATTCAACTAAATATATATATTTAACAAGCTTCTTCATTGGTAATAAAACTGCAAAAAATCCTGCTTCATCCATAAGCTGCATAGGAATTACGTCATTCGTATCTAGCACCTTTACTTTCACTTTATTAGCTTCTGGCATAAATGTTTGTATTAATAAACCATGTTTTGTTATAGATGCTCCCAAAACACTTCTTGGACTATCTTCCTCTGAATATACAATTGTTTCTATTTCAGACCAATCCATTAATTCAAATAATTTTTTATCCATTGTTTTCCTCCTATCATATTATTTTTTTTCTTATCTAAAAAGGAAACTTTATCTTACACATTATTTTATCACTTATAGCTTTCAAATACAAGGTAAGAATTTGCCATAAATTGTAATATAATGTGCTTTTTCAGCGAGTAATGAGCCAAGTGCAGGAATGCTTGCATTCCTGCACTTGGTACGTCGCAAAATAACCCCCTCTGATAGGTAAACACAATATTTATCTACTTGAGGGGGATTTCATTTTAATTTTTTGTTCTTACAAATGAGTTTATAATTTGGCTATACCTTCTACGATTTCGCTTTAGCAGATGAACGATTCTAAATAAAAATATAGTATTTTTCATTAAACCAGATTTCCTTTTCAAATTGTTATTCCCTCATTAATAGAGTTCCCAAAATAGTCTTATGTATACACAATTACCATAGATATCAACGAGACAGCACACTCGGGTATGTTTGAAAAATGCATATATCTGGCTGTGTGTTCCACTTTGTGGGATACAAGTCCCAATTTGAGAGGCATAGTTGGCTACGCTGTCCAAATTTGGACGAAGTAAGCCGCAAAGTGGAACGTGCATATTGGTGCAATGATTTTTCATACACGCTTTAGTGCCGCATTGTCGTCGGTCATATTATTTGATCACTCTAACCCTAAACACACCATCAATCACTTTTAATTTGGCAATTAAGTCATCCGTAATATCATTTTCCAAATCAAATAAACTGTAGGAATAATCACCCTCGCTCTTATTGATCATATCAGAAATATTAATATCTGCTTCGCCAAATACAGCAGTAAACTGGCTGATCATGCTCTTCACATTTCTGTGATTTACAGCTACACGACAGGCTTTTGAACAAACTCCCATAGCGCAATCCGGATAATTAACAGAATTTTTAATATTGCCATTTTCCATGTAATCCATTAGTTCCTGAACTGCCATAACTGCACAGTTGTCTTCTGATTCCTGTGTAGAAGCTCCTAAGTGTGGTACTACTATGGTGTCTTTGACTCCGATTATTGTCGGATTTGCAAAATCAGTTACATATTTTTTTACCTTGCCTTCGGAAAGCGCAGCAACCATGTCTTCTTCATTTACCAGCAAATCTCTGGCAAAGTTAAGGATCACGACTCCTTCTTTCATAACATCTATAGCGGCTTTATTTATCATTTTCTTTGTGTCTTCAAGTAGTGGCACATGAATGGAAATAAAGTCACATTTCCGGTAAATATCCTCTACGTTTTCAATGTGCTTGATTCCTCTTGAAAGATTCCATGCTGCATTTACTGAAATAAATGGATCATATCCGTAAACTTCCATACCAAGGTGAGTAGCCGCATTCGCAACTAATACCCCAATGGCACCAAGACCTATAATTCCTAGTGTTTTTCCCTGGATTTCACTGCCGCCAAACTTTGCTTTTTCTTTCTCTGCAAGCTTTGCTATATCAGGGTTATCTTTCTGGGTTAATGCCCAGTTAATGCCACCATTTATGTCTCTGGAGGCCATTAACATTCCAGCTAATACTAACTCTTTTACTCCATTCGCATTCGCTCCTGGTGTGTTGAATACTACAATTCCTTTTTCTGCACAGGAATCAAGTGGAATATTATTCACTCCGGCACCTGCTCTTGCAATGGCAGTGACACTTGTCGGCAGATCCATACTATGCATATCCGCACTGCGCAGTAAAATGGTCTCTGCTCCTTCTATCTCATCTACCTTTTCGTACTTATCTGAAAATAAATCCAATCCTATATTGGCAATGGGATTCAAACATTTATATTTATACATACTACATATTCTCCTCTTCAAATTTTTTCATAAATGCAACAAGTGCCTCTACACCCTCAGCTGGCAAAGCATTGTATATGCTTGCTCGCATACCGCCTACTGAACGATGACCTTTTAAATTCTCAAATCCTGCTGCCCTGGCTTCTTTTACAAATTTTGCATCAAGTTCATCGCTTCCCGTAACAAAAGGAACGTTCATAAGTGATCTGTCTTCTTTTACAACGGTACCTTTAAACAGCTTACTATGGTCTAAATAATCATAAAGAAGAGCAGCTTTTTTCTCATTGATTTCTTTCATTTTCTCCAAACCGCCTTGCGCTTTCAGCCATTTAAAGACCTTACCGCAGATATAAATACCATAAGTAGGTGGCGTATTGTATAAAGATTTGTTATCCGCATGTATCTTGTACTGAAGCATGGATGGCGTTCCCTCTAAAATATCCCCGGTAATAAGGTCTTCTCTAATAATTGCAATTGCCACACCTGCAGGACCTACGTTCTTTTGCACGCCCCCAAAAATCATGCCATATTTTGTCACGTCTACCGGCTCTGATAAAAAGCAAGAGGATACATCAGCAATTAATGTTTTACCTTTTGTGTTAGGAAGTGTATGGTATTTTGTTCCATAAATTGTATTATTCTCACATATGTAGACATAATCTGCATCCGGACTAATTGGTAAATCGGAGCAATCCGGAATATATGAAAATGTCTTATCCTCGGAGCTGGCAACCTTATTCGCTTTTCCGAATTTGCATGCCTCTTGGTATGCCTTCTTCGCCCATTGACCCGTAATGATGTAATCCGCTACTTTATTTTTCATAAAATTCATAGGAATCATAGCAAATTGTGTGGAAGCTCCACCCTGCATAAATAACACTTTGTAGTTATTCGGAATTTGCATTAAATTACGGATATCCTGCTCAGCTTCTGTAATAATTTCTTCAAAAACTTTCGAGCGGTGGCTCATTTCCATAACCGACATTCCACATCCTTTATAATCTAACATCTCTGCTGCTGCTTCTCTTAATACTGACTCTGGTAATATTGCTGGACCTGCTGAAAAATTATACACTCTACTCACTTGTAATTTCCTCCTTGATTATAAACAGTTTATTAAAACTTCTTAGACACTTAAAACTTTCTTCAAAGTTTTGACTCATTAAGAACTTCCCACGAAATCCAACTGAACTAAAACATTTGATTCTGTTACATTCTATCTCTTCGTTAAAAAATAGTCAATATATTTTTTATTTAATTTACATTTGTCCTCGTGACACGGACAACCATGCAATAAAGTAATCTTTGTCTTTCTAACATCTTTTCTAACATCTGTTTGTGCAGAAACATAAAAGGAATCTGTTATCCGTTCGCTAAATCCTCCTGATCAAATGTTTCCTCTAACGTTGCTCCCGACGGAACCATCGGAAATACACTTTCATCACAATCAATAATACAATCAATCACTACTGTTTTATTCAGTGCAATTGCCTTTTCTATGGCTGGAGCAATTTCTTCTTTTTTCGTCACCCTCATACCTACGGCTCCCATAGCCTCTGCTACTTTTACGAAGTCTACATTATCTGCGAATACAGTCTGAGAATATCTGCCTGCGTAAAATAAAGTCTGCCACTGTCTAACCATTCCTAGAACGTGGTTATTAAGTACAATTTGTAAAAGTGGGATATCGTTTCTAACTGCAGTCGCTAATTCGTTCAAATTCATTCTAAAACAGCCATCACCTGCAATGTTAACAACAATATTGTCAGGCATTGCCACCTTCGCACCCATGGCAGCACCTAATCCATATCCCATTGTTCCAAGACCGCCGGAAGTGAGTAAAGTCCTTGGACGAGAATATTTATAGAACTGAGCCGCCCACATTTGATGCTGACCAACTTCTGTAACAACGATTGCTTCTCCTTTTGTTACCTCATATAATTGCTCAATAATATAAGGACCCGACAACCCGTCTTCTTTATGTTTTAAAGGGAATTTTTCCTTTAAATTATGAATTATATCTAACCATTCCGTATGCTTTTGTTCTTCCAATCTGGCATTCAGTATTTGCAAAACAGATTTTACATCACCGATAATTTTGGCATTCACAGTTACGTTTTTATTTATTTCTGCCGGATCCACATCTATCTGCAGTATTTGAGCCTTGTTTGCAAACCGCTCTGCTTTTCCAGTTACTCTGTCGCTAAATCTTGCTCCAATCGTAATTAATAAATCACACTGGGTTACTCCGAAATTAGCCGTTTTGGTTCCATGCATTCCAAGCATCCCCACATACAAATCCTCTGTACCTGAAAATGCTCCTTTACCCATTAATGTATCTGCAACGGGTGCCTGAATCTTGTGAGCAAATGCGGTCAACTCCTCTGAGGCATTGGATATTATTGCTCCACCACCAACAAAAATATACGGTTTCTTCGCTTTCATTATTAAGTTAACTGCCTCTTCCACATCAGCTTCTTCTAATAGGCTGTTTTCCCTCTCTATCGCTTTTGGCTCCTCATATACATATTCCGTTACCGCTGCAGTAATGTCTTTTGGTATATCAATCAAAACAGGTCCTGGTCTTCCCGAAATTGCTATTACAAATGCTTCTCTTATGGTTTTCGCCAGCTTATCAATGTCCTTAACGATATAATTATGCTTTGTGATTGGCATGGTTACTCCAGCTATATCAACCTCCTGAAAACTATCACGTCCCAAAAGAGGTACAGCAACATTGGCTGTAATTGCTACCATTGGTATGGAATCCATATAAGCAGTTGCTATACCTGTTACCAAATTAGTGGCTCCCGGTCCGGAAGTTGCCATACAAACCCCGACTTTCCCTGTAACCCTCGCATACCCATCTGCTGCATGGGAGGCGCCTTGTTCATGGGCTGTTAAAATATGTCTGATCTCACTGCTGTGATTATAAAGTGCATCGTAAATATTTAAAATTGCTCCTCCAGGGTATCCAAATACGGTATCAACACCCTGTTCTTTCAAACATTCAATTACTATTTCCGCTCCTGTTAATTGCATAGCCACCCTCACTTTCTGCTTATTTTGGTATTTCTAAAATAGCCCCTCTATTTCCGGATGTAACCATTGCTGCATAACGAGCCAGGTAACCCGTTGTGATTTTCGCTTCTCTTGGTTTCCAGTTCGCTCTGCGCTCTTTTAGTTCTTCCTCTGAAATTTCAAAATCAAGTTTATTATCAGGTATATTTATGTGAATGATATCTCCCTCTTCCACCAAGGCGATATTACCGCCTACAGCCGCTTCCGGAGATACGTGACCTATTGCCGCACCACGAGATGCACCGCTGAAGCGTCCATCTGTTATAAGCGCTACAGATGAGCCTAATCCCATTCCCATGATTGCAGATGTTGGGTTTAACATTTCACGCATACCAGGTCCGCCCTTCGGCCCCTCGTAACGAATAACCACAACGTCTCCTGCTACAATCTTTCCGGCCTTAATAGCCTCCAATGCGTCATCTTCACAATCAAATACTCTTGCCGGTCCACTGTGTAACATCATCTCTTCTGCAACCGCTGAACGTTTAACAACGGCTGTATCCGGCGCAAGATTCCCTTTTAATATTGCAATTCCACCAATAGGACTATAGGGATTCTCTACTGGACGAATTACTTCCGGATCAAGATTTTTGCTATATTTTATATTTTCCCCAACTGTCTTGCCGGTAACAGTAATAAGGTCTGTATATATAAGATCCTTTTTAGTAAGTTCATTCATAACTGCATAAACACCGCCTGCTTCGTACAGATCCTCCATATAGGTATGACCTGCCGGTGCGAGATGACAGAGATTCGGTGTTTTCTTATTAATATCATTTGCGATGTTCAAATCTAATACAACACCCGCCTCATGTGCAATTGCGGGTAAATGAAGCATACTGTTTGTACTGCAGCCAAGTGCCATATCTACTGTCAGAGCATTCAAAAATGCTTTTTCTCTCATAATATCTCTGGGTTTGATATCCTGATTTACTAATTCCATAATCTGCATACCTGCATGCTTTGCCAATTTGATTCTCTCAGAATAAACAGCTGGAATGGTGCCATTTCCCGCAAGTCCCATACCCAATACCTCCGTCAGACAATTCATACTATTTGCCGTATACATACCGGAACAGGAACCACATGTTGGACAAGCTTTATTCTCAAATTCTTCCACATCTTCTTCTGACATACTTCCTGCACTGTAAGCACCAACTGCTTCAAACATACTGGAAAGACTGGTTTTACTACCTTTTACTCTGCCCGCAAGCATAGGACCACCACTTACAAAGATAGTTGGTATATTCACACGGGCTGCAGCCATCAAAAGTCCCGGTACATTTTTATCACAGTTAGGTACCATAACGAAAGCATCAAACTGATGAGCCATTGCCATTGCCTCTGTAGAGTCTGCAATTAAATCTCTTGTTACCAAAGAATATTTCATTCCGACATGTCCCATTGCAATACCATCACAAACCGCAATAGCAGGAAATACCACAGGGGTTCCTCCGGCCATTGCAACTCCCAGTCTCACTGCTTCTACGATTTTATCCAAATTAATATGACCTGGTACAATTTCATTATAAGAGCTGACGATACCAATTAATGGCTTATTCATCTCCTCTTTTGTCATTCCCAAAGCATTAAATAACGATCTGTGTGGTGCCTGCTGCATACCCTTCATTACTGCGTCACTTCTCATATAACTCATCCTTTCTATTCTTCTTTCACACTCGCTCCCATGTATGGCCCTTGGGTGATTCTCCAATCAAGGGTGTGAAACATGCCCCTAGTTTCACACTATTCTCTCTTTGATTAAATCTCCCATTTTCTTTGTGGTTACTTGTGTTTTTCCATCCTCCATTATGTCAATCGTTCTGTAGCCTTCTTTTATGACATGTTCTACGGCGTCTTCTACTACTTTTGCTTCCTTATCTAAATCAAAAGAATATCTTAGCATCATTGCTGCTGACAATATCGTTGCGATTGGATTTGCTATGTTCTTTCCTGCAATATCCGGTGCCGAGCCATGACTTGGTTCATATAGTCCGAACTTAGAATCCTTTAAGCTTGCTGAAGACAACATTCCTATCGAACCGGTAATCATACTTGCTTCATCCGATAAAATATCTCCAAACATATTTTCCGTTAAAATAACATCAAATTGTTTTGGGTTTCTTACCAATTGCATTGCACAATTATCTACCAGCATATGCTCTAATTCCACATCTTCATATTCTCCCGCAACTTCATTTACCACTTTTCTCCAAAGTCTGGAGGAATCAAGTACGTTAGCTTTGTCCACGCTGGTGACTTTGAAGCTTCTCTTTCTTGCTATATCAAATGCCCGCTTCGCTATGCGGCGGATCTCATGTTCACTATAGGTAAGAGAATCATAAGCCACCAACTCGCCATTCACCGTTGTTGTCTTTCGTTCTCCAAAATATAGACCTCCAGTCAGTTCACGCATAATCATCATATCAAAACCGCCCTGAATGATATCATTTTTTAAAGGACATGCATCTCTTAATTCCTCATAAAGATAGGCAGGTCTTAGGTTTGCAAATAGATGCAGGGATTTTCGAAGCTTCAACAGTCCGGCTTCCGGTCTTAATTCTGGTTCTAACTGATACCATGGGGAAGTTGTTGTATCTCCTCCTATGGAACCCATTAGGATTGCGTCAACAACTTTCGCTGTCTGAATGACCTCATCTGTCAAAGGCACGCCATTTACATCAATCGACGCTCCTCCCATCAGTACTTCCTCATATATAAATGTATGTCCATAAACCTGCGAAACTTTACCAAGTACCTTTTGCGCTTCACTTATAATCTCTGGTCCAATTCCATCACCTGGAATCACCATAATTTTAAAATCCATATATTACTCTCTCCTCTTTACAGTGTATCCATTTATAATAAATCATTTCACCCTATAATTCAACCACAAATTCTATGGCACTTTGTCTTTTTACCATATGAAAGTGTTTTGCAGATCCTGCTTTGTTTGATTTTCACACTTGACATACAAAATTTAAGAGAAAGTACATTCTGTACCTTCTCCAAACAATGATTACTTATGATAATTAAGCCTGATTCGCTTTTTCAACTTCCGCTATAGCTGATTTTCTCATAGGAATTCTGCTATTCTTATTGTTTCCAAATTCTACAATAACATCTTCGTCTGTGATATCAATTACGATACCATAAAAACCACTTGTTGTAACTACACTATCACCAACTTCCATCTCATTAAGCATAGCTACCAATCTTTTTTGTTCCTTTTTCTGTGGCCGAATCATCAAAAAATACATTACTGCGATAACAGCTACCATCATCAACAGTGAAGGTAACATACTAGTGACATCTGCACTGGCTGATCCTAACAAAAACATAATTATATCCTCCTAGGCAATTCCTATTTTCTTTTCATACTCGGTTAGTATACCAAACGTTCATTTTGGGGATAACTTAACCCTCTTTATACATCATACACAACTTATCAGATTTCAGCAAGTATTTCCTTGGATTTTTATAGAAATTTTATTTCTCTGCTCAACTTCCAAAATAAAGCACTTCGCCTGATCTCCCTTTGCTTCCATATCACGTAAATCATACCTGTTTTTCATTTTCTTTCACTCCTCTGCGCTATTTACCCTCTTCAAATCCCAGCAGCTTCTTCGCTTTATATTCTTTAAATCTGCTATCCTCTATTGCATTTCTAATTTCTTCCATCATATTATTATAGAAATATAGATTATGAAGTACGCACAGTCTCATACCCAGCATTTCTTTTGCTTTCAAAAGATGTTTTATATAGGCTCTGCTATAGTGTGTACATGCCGGACATCCACAGCATTCTTCAATAGGGCGCTCATCCAGTTCAAATTTCGCATTGAATAGATTCAGTTTCCCTTTATCGGTATATACATGTCCATGACGACCATTTCTGCTTGGATATACGCAGTCAAAGAAATCAACTCCGCGCTCCACACCTTCTAAGATATTAGACGGAGTTCCAACCCCCATTAGATAAGTTGGTTTATCCACTGGCAAATATGGCACTGCAGTGTCTAATATCCGATACATCTCCTCATGGGTTTCTCCTACGGCTAAACCGCCGATGGCATATCCATCCAAATCCATTTCAGCAATAGTCCTGGCATGTTCAATTCTAATATCTTCATAAATAGCTCCCTGATTGATACCAAACAGCATTTGTTTCTTATTAATTGCATCATCCTGACTATTTAATCTGTCCAATTCAATTTTACACCGTTCTAACCATCTTGTAGTACGGTCTACCGAATTTTGTACGTATTCTCTGCTTGCCACACTGGATGGACATTCATCAAAAGCCATTGCAATAGTAGACGCCAAATTAGACTGAA
>Ga0153997_1000200_pt1 | contig 17598 bp, 18 predicted proteins | sample TSNC081MetaG_FD_104750 | JGI IMG/M metagenome (GOLD analysis project Ga0153997, IMG submission 104750) | Attine ant fungus gardens microbial communities from North Carolina, USA - TSNC081 MetaG | ecosystem: Host-associated > Fungi > Mycelium > Unclassified | place: USA: North Carolina, Lumber...
AAAAAACGTCCAGCTACATCTTCTATCTTACTGTTTATTACGATATTTCCACAAATTATAATCATAAATGGTTCTAATATCAGATTTTTTCTAATTATGAACAAAAAATCTGGTGACTGAAATTTTAATGGTATTTTCTGAGATAATTTCAAAAACATTATACTGCTTCGCAATTGTGATGAGAATTTCATTAGTTTATATGCTTTAATATACAGAAAAACATTTAATAATAAAAATACTAAAAGGGTATAATTATTTAAGTATGATTTGATATTAATATACTGATAGTTTTTCAAATAAAGTATTAATAATCCTAATAATAAAATACGTGTAATCAAATTAATTAAAACACATATGAGAATATTCCAAGTAAAACAGACACTTGTTCATAGTTTCCAAGCTTAAACTGAATAAACTTAATGCCACCTAAAACCCCAAATATTACAATTAGTAAGCTAGTGATATTAAAAAAGCCTTTTATTTTAAATCTTACTATTAAAACTTCTAAATTAAATTTAAGTAAACTAATCAAAAATTTCACGCTCCAATTTTTCTACGCTTTGGCTGTTTTCTATGTGCTTTTTTATTTTCCCGTTTTCTATTAATACTAAAGAATCACATATATCTGCCAATGTATCAAGAATATGTGACGATATAATAACTGTGGAATGTTTTTTGAATTGTTTAATGTTCTTTTTTAATGAATAGATATATTCCAAGTCAATACTATTAAATGGTTCATCTAAAATTATAAGATCATACTTTTTTATAAATAGCGGAACCAGGGACAATTTTTTTTTCATACCTTGTGATAACTCTTCAATTATAACTTTCGCTTTCGCAGTTAGATCTAAAATATTCAATAGTTGTTCCACCGTCTTTTTTGTTTCAGAATATTTAATTACAAATTTTAAAAATTCTTCAACAGTAAGATAGTTATATACGGATAAATCAGATGGAATAAAGAGTAAATCTTTTACATTAATTCCATAAACTTCATAACTTATGTTGCTTTTCCTAAAACCCGATAAAATTTCCATCAACGTTGTTTTCCCTGCTCCGTTTTTTCCAACTAACCCGATGATAGTATTTTTTTAAAATTGAGATCAGAAATGCAAAGCTTGAATTCTCCATATGAGTGCTCTATTTTCTTAATAATCATATTTACCACCTCTTATTTTATTTTTATGGCCTTCGAACCATATTTTGCTATAAAGCTAAGAATCTTTGTCCACATAAACGTAAGCTCCTTTTTACTACAATATATTTATGGTTAATATCCCTTACAGCCAGTAAGGAATTATCCATCTTGTTGCTTAAACTGCTATAATGTCCCGTATAGTTATGGAGCACACTGGTCGTTATTACGAACCACTGGCTCGTGAGCTTTCTCAAGGAGCTTGTTCCCATACTTCCAAAAGATGATTTAACCAAGCTGATACTGGGACAGGCCGTAGGACAATTAAGTACTGCTTCTAATTCACCGCATTTGCCGGCGTCGATCCGGGTGTTAATGAAATCCGGAGCCTATGCCCAAAAGAGCGTTCCTGCTTCTAAAAGAGGCGCTTCTATGCTGCGTAAGACATTGTTTCAGGTCATGATGCTCTGATCAAAGAAATATCAAATATAGTGACATTACTAAAAATGAAGCCGATAATCATCGGTTTTATTTTCATACCTAAAATTGAGCTATAATACAAGCAAAGGGCAAAGTCCAAAAATTGGCTTTGCCCGCCTATCGATTATTGGCCTCGGCAGCGCCGTATCGCCGCTCGTACTCCCTCTTGATGATGTGCTTTGCTTCGTTTAAATGCCACCGCATCACCTTTTCCGCCCTAGCACTGTCACCCGACTGAATTGTTTCAAGAATAAGCACATGTTGCTGGTGGGATTCGGCCATAATTTCAACAAAAATATTCATGGATTGCGATGCGATCATCTGTGAGTTTAGCCTGTTCAAAGACTTGATCAGGACGTCGTTTTTGCTGCCGGTCTTGATGATCTCATGAATTCTTGCATTGTAGAATTTGTGCTTCATATAGTCGTTCTCCTCCACTGAGCGCTTTTCCAGGTGCACCACATCAGCCAGTTTATCAAGCAGAGCCGGATCATGAAACTCGGTAACCAGCCGGGCGGCAAAGCCCTCCAGGTATTCCCGTACTGAGTAAATTTCCAGCATTTCTTTCAGGGAGAGCCGATGCACGAAGACCCCGCGATTGGGAATACTATCTACCAGCCCGTCTGACAGCAAGCGCAGAAGCGCCTCCCGGATCGTGATGCGGCTGACCTGAAATTCACGTGTCAGATCAGCTTCCACCAGATGCATGTTGGGCGGATATACACCTTGGATGATGCGCTCTTTCATACTTTCGTACACATGCTCATTGACTGATTGCTTTTGCGCTTTCGCCATATTCAATAACCCCTTATAATAAGCCGTCTTGCAATACTGTTTAACCAATTTAATCTGTGAGAATCTTAAAGGAATCGAGCTAACGGTAATTGGCAATGTGGAGTTCATCACCATATCTATGACTTGTCTTTAAAATCTTAAAGCGTCACAGGTTAAATTATAAGGTTTTTATGTGAATAAGTCAACAGACCAGAAAAAAGCGATCCGGCAAAAGAAAAAATTAAAAAATATGAAGATTTATATTGACAAATAAAACAGAATAAGTTAACATATTGTAATACAATTATGACTTACAATATTGTAATACAAAAAGAAAGCGGGGTAAAATAATTATGTGCGGTATCAATGATCCAAAAATGGTGGGACCTTGGAATGTAAAGGATAAATGGTGTGTCAGCCCCTATAACTTCGAGGAGGAGGTGGTCTCGCAATTTCCCAATAAGCCAAAGCAGATCAGGGTGCGCGATGTCACCCTCTGTGAAGGGCAACACCAGCCTGGAGTCCGCTTTACGCTGGAGGAACAGCTTACGCTTGCGATTGCGCTCAGGGAAGCCGGCATTAACCGCACCAAAGCGCTGATTGGTAATTTCAAGGCGTTTGAATTTGCGCAGGCAATTAAAAAAGAGATTCCGGACGAACACATTGACGTCATATTCCCCATAATCGACTACGACGAGTATGGCGACTCAGACAAAAAGGTACTCGAAGATATGGAGCGTCTTGCCAAATATGGCGTGGATGAGCTTTGCTTCCCCGGCTATAACTCCTGGAACACACCGTACCGGTTGACCAGCAAGTACAGCAAGCAGCATATGCTGGAGCGATATGCCAAGATGACTGAGGAAGCTCGAAAAATGGGCTTTGAGGTGGAATGCGGTCCGGTAGACGGCACCAGAATGCCTTGGGAGGATCTCAACGAATTGTTTTCTACCTTCATACAGGCGGGAGCGACCAGCATTGCCATTTACGACAGCTACGGTGTCATTACGCCATACGGCATGAAGTATCTGGTGGAAAAGACCAAGGCGCTTTACGACGTGCCGGTGCTGGTTCATGTACATGCTGACCTGGGTTCGGCGGAGGCCTCCACCATTGCCGGCGTACTCGGCGGCGCTGAATATGTCGACCTTGCCCTGTTGGGATTGGGAGACCGCGCGGGGAATAGTTCGCTGGAAGAGGTCGTGATGCAGTTGGAAATGAACTACGGAATCGAAACTGGCGTGAAGGTGGATAAGCTGCTGGAAGCATGCCGCGTTGCCGAAAAGGTATCGGGCATATACCTGCCCTATATCAAGCCGATCACCGGAGCGAATGTCTTCATCAACGAATCCGAAGCCCATGCCTCCATGATCCTCAGCGAAGGACTGAACGCGAAATACGTCGCCAGCCACGAGGCGTTTTCGCCCACCGTCGTCGGTGCAATCCGCGAGGTCAAGTTCGGAGATATCAGCTCCAGCGGCACCATGATCCGTATCCGTTTAGAGCAGCTTGGACTTCCCACCGACGAGGCGACGATCAAAAAAGTCGGACTGGAGATGAAACAGCTTCTCAGTGATGCCAAAAAGTTTTTGTCTCTGGAGGAATTTGACGAACTAGCAAATAAAGTATGCTAATATAACTTATGCAAGAGGTAATCTCACATAGTGTTTTAAGGTAACATATCGACCCTTAGTGATGACGGAGGAGGAATTGTTTTATGAACATATCCATTTTGGTTATTCTGGCGATTCTAGTAGCGATTGTGCTTGGCTATATCACAAAAATAAACACCGGATTATATGCGATATCCTTTGCCTTTATTATTGCAGTTTGCGTCATGGGACTCAAGGCAACTCAGCTTATAAACATGTGGCCTACAAGGATTTTTCTGGTAATCGTGTTTGTGAGCCTGTTCTTTGGCTTTGCGATCCACAACGGCACCATGAAACTGATTGCGGACAACATTATTTTTGCCTGCCGCAAAGTTCCGTTTCTCATTCCCTATGCCATTTTCCTGATCGGCATTCTCCTCTCCGGGATGGGCGCAGGCGCGTATGCCATTATAGCGTTTTTGGTGCCGCTCTCCATGGCCATCGCCGAAAAGACCGGTATGAACCGGCTTTTGGCGGCCATTTCCGCCATATTTGGCTCCGCTGTGGGCGCCTGCTTTGTCATCAGCATGGGCGGGGTGATGGTGAAAGGATTTGTAGAGTCCAACGGCTACCCGGATAGCGGGGCGGCATTCGCCTGGAACAACTTCTGGACCGGGCTGCTTTACAACGTTATTTTCATTACGGTGGCCTATGTTCTGCTGAAAGGCTACAAAATCAAAGCCATCGATGTAGAGAAGCCGGAAAAAGCCAACCGTATACAAAAAATGAATCTGTGGCTGATTGTCGGCGCTGCGCTGGTGATGTTCTTGCCGCTGGTTATTGAGCTTATTGCATCCAACCCAGTCACCAAACTGATGGCGGCGCAATTTGACATTACCTGGATCGCGGCAATCGGCACGGTGATCGCGTTGCTGCTGAAGATTGGTGACCAGAAGCAGGTGATTGCCTCGGTGCCGTGGAACACCATCGTGCTGATTGGCGGTGTCAGCGTACTAATCGGCGTAGCTATTGAGGCGGGAACGATCGATCTGCTTTCTTCCATGGTGGGTTCCATCCAATCCAAAACACTTGTCATTATCACAGTCGTCTGTGCGGCTGGATTTATGAGTTTTTTCTCCAGCACATTTGGTGTTGTTGTGCCAACGCTATATCCCATGGTGCCCATCATCGCCCAGGCATCAGGTGTAAATCCCTCTATTCTTTTCACTGCCATTGTTCTCGGCGCCGCCGCAACCGGCGTATCGCCGTTTTCATCTGCGGGCAGCCTGGCGTTGGGCGCGGTATTCAACGATGAGCATCGGGAAAAAATGTACCTTCAATTACTGCTTATGCCATTGATTTTGTTGGCAGGCACGGTGATTCTGTCGATGCTTGGCATCTTTGTAGTGTAGTATACTTCTGGCGGTCCGCTTTTCTCAGATGATTTCCCATCACTGATAAGAGCGGCCATCGCCGGATGCCTCTAAATCGTCTTGCCCAACTCTTATTCCTTATTTGCTCATTTAGAGATACTTATTAACGCAATCTCGGCTTTATTATGCCGTTTGTTGAGTTTTGTAATCGGCCAATATATTACAACAGGAGGGAACCGCATGGACAAGGTTATGTCAGCTGAAAAAGCGATTGAACAAATTAAGGATGGTGACACGATCATGATCGGTGGCTTTGGCGGCCATGGGTCGCCGCATTATGTGATTAAAGCGCTAGTAAAGAAAAACGTCCGCAATTTGACCTTAATTTGCAATGATACCGGCAAACCCAACTTTGGCGCGGGGATGCTAATCCGGAATGAACAAATCAAAAAAGTATACGCATCCATTATTGGGCCTAATCCTGAATCGTGTAAACAATACGCGGAAGGTATTCTTGACGTGGAATTAATACCACAAGGCAGTTTGGCTGAGATGATCCGCGCCGGAGGCTACGGCTTGGGTGGAGTTCTGACGAAAACAGGACTTGGTACCCTGATAGAAGAAGGCAAACAAAAAGTAGTTATTAAAGGAGAAGAATATCTTGTTGAAGAGGCGCTGCAAGCTGATTTTGCATTGATATTTGCGTCCAAAGCAGACCGGGCGGGTAACGCAGTTTATCATGGATCTTCCCGAGCGCACACACCAAGCATGGCAGCGGCGGCAAAATATACAATTTTAGAAGTCGATGAACTGGTGGAAGTCGGAGAGATTGCGCCGGATAATGTGGATACACAATCGGTTCTGATCGATGCAGTTGTGGTTACAGGGGGGAATTAAGGAAATGAACAAGGAGCAAATGGCAAGATTCATTGCGAAGAGAGCGTCCGGCGAATTGGAGAAAGGAAATCTGGTGAACTTAGGCGTGGGTATCCCGACTTTGGTTTCCGAATTTGTCGGACCGGAACGTGAAATACTTATGCATGGAGAAAATGGAGTAATCGGATTGGGCAAAGCAGCCTTTAACGTTATTGAATCTACAATCAGCAAAGGGGAACCCAAAGAAAGCGATTCTCTGGTAATTGATTCAGGTGCGGGGTTAACCGAAATATGTCCGGGCGCATCCTTCTTTGACAGTACAGTATCTTTTGGCTTAATACGCGGAGGATATGTGGATGTCACAGTGCTTGGAACCATGGAGGTGGATGAAGAGGGAAGTATTGCAAATTATATGATTCCTGGAAAACGCGTTGCTGGTATGGGTGGCGCGATGGATTTGTGCGTTGGTGCAAAAAAAGTGGTTGTGGCAAGTTACCATACCGCCGGCGGCACCCCTAAGATTAGGAAAAGGTGCACACTGCCTCTCACGGCGCCTAAGGCGGCGGACGTAATCATTACTGAGATGGGCGTATTCGATATTACTCCAGACGGCATTCAAATACGAGAATATAATCCGAATTATACCTTGGAAGAAATCCAGAATGCCACCGGAACATCGCTGATTATTCCAGAGGGAGTACCAACAACGCCGCCTGAATACTTTGAAGGATTGTGAAAAGCACCATATACCCTGGATAAATCAATTACTGGCAGTAGAGAGGAGATTGTAGATGACTATATTTAATTCAGAGGATCCAATCGTCATAATAGGCGCCGCACGCACACCGGTAGGCGCCTATTTAGGAGAGTTAAAAACGGTTCCTACAGAGCAACTCGGGTCTATTGCCCTTGCGGAATCGGTCAAGCGCGCAGGTATTAAAACAGAGGACATTGATGAAGTCATTACCGGTCATGTCATGGGAACACAACTACATAATAATATTTCCCGCATTATCGCATTAGACGCGGGTGTAAAGTACGAATCAACTGCGATGACTGTAAACAGGATCTGCGGTTCGGGTATTCAATCCGCGATTAGTGCTGCTCAGTCCCTTGCCACGACGGATGCCAGCTTTATAGCGGCTGGTGGCGCGGAGAGCCTTTCGCGGGCAGAGTATTTTCTGCCAATCGAAGTTCGGTGGCAGGGATTCAAAGCTGGGGACTTCAATGTGATGGATGCCAATGCAGCCGGACATAGACATGCCCAACCCAACGACTTATTTCCTGACATTACACATATGGGGGATACTGCTGAAAAATTAATTGAAAAATATGGTATCAGTCGGGAAGACCAGGATCAATTTGCATATGACAGCCAAAGAAAAGCAAAAAAGGCTATTGAAAGTGGCCGCTTTGCCCAAGAGATAGTTCCCGTGGAAATTCGTGACCGCAAAGGAAATGTTATAGTTGTATCCAACGACGGTCATCCAAAGCCTGCCACGACAATGGAAGGCTTGGCGAAGTTAAAACCCGTCTTCCGAAAAGATGGAAAGGGATCTGTTACAGCGGGGAATGCTTCAGGTTTAAATGATGGCGGAGCGTTTGAAGTCCTGACCAAAGAATCACTAGCAAAGAAAAAAGGGCTTAGGGCAATGGCGCGAGTTATTGACTTTGCAATTACCGGCTGCGATCCGAATTTTATGGGAATTGGGCCGGTTAACGCGATTGCAAAAGTATTAAAAAGAAATAACTTTACACTCGAAGACATTAATTTTCTAGAAATTAATGAAGCGTTTGCAGGTCAGACGCTCGCCTGTCTCAAAGACTTGGGAAATTATTTGGGAACGCCGCTCTATCAACGGCTCAATGTGAACGGTGGGGCAATTGCCCTTGGACATCCGTTGGGAATGTCAGGTGCCCGAATCATCACATCTCTGTGTTATGAATTTGCCAATAATCCTGATCAACGCTATGGTATTGCATCTGCCTGTATCGGAGGTGGACAGGGCATTGCGCTTTTGCTTGAAAATGGATATTGGCAGTAGAGAGTACGAAGGAAATACTATAGATATACAAGGAGAGCGCAAGATGTTTCGATCGTTTGCTGAAATTGAAAAGTATATTATTGAAGGAGATTTCAAAAAAAAGGTTGTCTTGGCCGGATCGAATGCCCCGGACTCCCTCAACTCCGTAGTTATGGCGAAGCGCAAAAATCTTATTCGCGCAGTTCTGGTCGGGGACGCGGCAAAGACCAAGCAACTGCTCCGTGAAATGGGGGAGCACGAGGATCATTATGATATTTACGATGAACCCGATGAGAGAAATGCCGCTCACGTAGCGTGTGCCATGATCCACGATGGCAAGGCGGATATTCCGATGAAAGGCAAAGTGGCAACTGCGGATTTTATGCGCGCCATATTAGACAAGCAATATGGTTTTATCCCAGAGAGAGGGCTTCTCTGCCAAGCAACGGTATTGGAGTTTACGAAAGAAAACCGACTTCTTGTTATCAGTGACTGTGCGGTAAATATCGAGCCGGATTATGCGGCGAAAAAGAAAATTCTGGAGGGGGCGGTCAATCTCGGGCATCAGTTGGGTATGAAATGTCCCAAAGTGGCGGTTATCGCTCCGGTAGAGGTCGTAAATCCTGCAATGCAGTCCACCGTGGACGCGGCAATGCTTTCAAAGGCCGGACAGAGAGGACAAATTGCAGGCTGCGTCATCGACGGTCCTTTAGCCTTGGACAACGCGATTGACATAGAGGCCGCCGCCGGCAAAAACGTCACCGGTGAAGTGGCGGGGAACGCGGATGTGCTGATTATGCCCGATCTGTGCACAGGCAATGTGTTTACAAAATCACTTCATTACTTTGCCCACCTGAAACAGTCGGGAACCATCACGGGCGCGTCCATTCCGGTGGTGATGACATCGCGCACAGATACCCCTGAAGACAAATATTATTCCATTCTTGTTTCGGTGCTGCAATCATTATGAACAAGATTCTGATAAAACGGATTATAGGATTTGCGGGAGGGCTGGCGGTCTGCATTTTACTATGGAATGCGCCACTTAGCGGGTTACCCGTAGATGGCCGGCGGTGTCTGGCTTTAAGCTTGGCGGCCGTCATCTGGTGGGCGGCAGGAGTAATGAATCCCGGGTATACCGCGCTGGCGCTTCTCTTGTTCTACAGTTTGTTCTTAAACCCTGAAATTGCGCCTCGTTCACTAATATTCAACCTTTGGACCTCTCCGACAATCTATCTCGTAATTGGTGGTTTTTTGATTGCGGCTGCGGTACAGCGATCCGGGCTTGGCAAGCGGATCGCGCTTAAATATATATTGCGCTTTGTCAAAAGCTATAAAAGCATTGTGATATCATGCTACCTTTTGGGACTGCTGCTCAGTTTTATAATTCCGCATCCATGGCCGCGTTCATTTTTATTAGTATCCGTGATGGCATATGTGATCAAGGCGGCGGGGTTGGAGGGACAGTCGGCCCGCAATGTAGGCCTGACGATATTCGTTGGATCCATTCCCACCTCCATGGTTTTGCTCACCGGTGACAGCACGCTGAATTCCGCCGTTTCAGGATTTGTCGGAAGCTCTGTTAGCTATTTGCAGTGGATTGTTTATATGGGGCTGCCCGGTTTGCTTGCCGTATTTCTGACCTGTACTTTCCAGCTTTGTTCCTTCAAAGGGCCTGAAAAACTCTCAATCGACTTCAATGAGGTCCGTGGAGAGCTTCGCGCGTTGGGAAAGCTGAGCGGACTTGAAAAACGTACAATTGCGGCGATTATGATGGCTGTGCTGCTATGGTGCACGGATACGCTGCATGGAATTAATCCGGGATGGGTAGCAGTTATTACAGCGGTGGTACTTGCTCTGCCCACGATGGATGTACTGGACGCGGCTTCCTGGTCGCAGGTAAATCTTGGAACACTGCTTTTCCTGTGCGCCGCCCTGGCCATCGGTTCCGTTGGAGGCGCGACAGGTATGAACGAATGGATAGTCGGCCTGTTGCTCCCGGGACAGGTGTCGTCCAATCCCTATATATTCGCGCTGTTGTGCATGATAATCTGTATGGTTGTGCATATGCTTTTGGGAAGCACCCTGGCCGTGTTGGGAATCGTAACCCCCGCGATCATGACGTTCGGCTCTATGGTGGGCATTCCGCCGTTGGCATCCGCGTTAATTGCCTACACATCCGTTTCGCTGCATTGGCTGCTGCCATTTCACCACATGAACCTGCTGGTCGGCGCGGGCGAGCATTTTGATGAGCGGCAGGCGCTGCGTTTGGGAGTCCTGCAGACTGTAGTGGTGGCGCTTGTAGTCCTGTTTGAGGTGTTTTGGTGGTCGGCGATAGGTCTTATTTGATCATATTCATGTTCTGATTGCAATTACTCGCGGAAGTTTACTAATAAATATGGGAGGAAACGGTTTATGATTGAAATGCGATTTCATGGCAGAGGTGGTCAGGGTACCGTAAAGGGTTGTCAGGTGCTGGTCAAGGCATTTGTGGAAGATGGAAGGTATGCCCAGTTCATTCCGGCGTTCGGCGTCGAGCGTAAGGGGTCGCCTGTATACGGGTATTTGCGGCAGGACGACAAGGAGATCCGATACAATTGCCTGGTATACCGCCCCGATGTTGTGGTGGTGTCTGATACCTCGCTGATGGAGGCCATTAACGTGTTTGATGGTATAAGGAAAAACGCGCGCATAATTTTGAATTCACCGTACGCGCCAGACGAGATTCAGGCGCCCGAAGGCATATTAGTGGCGACGGTGAAGGCGACGGACATTGCGCTGAAAACAATAGGCACGGATATTCCTAATACGGTCATGCTTGGCGCCATTGCCAAAATACTGGACGTTGTCAGCAAAGAGGTTTTGCGGGCACAGGTTTTGGAAAAATTCGGCTGGAAAAACGCCGCGGCGTTCGACGCGGGTTACGAACAGGTTCAGTTTTAAAGGAAGGAAAAGCTAAAAATGAAAGTACCGTATGGAGATCAGGGGCTTTACATACTGGAAACAGCCGGATGGCGCAGCTTCAGGCCGGTCATGAATAAAGAAAAATGTATTAACTGCGGAATATGTCTTGTATATTGCCCGGTGAACTCGTTTCGCAAAGAGGGCAAGGAAATAAAGCTGGATCTGTCCTATTGCAAAGGTTGCGGGATTTGCCGCGAGGAATGCCCGAAGGACGCAATCGATTGGGTAAAGGAGGAGAAATAGATGGGGAAAGTTGACGCGCTGACCGGCAATGAGTGCGTTGCCGAGGCAATCCGCCTGTGCAAGCCGGATTTGATTGCTGCCTATCCGATCACGCCGCAATCCTCGGTGGCGGAAAAAATTGCCGCGATGGTAGCGAACGGCGAGCTCGAATCCACTGTCTGCGATGTGGAATCCGAGCATTCGGCCATGAGCATATTAAAGGGCGCCGCGATGGTGGGAAAACGGGTGTTTACCGCCACCGCCGGACAAGGGCTGGCACTTATGTACGAGCCATATTTCAGCATGGGAACAATGCGTATACCGATGGTTATGGCGTTGGCCTGCCGCGAAATGATTTCTCCCGTCACGGTTTGGAGCGGACTACAGGACGCGTTGAGTGTCCGCGACTGCGGCTGGATGCAGGTTTTTTGTGAGACAAATCAGGAAATCCTCGACATGATTATCCAGGGATATAAAATATCCGAAGACAAAGATGTATGTATACCCATTAATGTCTGCTACGACGGTTTCTATCTGTCCCATCAAACGCAGCGCGTGGAAATCCCGGAGCAGGATACTGTTTCCGCTTATCTCCCCCCCTATTCCTATCAACAGCTTTTGGATGTGAAAAACCCGCGCGTTGTCGACCCGAATACAACCGGCCGCCTGATGATGGAATACCGCGAGGATCATGTCGCGGGGATGAAAGCGGCGCTGGATGTTATTGAAGCCGCCAACGCTGACTTCGCGAAGCGTTTCGGACGCGATTGGGGCGGCACGGTGGATACCTACCGCATGGGAGACGCCGAAACCGTCCTCGTGACCATCGGCTGTATGACAGGTACGGCGCGCGAGGTCGTGGATATGATGCGTGCCAAAGGTCACAAACTGGGACTCGTCAAAATACGCTTTGTCCGTCCGTTCCCCGATAAAAAGGTCGCGGAGCTGCTAAAGGGCCGCAAAGCCGTGGGCGTTGTGGACAAGAGCGTCTGTTTCGGCCGCCGCAAAGGGATTGTGTATGAGGAGGTCATGGCGGCTTTGGCGGAGCATGGCGTCACCTTGCCGTCCGTGGCGTTTATCGCGGGTCTTGGCGGATACGATATTCGCGCCGAGCATTTGATTTACGCGGCCCAGACCATTCAGGAGCGCGCTTACGCGGGCAAGAGCTTGGAGGATGTAATTTTTCTGTTGGATCAAGGCTGCTGAAGGGGGAGGAAATTATGAATTACATTGACAGGCTTGCGACGGCTGAAGATATGGTTTCGCCCGGCATCTCGGCATGTCAGGGCTGTACGGCGGAACTCGTTTTTCGCAGCAGCTTAAAAATACTCGGAGAAAAATCCATCATAGGCGTTCCGCCCGGCTGCATGGCCGGCGCGGGCGGTGGCGGCTGGGATAAAAAGTCCGGTGTTAAAATTCCTGCCACAATGCCGCTGCTTGATAACAGCGCGTCGCTGATGGCGGGAATCAAGGCGGCATACCGGACCATCGACCCGGAGGTGCATTCGATTGCGTTCGCGGGGGATGGCGCGACCGCCGACTCGGGCCTTGCCTGTCTTTCGGCAGCGGCGGAGCGGCGCGACAACATCATCTACATATGCTACGACAACGAGGGGTACATGAATACGGGTTTCCAAAAGAGCGGAACAACGCCGCGCGGCGCCAGCACGACCACAACGCCTGTGGGCAAAACAGGACGAGGCAAGCTCAGCTTTAAAAAGGATGTCCCGATGATGATGGCAATACAGGATGCGGCATATGTGGCAACATTGTCGCCCTCTCATATGAATGACTTCGTCGCCAAGATGGAAAAAGCCGCGGCCATTAAAGACGGCCTTGTGTATCTGCATATCCTCACCGCATGTCCAAGCGGATGGGGAATCAAGCCGCACCAAAGTATTGAATATTTGCGTAGGGCCGTGCAGTCCCGGTATTTCCTGCTGTACGAATACCGCGACGGGCAGTTCACGATTTCCGGTCCCACAAAGGACATCAAGCAACTAAAGGATGTGTCGGAATTTGTAAACGGGCAGAAGCGCTTCCGGCATTTAACCGAGGGAGACATAGCGGAGCTGCGCGATTACTCCAACCGGCGTTGGGATCTTTTGCAGCGCCTTGCCACGAAGCTGCCTCCAGCATAAAATACCAGGAGAGAAAAGAATGACTTGCAGGATTTTAGCGATTAACCTTGGCGCGACCTCTACCAAAATCGCGTATTACGAAGATGAAACCTGTATAAAAAAGGAAAGCCTCTCACACGACGCGAAAGAGGTCAATGCTTTTCCTCAAATATTGGATCAGTACGGGTATCGTTTGAATGTGGTAAAGGATTTTATGGCACGTGAAAAAATTTCCGCCGCCGAGCTTGACGCGATTGTAAGCCGTGGCGGGCACACACGCCCCATCCCGAGCGGGACATATCGGATCAACAATGTGATGCTCGATGAAATTCAGTCAGGCAAGTTCGGCCGGCATCCCTGCGATATCGGCAGTTATATTGCGGTGGAGCTGTGTAAGAGAAACAGGGCGCTTCCGCTTATCGTCGATCCTCCCGTCACGGATGAGTTTGACGAACTCGCGCGCATTTCCGGCATCAAGGAAATCCAGCGCTTCAGCCGCTTTCACGCGCTCAATCAGAAAGCAATCGCCCGTGAGGCCGCGGCTGGCATCGACAAGCCGTATGAGGATCTTAACCTGATTGTCGCGCACATGGGCGGCGGAATATCGGTTTGCGCACACAAAAAAGGGCGCATGGTCGACGCGAACAATGCGCTGGAGGGCGAAGGCCCGTATTCTCCGACCCGCTCAGGTGGGCTTTGCGCGTTCCACGTAGCAAAGCTCTGCTTTGAAGGTTACACGAAAGATGAAATATTTAAGCGGATCAACGGTGCCGGCGGTCTTGTAAGCTACCTCGGCACCTCCGATCTCATCGAGGTGGAAAAGCGGATTAAAGAAGGCGACAAGGAAGCGCGAAAATATTTTGACGGCATGTGCTACCAGATCGCGAAAGAAATCGGCGCGATGGCCACGGTTTTGGAAGGCGACATCGACGGTATTGTCCTGACGGGTGGTATGGCTAACTCAAAGCTGCTGACATCAAAGCTTGAGCAGCGTGTCAAATTTTTATCCAAGGTATACATTTATCCGGGTGAGAATGAAATGAAGGCGCTTGCGTTGGGCGCGCTTCGCGGTCTAAGACAGGAATGTGAGATCCTGACCTTAAACAATTTAAAGGATTCCTCTGAATCATGAAGGCAATGTCAACAAATTTATAGTTCTCCCCGCAAAAAAGTATGGTCTTGACACCATACTTTTTATTTTAGGCAGGAGGTCATCCTGCTATGGTTGCGAATGCTGAGGCGTTTTCCGTTATTGCTAAAAAATTCTTTATAGACTACAATAAATAGCATAATCGTTTATGCGTCTTCGTCTAGAATAAGGCGATTTGCATGAATGGATAAGAAAACGGAGGGATGACGAATGTCGCGGATATTTTTGGTTGAGGACGATAAGGCAATCGCAAAAAACCTTGTGCTTTTGCTCCGCTCAGAGGGATTTACCGTCACCCACGCCTCCACGCGGGGAGAGGCCCTTGCCTTGCTTACCGGGAATAAATTTGACTTGGCGTTAATTGATATTTCCTTGCCTGACGGAAATGGCTTTACCGTTTGTACGGAAATCAAAGAAACCGGGGATATTCCGGTTATCTTTCTGACGGCTTCCGGCGATGAGGCGAGTGTTGTAACAGGTCTTAATATAGGCGCGGACGACTATATCACCAAGCCTTTCCGCCCACGTGAATTGATTGCGCGAATCGGAACCGCCCTGCGAAAAAGGCGCTCCGGGCCGGCGTTTGAAATCGGCGGGCTTCATGTCGATACGGCAAGCGGCGTTGTGAAGAAACACGGAAACGAGGTTTTTCTTTCGGCTTTGGAATATCGCTTGCTATTGGTGTTTATCGGCAACCCCAAAAACATTATTACAAGGGGCAGGCTGCTGGACGAATTGTGGGACGCGGCGGGCGAGTTTGTCAATGACAATACATTGACCGTGTACATCAAACGCTTACGGGAGAAGATTGAGGACGACCCCGCAAGCCCGCAAATCATTCTGACCGTTCGCGGGACGGGGTATAGATTGGGGGGCGGGTATGCTTCGGAATAGGGAGTTTCGGCGGTTTGCCATTTTGTTTTTCCTAATGGCCGCCGTCTTTGTATCACTTGGCTTTACAATTAATATGGCGGCGGGAATCCTTGCCATTGCTTTTGCCGCCACCTGTGGCACAGCGTTCTATGCGTATACCAAAGCCCGATATAAAAGCATTGCGCGGATTTCAAAGCAAATCGATCTGGTGCTTCATAATGCTGACCGTTTGGGTCTTGACGAGTCGGACGAGGGCGAGCTTTCCATTCTGCACAGTGAGATAACGAAAATGACGTTGCGTATTCGGGAGCAAAACGACGCGCTGAAAAAAGAAAAGGTACATCTTGCCGATTCGTTGGCCGACATTGCCCACCAACTCCGCACCCCGCTCACATCCGCGAACCTCATTCTGTCACTGTTGGCGAATAACCCTGATGAAAATGAGCGGAAAGCGTTTGTGCGGGAAACAGAGGAATTGCTTGTACGGATGGATTGGCTGATTATTTCCCTGCTGAAATTATCTCGTTTGGACGCGGGCGTTGTAGTGTTCCAAAGTGAAACAGTAGAAGTAAGCGGATTAATACACGCCGCGGTTCGTCCGCTCTTAATCCTAATGGAACTGCGTGATATTGATTTGCACATCGACGCGCCGAAAGAGATGATTATCCAGGGCGATTCCGGCTGGCTTTCGGAAGCGATTCAAAATATCCTCAAGAATTGCATGGAAAGCACGGGCGAGAATGGGAAGATTGAAATTTCCTGCGCGGATAACCCGCTGTTTACTGAGATTAACATTCAAGACAGCGGTGCGGGCTTTGAAAAAGAAGATTTGCCGTGCTTGTTTGACCGGTTTTATCGGGGGAAAAGCGCCAATGCTGCGGGGTATGGGATTGGACTGGCGCTCTGTAAGATGATTATAACACGGCAGGGAGGAACGGTTACCGCAAAAAATCACCCGCGGGGAGGCGCGCTATTTATCATCCGTTTTCCAAAGTGACGAATCTCTCACCTAAAAGTCACAGAGATGTAAGCTGAAAGCTCTATTATATGAGTAAGCCATAAGAAAGGAGACTCACATAATGGAACTATTAAAAGTTGAAAATCTATGTAAGGTCTATGGTAAGGGTGAAAACCAGGTTGCTGCCCTTGACCATGTTTCGCTTACAATCGAGAAGGGGGGGTTCACCGCAATTATTGGTTCCTCCGGTTCCGGCAAATCCACATTGCTTCACATCATCGGCGGCGTGGACGTGCCGACAAGTGGAAAGGTATATTTAGACGGGCAGGACGTATACTCTCAAAGCAATCAAAAACTCGCCATCTTCCGCAGAAGACAGGTTGGGCTGATTTACCAGTTTCACAACCTCATTCCTACTCTGAATGTGGTGGAAAACATCACCTTACCGGTACTGATGGATAAGCGGGAGGTCAATGAGGAACGGCTGAATGATTTATTGGAACTACTGGGGCTAAAAGACCGCAGATCGCATTTGCCCAATCAGCTATCGGGCGGTCAGCAACAGCGCGTCTCCGTAGGGCGCGCGTTAATGAATGCCCCGGCGGTCATGCTTGCCGACGAACCCACGGGCAGTTTGGACAGCCGGAATGGACATGAAATCATTAATCTGTTGAAATTAAGCAATAAAAGATACGGGCAGACCCTTATCGTCGTCACGCATGACGAAAATATCGCCCTGCAGGCAGACCGTATTGTCGGCATATCAGACGGTAAAGTGGTGCGGGATGAGAGGGTGCGGCCATGAACATTTTTAATAAAATAACCTTGCAAGGCATGAAGAAAAGCCGCGCACGTACGATTGTAACAGTTATCGGCGTGGCTTTGTCCGCCGCCATGATTACGGCAGTCGCTGCCTTTGCCGTTTCCCTGCAAAACTATATGGTAAACGGCGCTGCTGTCAAATATGGTGATTGGCATATTGAAATCCCGGACACAGATTCCTCTTTTGTGCTGGAACAGGCAGAGGACAGTCGGGTAGAAAATACGGTGGCAT
>Ga0153997_1000201_pt1 | contig 17596 bp, 13 predicted proteins | sample TSNC081MetaG_FD_104750 | JGI IMG/M metagenome (GOLD analysis project Ga0153997, IMG submission 104750) | Attine ant fungus gardens microbial communities from North Carolina, USA - TSNC081 MetaG | ecosystem: Host-associated > Fungi > Mycelium > Unclassified | place: USA: North Carolina, Lumber...
CATTTTGGATCTTAGAAACATTTGGTTCTGCATTGTACTGTTCAGCGTTTCGCGGATACTGGTATTTAAAGTTAGTAAATCTTCTATCGTTGCCGGTTCGTTTGGACCGGTTACCCCTTCAAGTGTTCCCAGCACATATTGCAATTTTTCACCTTCTGCATTGATTATATGGCTTAAGCCTAATTCCTCCATTGCGATGGAAGAGATTATTTGATTAATAACATCCTCTCGTGTGAAGGATATATTTTCCGGAAATTTTGGTAAAGACATATTTATCTCCTCTCAAATAAAAATATATTTCTTTGTTTATGATGGTTTGATTTCACAACGTATTATTATGAAATATAGCTCTCCATATCATTATATGCTGAACTCAATTTCGGGTGATATAGGGAAGTTTTTCTATACAGGCTAGATCAACGAAATAAGTTTATTGCATATTCAATATCCCCTTACAAAAACATGGAAGCAAATAAACCACAGATTTTCTTGTGATTTACTTGCTCCTTAATCTGATATAAGATTGCAGGCATAGCCTTACAATAGGAGGGCAGATAATTTATAGATGAAAAGAATAGAAAGAGTATAAACCGAATGGTAAGCACTTATCATAGAGTACCAGACCTCAAAGACGGGATTACCACTATGGAAGTGAGCGAAAGAGCTAGTAAGAAAAAGTAAAAAAATCCTAAAAGGATAGCAGGTATTCGAAGCAATAAACATATCCTTAAGGATTCGCAGGGCTAGAAGGCGTTAGACTGAAAAAAGAGGTGTGGCTGACAAATCCCTCGGTCGTCTGCAAGCAATTTGGCCCCTTATAAGGGCTGAGCAAGCTACCGGCTAAGCCGGTAGTCCTGACCAGTGAAAGTTCAAGCTCGTTCAAGCCCTCACTGAAAAAGCAGCGAAGCTGTTGCGAGGTTATGATTAAGTAGCCAAGCGGAATGCGAGTATCCATTTTGACGGTAAAAATGTTTGCTAAAGGGGCGGAGGAAATGTAGTTGTGACAAAATGATCACCATATTTTAATAATAAGCGTATACAATTGTTCCTATCTGAATCAAATCATAAATCTGAGCAACTTTATTCAGCGGCATGTTGATACAACCATGAGAACCACGAGTTGTTTCGTAAACATTCCCACCAAAGGTGGACTGCCAGTTAGCATCATGCAGACCGACATCTGTATAGAACATAATAAAGTAATCAACGACAACATTATAGGTTTCACCTACTAGTGGCCACTTTTCCTTTTTAAATGATACTTGATAAGTCCCTTCGTTTGTTGGTGTAATGTTTTTCCTTCCACTTACGATATCAGACTCAACTGTTAATACTCCATCTATATAGTACCACAAATGCTGTGCAGTTAAATCGATTTCCACATAAGTATTCGGATTTCCGGTATCATTGCCATCATGTGAGGCAGCTTTTGATTCATAAGCAGGTTCTTTAGTAGTAGTTTCCAGATTTTGAATCAGTTCAATCAGAGCATCTGTTTCAGTGTCTTTAGATATAACCCATCCATATTCCCCACCTTTAATATTAATGGTTCTGCCATCCGAAGTTTTAAAACTTCTTGTTGCACCGAATGTGTTAAATTCCATTGCTAATTGCTCTACATAGTTATAAGCAGAGGCTCTGTCAACTGTAATGTTATTGTTCTCATCATAGGTTACCCAGTTCATGATGGTGTTACCGGTCAGCACACGTTCTTCTGAACCAAATTGATAGGTAATTGTTAAATCAGCAAGAGCGTTCTTAAAATCCAATTCTTTAACCAAATCTGTGTTATCGGATGTTATTTCAGGTGTTTCATATACGGTGTAATCTTTCAATTGAATTTCTGATTTATGTTCTTCAATCGCAGTGTAGATTACTTCATATATTCTATCTATGTCTAAGCGGCTGCCAAGCGTTTCAGGTACTATTTCATATTTTCCACCTACTTCTGCTATATAGGCATTTTGTGCTGCTACAGTAGGGGCATTTTTCATGATATTAAGGTTACTAATGCGGTTCGATAATTGACTTTTGTCATATGCGCTTTCCAAAATGACTGTATTTTTATCGGTACTAAACAGGGCGCCAAGCCATGCAAAATTATTCTGTTTGTTCTTAACCTCCCGTACCTGATTGTCAGATAAATAAGTCAGACTATAATCCGAGGATAAAATATATTCCTTATTACCTTCCGAATCAATGATAATCAAAGTATAATCTGAAACTTCATCGCTAAGTATAGTATTTACCTCATCAACAGTCATATTAGCTACATTAATATCGTTGATATAAGTGTTTGGCAGGAATTTGTTCGTATAAAGTGCCATAACGCCTAAGTATATACCGATAATTAATAATACAAAAAGGGCAGCCGATATGATTATTATTCTGTTCCTTTGTTTTCTTTTTCTCTTCATAATTTAATATCTCCTCTATCTTAATTCAGTGTATCACTTGGATATAAATGATAATTTCACTTTACAGGAAATTATGTCCAATCAAATATAACCCTTGGTATGTGCATGCATTGATGTAATATGTTACAAGCAACTGCAATAGTAACGGATGCGTCACTGTGCTTTGATCCAATCTCAAAGGAAAATTGACCTAATTCTATTTACTAACATATATAAAATTCATTATAGCAGATGAAAAATAATTAAACAAGGATGTAACTGATTTTATAGTATTTTTCTTATAATCTTAAAAATAAGTAAGAAGTCTGAAAAGAAGAAGAAAAACAGGAGTGTTTAATAAGTAAATCTTTATTTTTATTGGATGGGTAAGATAAAATATAGTATTATCCTCTTTTTTACTTTATTCAAAAGATTCTATTTTGCCATTGTGTAGATTTGTCTCAAGATAGATGCATGGAAAGGAGTCATTATTTTTAAAAATTGAATTACTAAAAAAATAACAGGTACTTCGAACACGAAAAACAAAAAATCATGCATCTGCTACGTTAAGTTTAGAGGGTTAGGGGTTTGACAAAAGGAAAAATGTATTATATAATAGTTCGCGCCCTAACAATATTTAAGTTGAAAAGAATTTATGTATGAATTTGAAAGAAAATATAAGAAAAAGGGTGCTTGCGGTATGCGTGGGTGTAAAGTTTGAAAGAAAATATAGAAAAGGAGCCATGCAGCGTATCGATTCTTTCAACCTTACTTATCTTAGCAGTATCGCAGGCATGTTTGCGATATGCATGGGATTAAAATGAGAAAGGTGAGAACCATTACATTTTCAGTAAAGCGTCTGTCAAATAATATTAACCGGCTTTTGGATAGTTATCCAATTCAGAGCATTGATATGCAGCTAACCGGCAGACAATGCGGTATAATTAATTATATAGGAGACAGATTCACAAATCAGGATATATTTCAAAAAGATATTGAATCGGAATTTAATATACGAAGGTCAACAGCTACCGGAATACTTCAAATTATGGAAAAAAATGGACTAATAAAAAGAGAATCACTTACGTGTGATGCAAGACTTAAAAGAATTATATTAACGCAAAAAGGAATTAACACTAAGACGGAAGTAGAACAAAAAATGAATAAGGCGGAAGCAAAGGTTACTAAGAATCTGACGACAGAAGAAATTGATATATTTTACGAAATTATTGATAAAATTTCAAAAGAATTAGAATGAATTATGAAATGGAGGTATATATGATTAAAAGATTAGTCCGGTGTATAAAGGAGTTTAAGAAAGAATCTATTCTGGCGCCTTTGATGATGTTAATGGAGGTGGTGTCAGAAATAGCAATTCCTTTTTTAATGTCCCTGATTATTGATGTAGGTATTGTGAACGGTGATATGAGCTATATTGCTAAGGTAGGAGTCGGTTTGGTTATTTTTGCATTATTGGCACTTATTTTTGGAGCCTTATCAGCGAAATTTGCGGTTCAAGCATCCACAGGTTTTGCAAGAAATGTCAGGCAGGAAATGTACTATAATATCCAGAATTTTTCTTTTTCTAATATAGATAAATTCTCCACATCAAGCCTTGTCACTCGATTGACTACAGATATTACAAATGTGCAAAACTCATACCAGATGATAATAAGAACTTTAGTAAGAGCCCCTCTAATCTTGATTTTTAGTTTTTTTATGACATTTAGTATCAATCCCAAATTAGCATTTATTTTTTTGATTTCAATTCCAATTCTGGGAGTGGGACTTTATCTGATAGTGGTCAATGTCCACCCTATTTTTGAAAGAGTGTTTAAAATATATGATAGATTAAATAAAGTGGTACAGGAGAATTTGCGTGGAATTCGCGTAGTAAAATCTTATGTACGGGAGGACTATGAAGTAAAGAAATTCAAAGATGTTTCTCAAAATGTATTTGAAGACTTTTCAAAAGCTGAGAAATTATTGGCGCTTAATGTTCCATTAATGCAGTTGGTAATGTATTCCTGTATGCTGGCAATATTTTGGAACGGTTCCCACATGATAGTAGTAGGAACATTAACAACAGGTCAGCTGATGAGTCTATTCACATACCTTATGCAGAGCCTTATGAGTTTAATGATGTTATCCATGGTGTTTGCAATGATTACCATGTCTCAGGCTTCAGCGGAACGTATTGTTGAAGTATTAGATGAAAAGAGCAATCTTCACAATGTAGATAACCCTGTCATGGAAGTAAAGGATGGCTCCATAGAATATGAGGATGTCAGCTTTAGCTATAAAGATTCAAGTGAGAAGCTTTGCTTATCAAATGTCAGCTTTTCATTGAAATCAGGGGAGACTTTAGGTATCATCGGTGGAACCGGAAGTGCTAAGAGTTCTTTGGTTCAGTTAATCCCAAGACTTTACGATACGACGTGCGGAGTTGTAAAAGTGGGTGGTGTGAATGTCAAGGACTATGATATAGAATCGTTGAGAAATGAAGTTGCTATCGTTTTACAAAAAAACATTTTATTTTCCGGGACAATCAAGCAAAATCTTCGCTGGGGAAATCCTAACGCAACGAAGGAGCAGATGATTCATGTCTGCAAGATGTCTCAGGCGCACGATTTTATCATGAGTTTTCCAAACGGTTATGATACTCATATTGAACAGGGAGGCTCTAATGTTTCAGGAGGACAAAAGCAAAGACTCTGTATTGCAAGGGCGCTTTTAAAGAAACCGAAGATATTAATCATGGATGACTCAACCAGTGCAGTTGATACCAGAACAGACTCCATGCTACAGGAAGCATTTAGAATTGAAATTCCAGGTACAACGAAAATAACGATTGCACAAAGAATATCTTCTGTAGAAAATGCCGATAAAATCATAGTATTGGATTCAGGAAGGATTAATGCCATAGGAACCCATAGTGAGCTGCTGGCTGCCAATGCGATCTATCAGGAAGTATATCGTTCACAAGTAAAGGGCGGGGAGGATAATACATATGCGCAATAATTCAAAAAAAGACACAAAAACAAGTGGCATGAATATGGGGAAAACAATTACAAGATTGCTTACATATGTTACCGGCAGATATAGAATACAGCTTGTAGCGGTGTTTGTATGTATTATCATCTCGGCACTGGCGTCCGTTGTTGGTTCCTTATTCATTCAAAGGCTGGTAGATGATTACATTACGCCAATGCTTGGGGAGAGCAATCCGAGTTTTATTCCTTTGTTAAAGGCACTTCTCATGATGGCTTTCATTTACGCATTAGGAGTGACATCTACTTATATTTATAACCGGTTCATGGTAGTTATCGGTCAGACCGTACAAAAGCAGATTAGAGACGATATGTTTACACATATGCAAAGTCTGCCAATTAAGTATTTTGATACTCATGCATATGGAGATATCATGAGTTATTATACGAATGATATAGATACGCTTAGACAAATGATTTCTCAGAGTGTTCCTCAGATGTTTTCATCCATTATTACCATTATCTGTGTGACGGCAGCGATGCTAGCAACCAATATTTTGCTGGCGCTTATTGTAGTTGTAGTTACCATATTTATGTTGCAGGTGTTAAAAGCAATTACAGGAAAAAGCAGAAATTATTTTAGAAAGCAGCAGGTAGCTCTTGGGGCAGTGAATGCGTTTGCAGAAGAAATGATGAATGGACAAAAAGTAGTCAAAGTGTTTTGTCATGAAGAAGAAGCTAAGACAGAATTTGAGCAGCTTAATAATACGCTCTTTGAATCGGCGAAAAAAGCAAATACGTTTGCGCTTATTCTTATGCCCATTCTTGGAAATATTGGTAATCTGCAATATGCACTTTTAGCTATCGCAGGTGGGTTCTTAGCGATAAATGGAGTGGCAGGTATAACGGTGGGCTCTATTGCCGCATTCCTACAGCTAAGCAAATCTTTTAGCGGACCAATAAACCAGATATCACAACAGATAAATGCAGTGATTATGGCGTTAGCTGGTGCGGAAAGAATCTTTCAGTTATTGGATGAAGAGTCTGAGCAGGATGAGGGCTATGTAACTCTTGTAAATGTAAATGAAGTCGGGACTGCTTTAATGGAGAGTGAAACACGTACCAATATATGGGCCTGGAAGCATCCGCACCATGACGGAAGTGTCACTTATACAAAACTTACCGGTGATATTCGATTTGTTGACGTAGATTTTGGATATGCACCGGGTAAGACGGTACTTCATAGCATCAGTCTGTTTGCAAGACCGGGTGAAAAAATTGCCTTTGTTGGTTCAACGGGAGCAGGAAAAACTACCATTACAAACCTAATTAACCGTTTTTATGATATACAGAAAGGAAAAATCAGATATGATGGCATCAATATTAATAAGATTAAAAAGCCAGATCTTCGCAGGTCACTAGGAGTTGTGTTACAGGATACGAATTTATTTACAGAAACAATCAGGGAGAATATCAGGTATGGCAGATTAGAAGCTTCCGACGGAGAGGTATTTGCAGCCGCCAGACTGGCAAATGCAGATAGTTTTATATCCCGCCTTCCGGAAGGGTATGATACCGTGTTAGAAGAAGCAGGAGAAACCTTATCTCAGGGACAGAGACAGTTATTATCAATTGCCAGAGCGGCAGTAGCCGATCCACCAGCCATGATATTGGATGAGGCCACATCAAGTATTGATACACGTACCGAATCCATTGTGCAAAATGGAATGGACTCCCTTATGTATGGACGTACCGTATTGGTTATTGCTCACAGGCTTTCTACAATACAAAACTCAGATGCCATTATGGTGATGGAGTATGGAAGAATTATTGAAAGAGGAGATCATGATGATCTTGTAGAACAGAAAGGGAAATATTATCAATTATATACAGGAGCTTTTGAACTGGAATAATTGCTTTCTTAAATATATCGGATATGGAGAGTAGTAAAAGGGTGAAGGGAGAAAGAACCAGAGAATGAAAGACGTGTGAAAATCCAGCGAAGTTGGATTCGAAAATACGAATTCCAGCGAGCTTGAATTCTCACACTCCCTCCCAATTAAGTGAATTGCTAAAACCTTCTCGAGGCGCCACCGCCACCGAAACTACCGCCGCCACCCCTGAAACTGCCACCGGAACCCCCGCCTCTGCCTCCGGAGTGACCGCCAAATCCACCACCGAACCGACCTCTAAAACCGCCATGGCGATGGCGGGGATAAAAAAATGCGCCTAATACAATAAAAATCGAAAGCAATATAGCAGGAAATACATTTTCGGAAGCAGCCGTATCTTTAGAATCTGCAGCAGCGTCAAATGTTCCAGGTTCTTTCAACTCATTTATCACTAGTGAATATAAATTTTTGATTCCAGTATCAAAATCTTCATTTTCCAGATCACCGGATACTTCACGAAGAAAGCGGCCGGACATACTATCGGTAATGATTCCTTCCAGTCCATAGCCCACTTCAATACGAATCGTGCGTTCTTCTAAAGCAATAAGAATCAGAACACCATTATTTTCTTCCTTGCTTCCGATTCCCCATTCTCTTGCCATTTCCAAAGAGTATTCGGAAATACTGGCTCCTCCCAACGTGCTAATTGTCGCAACTACGACTTGAGGTCCGCCCTTTAGTTCATATAGTTTGCTGCTATTAAAAATATAATCCTCAGTATCCTGTGATAAGATACCCGCAAAATCATTTACGAAAAATCGCCTTGTATGAGAGGGAATTCCATTATTCGCATGTACGCTTGTTGAAAGTAGAAGGAATAATAATATTCCGGATAAGACATACCACGATTTCTTTTTTAGTAGGTTGCTCACCTTTTCATCACCTCTTTGTTATTCAAAATTCACTTCTGGTACGGTTTGTGCACCTTCGCTCGCTACAAATAAATCATATGTTTTAAATCCAAATAAAGATGCAACAATATTTGTTGGAAATGAACGTAGCCTTGAATTATAAATATTGACGGCTGCATTATAATCTCTTCTTGCGATGCTGATTCTATTTTCCGTACCTTCTAACTGATCTTGCAAAGATAAAAAGTTTTCATTTGCTTTCAAATCAGGATATGCTTCTGAAATAGCAAGCAGTCGATTCAGAGAAGTTGTAAGTTCTGCATCTGCGGCAGCCGTACCATCAACTGTAGTTGCGTTCATCATACGTTCTCTAGCGTCTGTTACGGCTTGAAATACTTCCGTTTCATGTGCAGCATATGCTTGCACTGTGTTAACCAGATTGGGAATTAAATCATTTCTTCGTTGTAATTGAACAGAAATATTAGAATATTCTGTTTTTACATTTTCTTCTTCATTTACTAAACTATTATATCTCATAGCAAATAAGGCTATAATAAGCAAGATTACAACCGCAATACCTATCAGTAACTTTACCGCAAAACTCATACCTGATTTTCTTTTATTCATCTATTTGAACCTCCTTAGTAAGCCTCTTTTTTGACATGTTTCTTGTGATTACCACCGGACAAAATTTGATTTTTTCATTGTTAGTTATTATAACCAACAATATGATTAATATTAGGTGGTAATTCTATTATTTAAATTGCTTTACATAAGTACTTGCATTTGATGTTGTCGAGGTATCTAAGGATGCTGAACTTATGGAAAATTATTAAAATGCTTGACAAGTGCACTGAATTTGAAAATAGTATTAAATTCAGATAAAAAAGTTAGATGTGAGCGTAGTATATTGAGTCTGTCTCTAACGAATAAGAATACTAATTCGTTAGCAAGTTGACGCATTCATTTGTTATACTATTATAGAAGTATCTACATTGATGGTACATAATTCACGATTGCATTCCCCAGCCAATGCAAGTTTGCGAAAAGCAGTACGCCTTAATTGCAACAATTCATAATCCTCATACAGCGCATTCCCAATGATACCTTTATTATCGTATCCACAAACACGTACCTCACCGGCACAATTAATCCAGTAAGAAAAACATGGAATAGAGCAGCTTTGTTTTTGGGAGTTCAGTTTCTTATGAAGTACAATATCAGTTTTTAAAGATACAGAGCTACAATCATCAGCTTGCGGACATATTGGGAATATCGAATTATCCGGAGGTTTTGCTTCTGCCTGATTCCAAAATGCAGCGGGCAAAATAACCTCTTTTCCAAGATACTTCAGCTTTTTAGCCATTTCCTTAATTTCTATGGAAACTTGTTCATGTTCTTTCTTCGAAAGATTTGAAAGCAGTTCATTTTTTACTTCATTTGGATTATTTTGGTCTTCATAAAGCATCAATTCCCTAAATTGGACAGTATCTATGTCATTTTCAGATAAGAATTGAAACATATCTTCAAAATTCAAAAGATTAGATTTTAGTAATATGGAATTCAACCGTATATGGGGAATTATGGATTGATGTTTCTCTTTATAATCGCTAAGAGCCTTTATATTAGCACTGACATGATTAAAGTTAGAACCCATCATAATTCGATTATAATCTGCCTCACAAAATCCATTAAAGGAAATAATAATTTCATCTACCTCATATTCCACCAGGTGAGAGATGATTTTAGAATCAAGTAGAAGGGCATTGGTGCAAAAAGACACATGTGGAATCCCTTTTTCTTTTGCATATTTTAAATAATCAGTAAAATCAGGTGTTATTAATGGTTCATATGCGCATGATAGATATAACATCCGAGCGGTAGCCCCTAAATTATCTATAATTTTCTTATACTCATCTAAGGACATAAATTTCTTTTTCTTACATGTGCTCATTTGATTGCACATAATGCAGCGGATATTACAAAAACTATTGGTATCCATACGAATAATATCTTTCCTTATTCCCAGCCGTTCTGCTGTAGTCAGCATGAATCTTCTTATATGGTCATTTCCTAACCTATCATATACCTTTTTTAATGTCTTTAAACTGCTCATAATAGCTCCTTCCCAATATACTTTTTTGCAACAACCAGATGCGGAACAAATGATTCTATAGTTAATAGTATATACAAATATGAAGGAAATATTATACATATATAGAATTATGGAAAAATTCTTACTTTTCAAAACTATTTGGTCTCCTGTGAGAATCTATTTATGTGGAATAGTAGTGAAGAATAATGGAATACTAAATATTGCCAACGACTTTTTCCTTTATTACAGCAAAAAATTCTCTCACAATATAATGAACCCCTATTCTCCAGTCTACATGTGCTGCAAGACCATCAATATTCTTATTACCCTGTTTCTTTGCAATTGCTATGGCTCGATATACATGAAAATCGCTTGTAATGATTCCAACTTCTGCATCTTTTTCATTTATCAGGGCAAAACTAAATTCCAGATTTTCCTGAGTGTTCACAGACTTATCTTCCATAATTATACGATCAGCGTCAATACCCTTCGCAATGAAATACCTCTTCATAGCTTCCGCCTCTGAAATATCTTCTCCTTCGCCTTGACCTCCCGATACAATTACTTTTGCATTTTCATTCTCTATTAAGTACTTATCGGCGGTATTTAATCTGGCAGTAAGGACTCTGCTTAGATTTTCGCCTTTTACCTGCGCCCCTAAGACTATAATATAATCCCAATTTGGTTCTCCTTTTTTAAACATACCATTGATAATAAATCCTTCCACAATAATAAAGCATGTGATTCCAATAAGTAGAATAATTGAAATTCCGAATTTAATTACTGGTTTATTCTTGATTATATTAAAAATTGCGGGTTTATACTTTAGAATATAAAATAATATGAATAGAACTATGCTGATGTAAAGCCAAATTTTTGAAAAGGATACATTTAGCCCAGCAAATGCGATAAGTGCAAAGTAATAGAGCAGTGACAATATTCCTAGAATTAGTAAAATCATAAAAACTCCCATCTGTCCGCTAAGGTGGACACCCATCCATATAGTGAAAGGAACTTTCACACTACCTCCTAACAAAAATAGACTTTTGTAAAATATTTTGTTCACAAAAGTCTATCCTAATATAATATTCATTTTTTTAATGAAAATGCATTGTATCAGCAATTAGTGTAGTAACCGTAACCAGTTCGCATTCAGACTTTAGTGTGCTGAATTTATCCAAACGTCTCATCAGAATTATAGTCATAGGAACCGCTATGCCTTCTAAATCTTTCCTTGCATTTCAAATAAATTCAACACATGAAAGCTACTCCTTGAGCTGGTGAAAAATATTCTGTATTCAAATTAGCAATAACAACGCTAGTAGTTATAATTTCCCACAGCATTTTTTATATTTTTTACCACTGCCGCATGGACAAGGATCATTTCTTCCAACTTTAGGACCGTTTACGATTGTTCCCATTTTTTTTGCTTCTTTATATAATTCTTTTTTCTTTTCCACGTCAAAAATCTCATCCCACATAGGTATATTATAAAGCCACTCTGCTTTTGCATCAACCATATTTTTGTAGAGTTTTTCTTTGTCGAATGCCAAACTTACTTCGGTATCCACCTCTATTTCATCAATTGGATTTGATACCTTTAAACTAGCATCAATCCCATCCAGAAAACCAATCATATTCATTACACTGATATTATACTTGTCAGCTAATTCTTTAACAGTTCCTTTTACCTCTTCGTCGGGATTTATTAGAAGCTGCTCGTATATACTTTTTTCTAATTTAAAGTAATCGTCCCAAAATTTTTGCAATTCACCTTTATCTGTATCTTGAGAGTACGCAGTTTCTCTCCATTCCTGTAATAATGCCATTTCTTTCCTTCCTTTATATTTATTCATGATATAATAATATTATATTTTTTAAAAAAAATTTTTCTTTTGTGTATAAATTGCTTTATTGGTGCAATAATAATATTAATCTTATTCATGAATCGCTTGACAAAAGCGTCAAGCTTTCAGTAAAAGATTAGCGTATGCTCTTATATTCATTGGACCCCCTCCAGTGATTAAGACTACTAAAGAAAAAGAAATACTTATCCTCCCCTTTGCTTCCCTCAAATCCAGCATTTATGCGGGTTTGGGGGAAGCTTTTAAGTTAATTACCACTGTCGGAAAGTGACCAAAAACCCTTCCCTTGTACTCTTTATTCTTTTAATAATATTCTTCACTTAATATTTTGTAATCTGAATTTCTAACCGTATATTTTTTACTGGGATTGTTTGGATAGGTTGCATTTCCAGGATATTCAATAATCTCAGTTTCCTTTTTGTACCTGATGAATTTTGTGTAGCTTCCTCCGGCACCTCCGATATTACTAAAATGTAAAACCATAACATTGCCAGAAGAGTCGCTATCTAATATACTCCATAAATCTCTCTGATAATTTTCCCAGATAATATCTACATTATTTTCTGAATTTTTAAATGTACTTTCATAAAAGTCAATTGCTTCATCCATATTACCCCAATTAATAGCCAGTAGTTCCCCTGCCCTATACTCAATAATTTGATAGGTTACAGGTAAAGTTTCGGACTTCAGATACTCTTCGTAATCCAACCCTTCCACCGTAATTCCATCCATTCCATATTCTGTTTGTTTTAGTAATAACCCATGAGAATTCCCGTCCTCTGCTGTAATCGTTGCAACTGAATATCCATTCTTATCAACTATTTTATCTATGCTATAATTATAATAATCCTGCTGATTGACCCTTAATACTCCGTCTGCGAACTCCCATGTACTACCAATCTTATCCTCTTTACCGCTTGCATACCAAACACCTTCCACATTCAGATAATTGGGGACACTGGTGATTTCAGATTTGCTCTCCTGAGTATCAGTACTGTAAAGTGTATCTGCTGTATCATTTTTTGTCTCTGAAAGTTTATTATTATCTTTGCATGAAACAATAATAAATATAGTACTGAGCATCAATAATGTAATAAATATCTTCCTATTCATTTTTAACTTCCTTTCATCAGTAATATATTTCTGCCAAAGCGTGTCTGGAAATTCATTGCACCAATTTGAACGTCCAAATGAAATCCTGCAAGTAATTGACTTATTAAGATAAGCAGGACGCTTCATCTTTAATTATTATAACAAAGCTATCGAAAATGTCAAATACTTCTTAATGTTACTTGCTATTTCCAAAATCATCATCCTCTATGCTTCGTTATATACCCAAGTGTTAAGGGGCAGCATGAAAGGATACCACGACTTATTATGTAGATTGTATCCATGAAAAGCGTTATTCAGTTATTCGATTTATGGGCAGATGGAGAGTACCCGAACTGCCGCTTGAACAACCGCGAAAACTGGAATTCATCATAAAATCCAAAACTCAATGCAATATCCCTAAGTCCCCGATTCGGATAGAGAGGAAGTTGTTCATGAGCTAAATTTAGTTTTAGAGAAAGCTGATATCGGTGTATGGAAGTGCCGGTGGCTTTTTTAAACCGGTGACTTAAAGTGCGTACACTAGTGCAAAATGTGCCTGCCAGTTCTGCATGTAGTAAATCCAAAAGGGCGCTGAGTCGGAACTGGGTGTCTCGACTGGCTAACCAATAAGTTTCTATGATCTGATGAAAAAGTCCTTCTACTTGTGTCTGATTTTGGCAGTCAGTAAGTTTCTTTAGACGCAGGCATTCAGGGGGTTGGAATTATAAGAAATTATATTCTTCCATAATGCGGTTCGGATGGTAGATTCCTTCCGGACTGTAATTGAAACTGCAGAGAGATACCTGACGCCTTTGTTCGGTGGAAAAGTAAATTATCTTTAAAATCACACTCCTTTTGCCGAATTAAATATGGAAAATACCGAAATGTCCATATGATTTTTGGATTATCCAACCTATTATGTACTTAAAAATGAAATACCTTCTAGCTTGCCGATGGTTGATTTTACCCACTATCTCAGGCAAACTGTAACAGTTCAGCCTTTTGTATTTCGAAGACGGATGCGATTTCATGGAGCGTTCTGATTTTTAAGACCCACAGGCCGGACGCTCCCATGAGCCCGAAGAGAGTGGTCTCATGTCTGCAGCCTGAAAGCGTCTTGCAAATTCAGAATGTTTCATGGAATCTCGTCCGTCTTCGAATACATAAGGCTGAACTGTTACGGCAAGCTCGATATGTATGGCATGGGCATAAGGTTGGAAGAAAATAAAATAGAATGGCTGCTCAAGTTATCGCTTCTTTCATCCTTTTATAGTTAAGCAGTAATCAATTGTAAAAATTTGATTATGTATGGTGTATTAAAATGGTTGAAAAAACAGCTCCCAAAAAAATAATTAGTAAACCGGTATCCTTGAAAAATATAACCGTTGAGGATACCTTTTGGAAAGAAGAAATGGAATTAGTACGTAAAGAAGTAATTCCTTACCAGTGGGATATCTTAAATGATTGTGTGGAAGGAGCGGCATCAAGTTTCTGTATGAGGAATTTTAAGGTTGCAGGAAAAATCACAAAGGAAAAAAAGAACAGGGGGATTCATATGAAGAAGCTCAGTATACATATCAGGGCTTTGAAGTCCTACCAGAGAATATGAATCATCTGGAGGATAAATTTTACGGATTTCTATTTAGAATAGTGATTTTTCCAAATGCAGAGTAAAGGATATTATTAACCAGCGAGGAATGCGCCCTTACTACTGGGACATAGAAGGAAATGAGTCACAAGATAGTACAGGAAAGTATCACTATTTCAAGCACGTAGACTGGTAAGAAAACAAGAGGAAGCAGTTGGTCATGCGGTTTGCGCCATGTACCTGTATTTCAAAATGGCAGATGTCAAAGCTTACCAGAGATGATGAATTATGGGAAGCCTGCAAGCGTTTGTGGAGAAGTACAATTCGGGAAAAAATATATATTACCGGAGGTATTGGAAGTACCTGTCATGGAGAAGCATTTTGGCTCCCTTTTGATTTGCCAAATGATTTGGCTTATGCGGAAACTTGTGCTTGCATAGGTCTTATATTCTGGGCAAGGCGTATGCTGGAAATCGAAGCAGATTCCAAATATGCAGATGTGATGGAGATAGCTTTGTACAACACAGTATTAAGCGGAATGGCATTGGATGGAAAAAGCTTTTTCTATGTAAACCTGTTAGTGGTTTTGCCGGAAGCCTGCCATAAGGATGAAGCGAAAAGGCATGTAAAACCAGTACGGCAGAAGTGGTATGGTTGTGCTTGCTGTCCGCCTCATCTGACGTTTCCGTGGAATGGGAAAGTAACGGTCACAGTAAGGAAAGTAGAAGAAATTTCTATGAGACTGGCAATGCGGATTCCCTGCTGGTGTAATAACTGGGATGAATCAAAGGGAGTAAAGGGTAAATTGTGTTCCATAGAACAGGGATATTTTTATCTAGAAGGAAACTGGGAGCAGGGCGACAGGATTGAACTGGATTTTCCGATGTTCCCAAGAATTATGCAGGCAGATGAAGGAGTCCATGAAAATATTGGAAAAGCAGCAATCATGAAAGGAGCGATTGTTTATTGTATGGAAGAGAAAGATAATGGGAACAATCTTCAATGGAACAGTTTTAAGCCGGAAGAAATCATTGAGCAAGGAAATCTTGAGGTACAAGATAAAATGTTTCCAACTTTACTGGTAAAAGGGAAGAGAAGAAAGCAGCAATTACCTATCCAAAGCTTATATAAGGAGTATCATTGCACAGAATATGTAGATATGCAATTTACATTGATTCCTTATATTACGTGGGAAAATCGGATGAAGAATGAGATGGCAGTGTGGATAGATGTATTAGAATAATAAAATAGAAATGCAGTTAACTAAGGCAGCAGGAATGCAAATGTGGCAACTGAAATTCTGAATATGCCAAAACATTTAGAGAGTATAGGCATTAAGCATATTTCAGTTAATTTTTTTGCATATTGCCTGATTAAGAAGACTTTTCATGTATCAAAACAGGATATCTTTTCTGCAGAGGGTATCCTTTAGGTAAGTGCTGATCGCTTATCTGCAATTCAAATCCAGCGAGACAACTGCGATTTTAACATGGGACAAATCGCCGTTTGGCTGCTAAATAGGAATTCGTTTTCTTAAAGGGTCAAATTTCAGGGTAAATGCAAATAAAATCATCTTTCACAAAAAAGCAACATAAAGGGATGATTTTTTTTTGTTTTTTCTTTAAAATGTTAGATATAGTAAGTATACGAATGAGTGGATTTTTTCTATAGTGGGAATCTTAGAGACTTCTAAATAGTGAAGAATCTATGTCCCTAAATTCTCATAGACCAGAGATTGCATGAGAAATATCCTCATTAAAAAGCTTGCGATAAGCAAAGGTGCAGGTTGAAAGAAAATATAAGAAAAGGAGTAATGCAGCGCATTGATTCTTTCAATCTTTTTAAGTTGCGCAGTATTCAATATTTAAGAAATTGAATATGCATGGGAAAAAATATGAGTGATAATAAAGAATTGTTAAAAAGAGAACAGGTTAGAGAACAGGATAAATGGGTAATACAGGATTTGTATAAGAGTCAGGAAGAATGGGAGTTAGAATATGAGAAATTAGATTTGGGAATTGACAAAATAGTAACTTTTCAAAATAAACCCTTAGATAACAGCCATACTCTTCTTGCTTTATTAGAGCTTTGTGATGAGTTGGGAGTAATGGCAGAACGCTTATATGTATATGCCAATCAAAAGCTTCATGAGGACACTGCTAATTCTTCTTCACAGATATTGACAGGAAAAGCTCAGAACATAATGATAAAGTTATCAACCTTAACTTCCTTTATCACACCTGAGATTTTGAAATTATCAGAGGAAACTATAGACAAATTTATGAAGGAGCATAGTGGTTTACAGCTTTATAGAAGATTTCTGGATAATCTTTTGAGAAAACGCAAACACATTCTTTCCCAAGAGATGGAAGAGATGCTTGCCCGAGTGGATGAAATTGCAGAGGCCCCATCTGATATATTTTCCATGTTTAATAATGCTGATTTAAAGTTTGAGAAAATAACAGATGATTCCGGAGATAAGGTTGAATTGACTCATGGCAGATATATTAAATTTTTGGAAAGCAAGAACAGGTGCGTCCGGGAGGAAGCTTTTAATGCCATGTATAAGGCATATGGAAATTATAAAAATTCTCTGGCGGCAATGTATAGATCTAACATAAAACAAGAGGTCTTCTATGCAAAGGTAAGAAAGTATCCTTCTTCTTTGGCGGCTTCCTTAGAAGCAAATCATATACCCGTGGAGGTGTATGAGAATCTGCTTACTGCAATACAAGAGGGACTGCCGATAATGTATAGATATATGGCG
>Ga0153997_1000202_pt1 | contig 17462 bp, 18 predicted proteins | sample TSNC081MetaG_FD_104750 | JGI IMG/M metagenome (GOLD analysis project Ga0153997, IMG submission 104750) | Attine ant fungus gardens microbial communities from North Carolina, USA - TSNC081 MetaG | ecosystem: Host-associated > Fungi > Mycelium > Unclassified | place: USA: North Carolina, Lumber...
AGAGTATGCTGCAGATGCCTTTTGCCAGCCGGTAATAGAAGAAGACTTTTTCCTTTATCGGATCTGCTTTTTGCTACGGAAATATTCCTCAATGCGCCATATGCCGAGATTTTAGAAATGCCGATGCTTGTAGAGTCCTATTATTTTGCAATTGCAATTATAGGTATTTTACCTTATCTTTACAGAATCATGAAACCCTTCGAAATACATGATTCATATTATATAGTTGATGTATTACTAAATGGTGCGGATTATAAGAAAATTCGAAAAATACTAATTACATGTTTAGATTTTGTCTTATCTAGTTTTTTTGTTATATTTTTCTTATTATTTTTCTTAATTTAAGGACTATATTATTGATGCATGGTATTTTAAGAAATATCATGTAAGTTTCGTAACGATAATCAGCTGCAAGCAGATTGGAAAGAAAGCCGAAGATATCATTAAAGGAAAAAGATGTTTATTTCATTCATATTGTTATATATAGCAATATTACAGATGCTATTAATGCTAGGGGTTACATCTTTTTTAGCAGAAAGGTTTGAGGGGAAATTGTTTACTACATTAGTAAACGCTGGAGGGACACTTAATAAATATATTATTACAGCCGAATATATTTATTATGGAATTGCTGTAATGTGTATTGCGATTAATTTGATTTTGTTAAGAGTATCGGAATGGAATGGTTTTATTTCTGTTATTGATGCAATAAACTGGCCAAATTACTTAATAATACTTGTGTTGAATGTTATAATATACACTAATTTGAGGCTGATTTTCGGAAATAAAACAGATGGTATTGCAAATTTTATTATTGTTGTATTAGCATTTATCAGTTCTTATGGTTTGCTACCAAATTTATTTTCGTATATTGAAATCATTTCAAATTCCTTGTTCGCTGGTATATGTGCTTTACTTGCTGTTGTATTACTTTCGCTACTTTAATTAAAATTAGGAGGTAAATATGAAGTTTAGCGCTCTCGTAAGTTTATGGTGGCAAACTCTTTTAAGATACATATGGAAGAATAGCATTGTTATTACTGTGCTGTTTTTCTTGTTTAGAATAATGACTGGAAGCAACATAATGACAATTGAAATAATTTTAACGATAGTAATGTCAATTATGATACATGAACAAGGATATATGATTACATTGTATTTTCATAATATAAATTTTAATGCGTTATTAGAAAAATAATTGTTATTATAGCGACTAATGAAACAGATATTAATCCATTACCCCATGGCTCAAAGGTGATAATTTCGATAGCTGGATGTTTATTTAGTATATTTGCTAAATTAATATGGATAATGTTAAATTTAAATAATTGCTTAAGAGTTGTTTTGAGTAGTCTGTTAATAGTTGCTGAATTATGCAATTTATTATATGGTGAAGATGAAAAGTATTTAGGGAGAAAGGGTAAAGGTATGTTAAAATTTTTGAGAACTTATGTTATGGTTTTTTAGGTGTCTATTGTGGGATTTATAATTGGTTCATTTGTATTATTAATTGAAAGTGCAAATAAATTGTCAGATGCAATGTACTATCCTTCAGTGAAATTCCCGATTTACATTGTGGAAATAGAGATTGTATCGATTGAATTTAAAAATGTACTTATGGTTTCTATCTTAATTTCTTTAGTAATTACACTAGTACTTCAAGTTATCGGTTTAGGGTTTAGAAAATATTTAAAAGAGAAAGGGCTAAATTAGAATGGATCAAATTATTGTACATAATTTATCAAAACAATTTGGTCATGTGATTGCTTTGGATATTATCAATCTCAATATTAAAAGTGGTAAGATATATGCATTATTAGGGCATAATGGGTCAGGGAAAACAACATTAATAAAACATATATTGGGGATTTATAAATTATTCAAAGGATTAGTGGGAAAGTAAGATATTTAAATCAAGGAACAACGGTCAGCGACTTCCGAAAAAATAGGATGTATTCTCCAGAGACGTATTCATTATTTGATGATTTGACAATAGAAGAATATATAAGAATTGTAATTAAAATTTATGATTTAGATGATGAAGGATACGAAGTTTATAAAGAATTACTGATTCTATTTGAACTTAAAAATAAGAGGAATCGCATGCTGTACAGTTTATCAAATGAAATAAAAAAAAGTTTCACATATTGCAGCTTTGATTGGGAAAGGCAAATTTAGTCTCTTGGATGAACCATTCTCAGCATTGGATCCATTAGCCATATATAACCTGAAAGAATACTTAATATCCAATGTATTGGAATATGGATTTATTATATCGACTCATCAACTCTCAATTTTGGATAGTTTTGAGATGGATGACGATTTGTTAGAAGTAGTATTTATGAAAAATGGAGTAGTTGTATAGCATGGGAATAAAGATAGATTATTACAGGAACTGAATGTCAAAACAATAGAAAAAGCATATATTAAAATGCAAAGTAATGAACTGAAGTAATGAGCGAAGTGGCTATGAAAAAAATATTTTAATTGGTGGAAGTATTGCAATTATCATAATTCTTGTTTTATTAAGTAATGATTTATAAGTTATGATCATTCAACAGATAATTTGGTAACAATAACTGATGATGAAATAGATAATATTATAAATAGAGATGGAGAAGTACTGATTTATTATGGAAGTAAAAAATGTGAGAATTGTAAGCAATTTGTACAAGCCGTTAAAAGAATGGATGATATAGAACTGAATTTATATTATTTAGACGAAGAAGATAATCAGTGTTCAAATTTTATTGATGAATATAACTTGTATACTACTCCAACTTTAATTATTTTTATTGATGGTGAAGTTGTTGAGCGTTATGAAAATGGAGATGCATTTGATAGATTAGCAACTTATTATAACAATAAACTTGAATAGGAAAAGGATAGGAAGATGAAAAAAATGCTGGTGCCAATACTCCCCGGCGTGTATTATAGAGTCCCAGATTCGATATTACTAGGAAAAATGGCGCAGTACAAATTTTTCTCTCGAAAGTGGACAATAGCATTCATCATACAGCACCTTTAAAATTTGAACTCGATAATTAATATCATAGAGAAAAACAGTATGTTTGGGAAGTAAGGATTTATTCTTTACTTCCCATTTGATTTATATCATGATATATAACCATTTATCTTGCCAATAATAATTATACAATAATTTGCTACGCAGCATTTTCCTATGTAATTGCGTCCTGCTTCGTGCATCTTTAGGTACTGAACCAATGTTAGTTAGTTCATTTGCAGCATAGAAACGATTCATACCAAAGAGAATATAATCTGTATCAAACACCCTCCGCCAGGAGCATCCAATAACTTAATCTTAGCATGATGATTATTTGCGATATCCTTAGCAACAGCCAATCCTAACCCAAAATGTTCCTTGTCAGTCCTAGACTTATCACCGCAATAAAATGCCTCAAATGCCAGTTCCTTATCAGATTTGCAAATTCCTGTCCCATTATCCATTACCTCAACATACATTCCCTTCTTATCAATATAAGTATTAATAATAACTTTACTCTTCTCTGCTGAAAAGGAAACGGCATTATCAACAAGATTTGCAAACAATTCCGTCATCTGCGACTTATTCATTTCCACCTCAGGTAGCGAATAATCTTCTGGCAAATTAATATCAAGCTGTATTTCCTTGGTACGACACTTTTCCGTTAAAAAAGGATAAATATCAATGAGAAAATCCTCGAATTTAATCAGATCCTTATGAATATCAATTGTCTTCTGATTAAATGAAATATATGAAAGCATGGTATCCAAAAGTTTTGATAGCCGTGTACACTCATCTGTAATATTATCCAGATATTTTACATGTTTTCCAAGCTCTTCACCATGCACCGACTTCACAAGGCTTGTAGAGTTTTGGATAACGGCAAGTGGATTACGGAATTCATGTGAAACGGAAGAAATAAATTCATTTTGTCTCAGCAAAGTTTCTTCAAGTGGAGTTAAAGCCGTTTTCACAAATACTCTACATAGTAAAACAATACAGATAACGCCTAAAACATAAATCAGCTGAATAATTATGATATTTCTGGCTAGTGTATTATCCTCGGTTGTTGCGAACTCAATGGTAAATGCGGTTGCTTCATTATCTGGTCCGTCGGTGAAGACATAAGCTGAACCATCATCGTTTATGGAATAGGAGGTGATAATATTACCATACTCTGGAGAGATCATTACTTGTTCTTCCTCTTCGACGATACCTTCGATATTCCCATTTGATTCTGTCTCGGTAGTTTTTTCAATAAGCACATCTGTCTCCGGTTCAGCAGCTTCCGTCTCGATATTAATTTCCTGTGACCTGCGAATAGACATGGAAGTATCCGAATCTTCAATTATTTTTACTGCAGAAAAAGAATATTTTTCCTGTAAGTCAGTGAGAGAAAGTTCCCCATTGCTTTCATCCAAGTCATAGCGTATATAGCTCAGTATGGACGTGTTCATAGCATGTATACTATTTCCATGGCTTTGCACCAAAATATAAGCCATAAGTCCCATGACTATGGTGAAGAAAAATGTAGTTGTTCCGATAAAGAAAAAGGAAAGTTTTCTTTTTAAAGTTTTTATCATTTTTACACCTCGTGCATATCGCAAGCTACTTGCAATACTGCGCAATGTCTCACTTCGTGAAACATAATAAATAGTTGAAAAAATCAATGCGCTGCATGGCGCCGATTCTTATACTTTCTTTCAACTTATTCACCATCTACCTAACTATATACATCGGCAGAACCACCACAAAAGTAGCGCCGCCCCCATTCGTATCCAGTATATTAATCCTTCCGTTATGAAGTCTTATAATTTCCTGTGCAATACAAAGCCCAAGCCCAAAATGCTCCTTGTGGGAACGCTCGCTGTCCCCCCTGTAAAATCGATCAAAGATGTGTTCCTTGTTTTCATCAGAGACACCGGGACCGTCATCAATAATTCGGATTTGGGCATTTTCATCACAGCTCCTCAGCTCCATCCAGATATGTCCATGTTCCGGTGTATAACTCACCGCATTATTTAACAAAATAGAAAGTACTTGTTCTATGCGCATTTTGTCCCCATAAACGGTCAAATTCTCATCCTCTGGTATATCAATCTGCAGGCTTAGCTTATTTTTCCTTCCAATAGGCTTATATTTTTCAAATATATCAAGCATCATCGTGTCCAAATCCAATTCTTCCAGCGCAATTGTCCAGCTATTATTATCCGCACTTGCAAGTGACAACATATCTCCAATCAAACGCGACATCCGATTTCCTTCTGACTCGATGGCCTCGGCAAATTTTTCTGTCTGTCGGGCATCCGCTTTTCTCATGGCGGATATGCTGGAGAGAATGACCGTCAGGGGCGACCTGAGTTCGTGCGATGCCGAGGCCATAAATTGAACCTGCTTCTTCTGATTTTCTTCAATCGGTTTAATCATACGCTTTGTAAAAAACCAGGAAAACAGAAAAAGAAAAGCAATTCCAACAATATCCAGTCCAATAAACATGAATCTTTGACTGCGAAGTTGTGTATTAAGATTATCCAGAGAATATAAAATGGTTATATTTAATTTAGAATTTGTTTTAGGAATCATAACCACAGAAACATAATAATGTTTTCCATTTTCCCCAGCCATTTTAAAATCAACCTTTTGTGTGAGTACGCTTACTGAATTACTATCAAAATAATATTCTTTCCCCGCCATGGTATTTGCTTGCGTAATCAGCAAAGAGCGAACTTCGGGAGCATCCAGTTCAAAAAAAATAAAGGGTGCCCCATTATTAACAATATCTATCATAAACTCATGATTATTCTGTGTCTTAGCAATCCAGTCATGTGAGATAGTATCCTGATTTTCCAGGTATGTAATAATAGAGTTCACATCGTTTAAAAAGGCGGCATAACTGTTTTTCTTAATGCCTGAATCAGAAATAAAGAGGCTGACCACTGTCAGAGACACCAAAATCAAACTGGTAATTAATGTGGAAAACATAGTCAGCTGCATATGTAGTTTCTTAAACATTATGAATTTTCCTCCCTGTCTGCGCAGTAGACATTTGCCTGACTTTAGCAGGCTTTCTAATCAGGATTGTGAAAGTATTCTTCTTTTATACTGTCCTCCAGTTTATATCCGATACCTCTTACTGTTTTAATCGTAAGACTGCTTTTTACCTTTTTTAGTCTTTTCCTTAAAAAATGAATATAATTATCCAGATTTCCTTCCTCAACCTCTGCGTCAGGTCCCCAGACTCTGGACAATAGCATCATTCTTGGAAGCGTTTGCGTATGGTTCTTAAGAAAAATCTCCATCAAATCCGATTCCCGTTTTGATAAGGAGCAAACAATATCATGTCCTTTCAACTGTTTCTGGGATACATTCAGTGAAATGTCTACAAAAGATAAGTCCGGTGCACTTTCCCAATGAACAGGTCTTCTATTAACAGAGCGAATCCTTGCCATAAGCTCCTCAAATGCAAATGGTTTTACGAGATAGTCATCCGCTCCGGTATCCAGCCCATTAATTTTATCCTGCAGCTCACCAAGGGCTGTAATTAAAATAACCGGAGTGTGGTTCCCTTCTGCCCTTATCTTCTTTAATATATCAATTCCATTCATGCCGGGAAGCATTCTGTCTAATAAAATAAGTTCATGAGCATTTTGCCGGATTAAGTGCAGTCCATCATCTCCATCATAGCATATATCAACTGTAAATCCTTCCTTTTGAAGTAAAAATCCAAGGGAATCGCTTAGATTCTCATCATCTTCAATTAATAATATCCTCATACTTTATGTCCCTTCCTATAGAAATATTATGGCTGCTCCATTTTGAGCCTCTGCCTTGAGCTTAAAAGGATTATAACATATAAATCTTTAAATAATCTCTAAAATTTAGAGAAAACTTAGAGATTACTGTGATACGATATGTTTACGTATTTTCGAAAATAAATCAATGTAAGGAGGGTATATGAAAAAATCATGTAAAAAAATAATTGCAGGTGCATTAACAATTACAATGTTAGCAATCACTGCATGTAGTGGTAGAAATACAGATTCAGACAGTGATACCACATCAGGAACAGGGACGACAGACAACCAGAGAAGTGCAGAAGCTTCAGATGGTGCAAAAGGCAGGTATTTAGAAGAGGAAATAGCATTACCGGAAGAAGCGATTGGAGTACTGGCGATGAAGCAGCTGGATAATGGAACCATTCGTGTGATTACATATACCGGTATATATGATTCCACAGACGGCGGAGCTACATTTAATTATGTAGAAGAGAGCGCAGCCATATGGGGTGAAAACGGTTTCGTTCAGGTTGCAGATTGCAGCAGCAGCGGTGAGATTGTAATGCAGAAAATGCTTTATAGTGAAACAGAAGAGTTTTATGGCTATTCAACAGAATATATTCATGTAGATGCAGAATTTAATGTAACTCCATTAGAAATAAATATACCGGATGTGGTATTAAACGAAACTGTGGATTTATCCGGGTTTCATTCGGATTCGGAAGAAGCGTCTGGGGAGAGTAGTCTTTCCGAAGGCGAACAAAAAATGGAAGGGGGAGGTGCGGCTGTTTCTCAATCTCAATCAATAGCAGAAACTTCGGTACAAGGGGAAGAAGGTATAGATGGAGCGGGTGAATCGCCTCAGAGTATCCGGTTCGGCGGTGATGAAGATATGTCTGTTACAGTAATGGATATATTTATTTTACCGAATGAAAACTATCTGGTTTCTACAACCATGGGTGAACTTTATCAAATTGATAAGAGTACAGGCGAAGTAGTTGCTTCCTATTCCGATGGAGAGTATTTGTATGCAAGCAGTTATGCAGTGGCAGACAATCAATTCATTGTATTCACAAGCTCCAGTGTTTCCACATTCGACCTGGAGTCTGGAAATGTAATGGATACAGATGCAGTCTTGGCAAACCTGCAAGCATCAGACACATTAGAAAACGGTTCTTTTGTAATGGGGGGAATTGGAGCTTCAGTAATCGCTACGCAGGATGATGAGGCCATATATTATGTAAATAATGAAGGGATTTTCCGATACACATTAGGGTCAGAGGTGACAGAGGAAATAGCGAATGCATCTTTAAACTCATTATCCAATCCGGAATATGTCTTTAGCAGTTTACTGAAAACAGATAATAATGAATTTTTCGTCGCCGTAGGCACCACTTCAGGAGCATTAAAACTTTTAAAATATACATACTCAGCAGATGCACTGACAACTCCTTCACAAGAGGTTAAAATATATTCTTTAGAAGACAATGATAGTATCAGACAGGCAATCTCTGTATATCAGAAAAACAATCCTGATGTGTATGTCAGCTTAGAAATTGGCATGCCGGAAGGCAGTTCAGTAACAGCATCAGACGCAATCAGAACATTAAATACGAATATTGTCGCAGGAACCGGACCCGATATATTAATTTTGGATGGGCTTCCAATTGATTCCTATATTGAAAAGGGTTCTCTTGTAGATTTAACAGACATCGTAACCGGACTAAATGAAAGCGAAGGACTTTTCGAAAATATAGCAAATACTTACGCAAAGGATGGAAGTGTATATGCAATTCCTTCCAAATTCGCAGTTGATTTATTAGTTGCCAAGAACGATGTCCTGAGTACTTATACTGATTTAAATGGTTTAGCGAATGCAGTATTAGATTGTAAAGCATCCGTCGAAGGTAATGTGATTAACACAGCAACAGCGGAAACATTAGTAAAGAGATTATATGACACTTCATCAGGTCTTTGGGCGAATGAAGATGGTACATTAGATGAAACAACCTTAAAGGAGTTTGTTACAGCGCTTGAAAAAATATATCAGACAATCGAGGCGGAATCTTCAGAGGAAACCATGAGTATAAGTGGAAATGGCATTAATGACACGATGTCATATACGATGGATTTCCTTATGAGTGCGTATCCAATAGCGCTTATACCATTATCATCAGTGGAATCACTTACGTATGTGACTAGTATAGCAGAAGAACTGGAAGATACAGGTTATACATTACTAAATGGTCAAACAGCAAGCTCCTACATTCCAATGACCACAGTTGGAGTAAGTGCAAAAAGCGCAAATCAGGAAATTGCAAAAGACTTCATTAAAACATTACTATCATCAGAAGTACAGGCAAGCAGTGTAAATTTAGGAATTCCGGTAAATAAAATTGCTTATGATTCATTAGCGGCTTTACCTGAGCACGTGGAAGAAAACCGGGTATATGCGGGTTTTGGAATTTCAACAGAGTTGGGAGTAGAGATTTCACTGGATATCATATGGCCGGAGGATGAAGTGTTTGCAGACTTAAAGGCAACCCTTGAAACGCTGGAAGTTGCTTCAAATACGAATACAATAATAAAAGAAGCAGTAGTAGATGAAGTTGTTTTGGGTCTTGAAGCAGGTACTTCAGTAGACGAAATCGTTTCGAATATATTGAAAACCGTAAATCTATATTTATCAGAATAGTAGAAGAAGGAATGCAAAACATGCTAGAGCGCATTTGAAAAATTATTCCCACAATCTGTACGCCCCACTTTGCGGTATATTTGGTCCAAATTCAGTTGACGTAGCCCGCTACGCTGTCTTCATTTGAACCAAATCTTCCGCAAAGAGTGACATACATCTTAAAGAATGCATTTTTCAAATATGCTCCAGGGTATGAAGTATTTCAAAATTAAAATATAAATTGGAAGGAGAACAGGATTGAAAATAAAAAAGTACCAGTTAACAGGATTATTGTTTATCCTTCCAAGCTTTATCGGAGTTTGCATTTTCATATTAGTTCCATTTGTGGATGTTATCAGAAGATCATTTTTAGGTGGGATCAGTGAAAAATTTGTGGGGATTAGCAATTATAAGACTATTTTTAATAATACCGCATTTCGTCTGGCAGGCAGCAACACCATAAAATTCATGGTAGTTTGTATTCCGATACTGCTGGTCTCCTCCCTGCTATTTGCCAATTTTTTAATCAAACAGGGAAGACTTGGCGGTTACTTAAAGATGGCATATCTGGTTCCCATGGCAATGCCGGTTGCCTCTGTCGTACTGCTTTGGCGGGTGCTATTTGATAAACAGGGATTTCTGAATGGGATAATTAACCTCGTAGGTGGGCAGGGCGCAGATTGGATGAATAGTAAATATGCCTTCTGGGTACTGGTATTTACCTATCTGTGGAAGAATATGGGCTATGATGTCATTTTATGGATGGCTAGTCTTTCCGGAATCTCTACTAGTATATATGAAGCCGCCAGAGTAGATGGTGCGACAGAAAGAAAAATATTTTTCAGCATAACACTGCCGAATTTAAAATCAACTATGTACACGATTACGGTATTATCCATTTTAAACTCCTTTAAAGTATTCAGGGAAGCGTATCTGGTGGCCGGTGATTATCCGGATCAAAGCATGTATTTACTGCAGCACATTTTTAATAACTGGTTTCGGGAAATGTCTTTTGATAAGATGTCGGCGGCAGCAGTTGTGGTAGCAATCGTTATTTGCTCATTGGTTTTAGTATTACAAAAAACATGGGATTCACCAGAGTAGGGAGGGCATATAAGAAGTGAGAAAAAAACTAACCGTTATTGTACTAACCCTATTTGCATTTTTTATGAGCTATCCTATTCTATTTTTGTTAGTTGGATCAGTCATGTCTCAGCGAGAGCTGCAGGATAACTTAAAGCAGATACTAAGCGGAGGTTTCGGCTATGCCTCGTGGAGCATCTTTCCCAGGTATCCAACGCTGAAGTTTTTTGTAGAAACCCTGATAGATTCTCCGGACTTTTTCTTAATGTTCTGGAATTCAGTGAAACTGGTAGTCTGCATCTTAGGTGGGCAGCTTCTAATAGGCGTCCCAGCGGCATGGGGATTTGCAAAATACAAATTTCCCTTTAAAAAGATTATATTTTTAATATATATCATATTAATGATGATGCCATTTCAGGTCACTATGCTATCCAACTATCTGGTATTAAATAATATGAAACTTATAGATATGCATGCATCGATTATATTGCCGGCTGTATTCTCCACATTTCCAATATTCATCATGTATCGCTTTTTCTGTGGGATACCGGATAGCATTATCGAATCTGCCAAAATTGATGGGGCGAGTGCGCTGCTGGTGTTTACGAAAATAGGCTTACCCCTCGGTTCCGCAGGAGTTATATCTGCTATGGTGTTAGGCTTCTTAGAATATTGGAACCTGATTGAGAAGCCGTTAGCATTTTTAAAAACAAAGGCGTTGTGGCCATTATCCTTATATTTGCCTAATATCACCTTAAATGAGGCTGGTCAGGCATTTGCTGCCTCCATCATCACCTTAATACCGGCAATATTAGTATTCTTCGGTGGACAGGATTACTTGGAGCAAGGTATCGTAGCGGCAGCTTCAAAAGAATAGATCTGGAAGCCGCAACGAATTTCGCAATTACATGGATTCAATCATAAATGTGAAAGGATGATCATAATATGGTCGAAAGAAAATATAGAAGAAGGAGCCATGCAGCAAATCGCTTCTTTCAACCATACTTATTTTAGTAGTATTGCAAGCAAGCCTGCCTGCGATATGCATGGGCATAAAATGAAATTGATAAAAAGGGATATCAAAAAAATATGGAATCTTAAAATAGAAAACAATACAGAGGGCTCCCTTAGAAGAAAGGCAGTCAAAGGATTTGCTTTATTTTTTATATTAATATCCGTATTTACAGTATTATCAAGGGCGGCGGACTCTATGACAATTCCTAAGGTAGTGACAACGTATCCGTCTAAGAAGAATCTGGAATTCGCTGTAAGTGCAACAGGAAAAATCGAACAGAATCAGGATCAGGCAATTAGTACTTTGGCAAATGTGAAAATAGACTCTATTTATGTAAATGAAGGTCAAAAAGTATCAGCTGGAGACAGTTTGTTTCAACTTAGCATGAAGGATTTGGAGTCAAAAAAGGAAGCTCTAGAATATGATTTGGCAAAACTGGAATTGAACCTTGAAGAAATCACATCCCAAGCGAAGGTGACTGAAAATGACAATGCAACTGCTCTGGAACGTGCAAATGAAAATTATGGCAATACAGCCAGTAAAGTAGGCACAGAAGTTGTCAATGCCTATAATGCGATGATAAAGGCCAATAAAAAATTGGTGGATTTTCAGAATACTGCATCGGGGGCGGAGGAGGAGAGTGTTACGCAGGTATTGCAGGTTCTTCAAAATACCCTAGTAGAAAAGGAGGCATCTTTAGCAAATGCAAAAGCAGCACTTGAAAGCACAGCTGCCCAAATTGACCAGTTAGTTGTCCAAAAAAAGGCTGATGAACAGCAAAAACTAGATGAAGCAAATGCAGATAAATCCAGTGCGACCGGTGGTGTGGCGGAAACACAGACCATAACAAGCACTTCCTTATCGCAAGAAGAGTTAGCATCCATTGAAGCGGCGGTGCGCCTAGAAAACCAATATCTGTTAGAAAAAGCAAATGAAGCCATTGCCGCAGCAGAAGCCGGAAAAGCGGACGCCCAGGCGGCTTTATCCAATTATCAGGCTAACACGGCCAGGGATTCGGCTCAGTCACGAAGTACGGAAGAAGAAACATTATCAAACGACTATGAGAGCAAAAAGCAAACATATGAAAGTGTTGTACAATCAAGCAACCTAAGTGTTCTGGAGGTAGAACGTGCGATTGAAGATGCAACCAAAGAAAAAGCCGTTTCTAATAGTATAGAGGAGAAGCAATTAGAAATAGATTCTAAAAATATGGATCTTGAAGAAATTACAGCGTTAATCGAACAAAGTGGTACCATCACGACACCGGTAGATGGCGTTGTGACAAAAAATGCAATTACAGTAGGTGCTGTAACTCCGGATAGTGCAGCGATGCTCTTAGCGGATACTTCAAGTGGCAGCAAATTTGTGGCTCAGCTAAGCCTGGAGCAGCAAAAATATATTTCCAGAAATGATACAGTAACCTTGAAAACTGCTGATAGAAAAACAACGGTGAATAACCTAAATGTAGATTTACTTACTACCAATGCAGAAGACTCCAGCCTTATGGATATTACTATATTATTGCCAAACGGCGAGTTGGAAATAGGTACGACCGCAACCCTGGAATTTACCAAAACAACAGCCACATATAACTGCTGCGTTCCGATAGAGGCCATTCATACGGATTCATACGGTAAAACCTACGTATTTACAATGAAAGAGGTGGAGACGGTGTTAGGCACAGAACTTCAGGTAGTGCGCACAGACGTGGAAATACAGGACAAAAATGAAAAATATGCAGCCCTTGCCGACGGCAGTCTTCTTGATACCGATGAGATTATCACCTCTTCAAACAAAACCATAAATGCAGGCGACAGAGTACGTCTGGCGGAAGAATGAGGGCCATAAAAAAGCATATAAGTACTATCGTACTAATTATACTGATTCTTATATGCTTAGGAATCTCCATTTTATACAGCCAGCAAGGCGGCACCTATGACAATGTACAGATGTTCTATCAGGGCTCAGGTGCGATAAGTGGATCAGTTGCCATTGATATGGAAAAAACGGAAAGTAAGGAAGATGTGCAGGTGAACTATACCCTATGGGGTGAGATAAAGGGAGAAAGCGTATTATATCCGGAGCTGTACAGGACGGCTAATGTGACGGCAATGGTGATCAGCGGTGAGTCCAGACTAATTCTTGGCAGCAGCTGGAATCTGACAGCGAACGATAAAACGGGTTGTCTGATTGATAAAACTACTGCATACGCACTATTTGGAGATACGGAAGTAGTCGGTCAGGTAATCCAATTTGATAACAAAGAATATACCATCAGAGGTCTTGTAGAAAAGGCGGAAAAGGAAATTGTTGTGCAATCCACATCAGTAACAAAAGCGGTTATGAATTACATTGCGCTAGAGACACCAATAGGTGGGAGTGCAGGTGATACTGTAGAAAATTTCGCATCCCGCCATGGTGTTTCATCGGAAAGTTTAGATTACAACATGTATTGTGCATGGTCAGATATTATAGTTATGATACTGCCGCTTTTACTGAGTATTTCAGTTATATATCAACTCATAAAGACAGTATACAGAGCAAAAGAAACGCCGGTAAAATGTGCGGTTTATGCAGGTATTACGTTGGTCTATACAGTTATTGTATTTTGGGTAATCAAATCGAATTTCAGTTATCCGGAAACAATGATTCCATCCCGGTGGTCAGATTTTAGCTTTTGGAGCAAATTATATAATGAACAGGTAGAAAAAGTGATTACGCTTTTAAGAACAGAAAAAAGCCTTGCGGAACTGAAATTGATCATTCCGTTTGTGGAGACTGTTAAATATTCTGTGTTAGGTATTATTATATATATTAGAATGAGGAAGCGGATCATAGTGGATAAGGCGGAAGAATTGGTGTTGTATCTGGTGGCGGCTTTTATAGGAGCATTTGTTAGCGTATATCTGTGTGGTCAGGATGGAAATTTAATTGCAGATAACAGAACCGTTTGGTATCTGGTTCCCGCATATCTTTGTGGCAAATATCTGTTAGGGAAGATGAGACAGCAGAAAAAAGAAGAGAAGCAGATAAAAGAGATAGACAGTCAACGGATAGGTAATGTATAAATATATAATAAAGCGAAAACGAATAAAAAAAAGGCATTGTATGAGAAGCAAAAAAAGAAATCTTATGTTATTCTTGTTACATGGAGGTGTAAATATGCACGCATGGGAAGCAATACAAAAGTCAGTAGACTACATTGAAACACACACAACGGAAGAAATCAGCATTGAGACGCTTGCGGCTATAGCTGGCTTATCACCGTATTATTTCCAAAGATTATTTAAGCGGCTTGTCAAAAGAACGGTATTTGGATATGTCAGGCTGCGAAGGTTGGCACAATCCACACAGGTTTTGAAAGCTGATAAGCGGATTGTGGATATTGCCGCAGAATATGGCTTTTCAAGTCATGCAAATTTCACAAGAGCGTTTAAGGAGGCTTATAACATTACACCGGAAGAATACCGTACAAGTATCTATATCTCATCAAATACCTATGGGTGAAGTGACAGGTATTGATGCTCCCTTTATCCTATGGGAGCGTTTTCACAAAATCAAGCCAGAAATAAAGGGGCTTTCACTGAACGGTATTGAACTTGGCGCTTCTATGGCGGTAGATATGGAAAACGGTACGTTCACTTATTTTGCTGGCGCATCCGCAATTAGCGAAAAGCCTATTGCCGAGGGGGTAACAGCTTGGGAATTACCTGCGGCCGAATATATCGTTTGTTCACTTGCAGCAGAGACTTTTACAGAGCTCACAACGTCCGCACTTGACAAAGCCATGAATTATCTTTTCCGCACATGGCTCCCTAACCACAAGCTGATAACGCAGCCATTTTCGGCGGAGAAGTATTATAAAGCAACTCCTGACGGTGTCTCAATGGAAATATGGGTCATACCTGCTCCATAGGAAAGTGCAGATAATTAAGGTGATTTTTAGTATGGAGTGAGCAATACGATAGCGTTCATCAACCGACAGATGAAAATATCCGTGAGTTTATAGACAATAATTTGTGGCAGGAGCTAAATTCCTATCTGCAAGAAACCTATAATACTGTACCTAAAATGACTTATAGCCGTTGTTCAATGCAAAGAGCTTGAATGTCAAATATCAAAAAAGCGGGAAATCCCTTTGTACGCTTTATCCAATGCAAGGATACTTTATCGCATTGGTGGTAATAGGAATGCGTGAAATGAATGAAGCGAAATTGCTGATACTGTTATGTAGTGAATATATCCAAAATATTTTTAAGCAGACTGCTTCTGGATATAGTGGCAAATGGATGATGATTGATGTGAAAAGCACGGACATACTCGAGGATGTGAAAAAATTGATATCATTGCGGATATCTCTCAAATAATTATATGTGGTGGACACCAATCATAATTTATAACTGCCATTCAGTTTATGATGTTTGGTAGGTTATAGATTTGCGAATTATCATCTCCAACTTTTTGCACAGTTTAATCTCCTTATGGAACCTAAATGCAGCATACATTTGTCTACAACTGCAGATTTCCTACTCTTGATGTTGTGAAATATCTGCTCTATTAAAAGAAACTAAATCAAAGATATATTTCCCTCAATGACGAGGTAAAAGAAGCCGAGCAAATAAGAAAAAGTATTGACCACCATCATGTGCGAGGAAAACCGCAGGACGCAACCCTCACGGGCGCAGGATATGGAGTTATAACCGAAAGGTGCGGCGGGTATTTTGATATGCCCGCTGCGTTTGTTCTCTTTGGAAACAAAGGTACAACAAGCATTATGCTTGTTTTCCAAGCATTTTCTTTAGATATCCCTCATTGAGTAAATGTACCGTTTCAAATTTACCATTGTAAAGTACCGCCCAGTTATTAAACACACATGGAAGCGCCTTTGCTTTTTCCAGCGTATCAATTTTAATCATATCAAGCGGAATGTCATTTGACTTGCAATAAGATTCTACTTGTTCGATACAGTTGGGTATACACGGACATTGCAAACCATAATAAATTGTGAGGGTCTTACTTTCAATGCTTTGCTTTTTTGCGTTCTCTGCAAATTGGGGTTTCGTTCCATCAAGAGACAACGCTAAAAGTTCGTATTCATTGCCAATGGTATCAACCGTTTCAAACCCATGTTTTTGCATAAACTTCTTTTCCGTGAGAAATGGTTTTTTCTTTTTGGAACTAATAACGCAAACACCGGATTTACCTTGCCCTTTAGCATTGTCTATGCAATAGTTAAGTAGCTCTTTTCCATAGCCTTTTCCCTTAAAGCTACCCGAAACCCAAAGACAATAGATATAAATATAGTTATTTCCGGCAACAGGAACCCAAGCCTTTTCAAGCGGCGCATATTCAATGAAAACCTTGCCTCTTTCGTTTAATTTTCTAAATATATGTCCTTCTTGAATCCGATCGGAAAGCCACGCTTTTTTTATATCAACGCCGTATTGATGCTTTTTATCTGCGATAGCACAACATACATGCTCGTCCGCAAGATTATCTGATGTCAAATTGATAAAATCGCTACCCATTTCAATCCTCCAAAATATAAATTTTCTACCTTTGCCTTATCGCTTATAGACGAACTAAGAAATCTACTTTATTGTACCATAACCACCCGTCCAAAACAATGAGAACTTCTCCGTCCGTTTCGCCTATCCAGACCGTCAATGGGCGGGTAGTATTTTTTCGCAAAGGATGCGAAAAAATCTCCACCCTTGAACCATTGACAGTCTGGATTTTTGTCGTGGCATTTCGCCGCCGAAAACGGCATTTATCCGTCCTACGGGGTTGGTGTTAGTATATAAGAGTAGACACAAAAAGTTGAACAACCTATAATAACAGTGAAAGAGAAAAGGAGATGTTCAACATGGCTAAGAATCAAAAATCTTACACACCGGAATTTAAACAGCA
>Ga0153997_1000205_pt1 | contig 17410 bp, 16 predicted proteins | sample TSNC081MetaG_FD_104750 | JGI IMG/M metagenome (GOLD analysis project Ga0153997, IMG submission 104750) | Attine ant fungus gardens microbial communities from North Carolina, USA - TSNC081 MetaG | ecosystem: Host-associated > Fungi > Mycelium > Unclassified | place: USA: North Carolina, Lumber...
GTGGGCACATACGCCTGCCTTCTCGCGGAGTCCGCTGACAATGGCGTCAAAGAGGGACATTTCTGTTACGGGCTTTTTTATGGAGGGTGAGGACTTAAGCGCAAATTTTTCAACATATCGGCTGCAATTAATATCAACACCACTTAAAGCCTGACAAGCATAATACGCGTTCATCATGGCTGAGCTTAACGGGTTTACGATACCGGCGCTTAATCCCCGGCTCATTGCCTGCGTAAAAAAGGAGGCATTTATATGCTCTCTTTCGGGAAGTCCGAATGAAACATTGGACACACCTAAAACGGTATGAACACCCAATGAGTTGCGGATATAATCCATAGCATCCAGTGTGGTCTTCGCGTTTTCCTGCCCCGTACTAATGGTCATGGTTAAGGTATCAATAATAATATCCTTTTTGTGTATGCCATACCTTTCTGCGGCTTTTATGATTTTTTCGGCTATTTCGATCCTGCCTTGAGCTGTTTCGGGTATTCCGTTTTCATCCAAAGTCAACCCTACAACTGCCGCTCCGTATTTTTTGACAAGAGGAAGAACTGTGTGAAGAGATTCTTCTTTACCGCATACAGAATTCAGCAGAGGCTTACCATTATAGAGACGAAGCGCCCGTTCCATAGCCTTTGTATCGGCGGTGTCAATTTGCAATGGGGTGTCTGTAATGCTTTGTAAACCGGTAACCGCGTACTGCAAAACGGCGGGTTCATCGATTCCCGGCAGTCCGACATTAACATCTAATATTGTGGCACCGTTATTTATTTGCTCAAGCCCCTCGTTATACAGATATTCCATGTCATTTTCCCTAAGAGCCTGTTTCATTCGCGGCTTGCCGGTAGGATTTAACCGTTCGCCTATAATAACAGTGCCATCACCAAAAGCAACGGTTTTTGAGTAGGAGGAAACGGCTGTAAGGCTTTTGATTATCGGCGGTTTTACAACGATTCCCCGGCATTTTTGAATCATTTTTGCAATGTGCGCGGGAGTAGTACCGCAGCATCCGCCGATAACATGAGCGCCTCCGGCGCCAAGCTCCGCCATATCTCCGGCAAACCGGTCAGAGCCAACATCGAATACGGTTTTTCCATTTAAAATCGTAGGGACTCCGGCGTTGGGATTTATTGCAATGGGAAGGCTGCAATACCTGGTAAGTTCAGGCAGCAGTTTCTTCATTTGATTAGGACCTAAGCCACAATTCAAACCTAAAGCATCCGCGCCTAAACTCTCAATCAGGCACACAGCGGTCAGAATATCTCCTCCGGTGAGGAGTTTTCCGGCATCATCAAGGGTGAAAGTAACAATAACCGGCAAATTACTGTTTTCTTTTGCCGCAAGTAATGCCGCCTTTATCTCATAAAGATCGCTCATCGTCTCAATTAAAATAATGTCGGCGCCTGACTTCGTTCCGGCGATTACCATTTCTGAAAAAATCTCATAAGCTGCTTCAAAATCCAAATCTCCAAAAGGCGCAAGCAGCTTGCCGGTCGGACCTAGGTCAAATGCCACATATGCCTCGCCGGAATTTTCTTGCACGGCTTTTTTGGCAATTTTTACAGCCGCTGAAATTATTTGCGAAACGGTATATTCCGTATCTTGAAGCTTAAGCCGATTTGCTCCGAAGGTATTGGTTTTAAGAATATCACATCCGCTTTTTAAATAAGCCTCGTGAATACCAAAAATAATTTCTTCCTGTGTAATGTTCCAAAGCTCCGGCAGTTCACCGGCGGTAAGACCTTTATCCTGCAAAGCCGTTCCCATGGCGCCATCAAAAAAGAGCAACTCTTTTCCAAGCCTTTCTTTAAAAGTCATACGCTTGTTCCTTTCTAAATTCACATTGCAAATTTCCACAGTCTCCGCATTTTCCCTTGTGGCCGTCTTGTTTTTTCGAAAGGCCAATTACAGCGGTTACCGATTTTTCGGGGATCATCATAAAGTTGTCGGTCAGCGTTATCCCGATCCGTTTGCCGCATTCCAGAAAATTGAGAATATCCTTTTGATGGGTAATACTGAAATCTCCGTATCCGGGGCTGAAACGAGATTTTAGATACAGTCCTTCCTGCTCCCCGGCAATCCGGCATTCCAGGTCATCACAGTAACTTTCTATCATGGCGGTGCAGACCGCCTGCGTAATCGCCGCTTTTCCAATATTGGTAACACTATACCGTCTGATTCGTGTGTCAGCTTCGGCTCCCAACGTTGCGGCAAGGAGTATTACGTATTCGCAGTCTTTTATATGGTCGGCAAGAGTTCTGCTTTTTATTATGAAATTGCCGATGGCGACAGTTCCATCCGCGTTAACCTCACAACTCCATTTCCCATACACGCTTTTGGGTGTCAGGCAGGCTTCAAGTTCTTTTTTAATAGCATCGATCCGCTCTACAACCGCCGGATCGGCCGGTTTACCGCCGTATCCTAAATACCGCAGAATTTCTTTTTGTTGTATCTTCATATCACTTAAAAATCTCCGATAGATTATTCTTAATGCGGGCTCCTATATAGTGTTTTTAATTGCCTGTTCAAGTTGAAGGAGGGCTTTTTCAAGAATAGCCTTTGGACAGGCGATATTGATACGTTGGAAGTTTTCTCCGCCCGTACCAAACATCGGACCCGCGTCAAGCCATAGCCCTGCTTTATGCACAATCAGATCGTCGAGCTGCTTATCGTTCAGTCCCAGGCCTTTACAATCCAGCCATATAAGATAAGTTCCCTCCGGCTCTACAAGCTTTATCTGCGGCAGTTTTTTCCTTAAAAAATCCCTTACAAAATTTAGATTTTCAGTAAGATACGCTCTCAACTCATTAAGCCACTCGGATCCGCTCTCATACGCGGCCTTACAGGCAGCGATGCCCATAAGGTTTAGCTGGCTATAGCCGCTTTTAGTGATCTCTTGCTTAAAACGGTGTCGGATATTACGGTCTGCGATGAAAATATTAGATATTTGCAGACCTGCCAGATTAAAGGTTTTTGTGGGCGATGTACAGGTGATCGTCATTTGATTAAAGGCAGGCTTTAAATCAGCAAACACAAGGTGTTTATAACCGGGATAGGTAAAGTCCGCGTGAATCTCATCTGAAACAACCACAACACCATGCTCCCGGCAAATATCACCCAGCCGGACAAGCTCTTCCTTCTTCCACACCCTGCCAACCGGGTTATGAGGACTGCACAGGATAAACAGCTTAATGTTGTTTGCTATTATTTTTTTCTCAAAATCCTCAAAGTCTATCCAATATTCACCATTACAGTAAACCAACTCATTGACCACCAGCTTACGCTCATTGATCAAAATGGACTCGGAGAATGGATAATAAACCGGCTCCTGTATCAGCACGGCCTCCCCTTTGCCTGTCAGCGCGCGGATAGCGGTGCAGATAGCGTAGACAACCCCCGGCGTCTTTACAAGCCACTCCGGCTTTACATCCCAGTCAAAATTGCGGCGAAACCAGTTCTGCAATATTAGGGCATAGTCATTTCCGGTATCACTATAACCAAATATTCCATGCCTGCTTTTATCCACAAGTGCCTGGGTTACACAGGGCGGGGTCTTGAAATCCATGTCGGCGACCCAAAGCGGCAGAATTTCTTCCGGCTTGCCCATCTTCACGGCAAGGTCATATTTGAGAGAATCGGTATTTTTTCTGTCGATGATTTCATCAAAATTATATTTCATATCGTTACTCCTTAAATGCAGATGTCAGGTCGGCAATCAAATCCCCCGCACATTCCAGTCCAACGGATATGCGCAGGAGCTTTTCATTAATCCCCTTTGCCTCCCGTTCCTCTTTTGGGATGTCTGCATGTGTCTGCAGGAAGGGGTAGGTAATCAAAGTCTCCACACCGCCCAGACTTTCGGCAAATTGGATTAAAGAGACCCGCTCAAGAATTCGTATAGCTGTCCGCTCATAGTCCACCTCAAAGGAAATCATCGCGCCGAATCCGCTTGCCTGCTTCTTCGAAATTTCATAATCCGCACGGTCAGGCAGGCCCACATAATGTACGGCGGTCACCTGATTCTGCTTGCGAAGCCAATTGGCAATTGTTATAGCGTTTTCCTGCTGTCTGTCCATACGCACGGCAAGGGTTTTAATCCCCCGGATAATAAGCCAGCTATCAAAAGGTGAAAGGCAGGCTCCGATTGTTTTAGAAATAAATCGCAGCCGTTCTGCAAACTGTTTGTCGGAAACGACTAATAATCCGGCCAGAGTATCGTTATGCCCCCCAAGAAATTTGGTGCCACTGTGTACTACGATATCAGCGCCGAGCAAAAGCGGCTTTTGAAAATACGGCGTTAAAAAGGTGTTATCTACAATAAGTAAAAGGTCATGTTTTTTAGTAAGCCGCGATACAGCCGCGATATCGGTGACCTGCATCATGGGATTGGTCGGCGTTTCAATAAATACAGCTTTGGTTCGCGGTTTGATACGGGATTCTACTAACGATACCTCCGATGTGTTAATCAAATCAAAAGTAATCCCGTTTTTTCTACATATATTATGGAACAACCGGTGTGACCCGCCATACAAGTCGTCGGAGGCGATAATATGGTCACCCGGCGAAAAAAGCTCCATCAATGCGGTAATAGCGGCCATCCCGGTAGAAAAAGCAATGGCCTCTGAGCCGCTCTCCAGCTTTGCTACGGTTTTTTCCAGATGCTCCCTCGTGGGGTTTTGCAACCGTGAATAATCATATCCCGTGCTTTGCCCGACGGCCGGATGTGCAAAGGTTGCGGTCTGGAAAATCGGAACGCTTACCGCACCGGTGTTGTCATATTTATCATCATTTCCATGAATACAAAGGGTGTTAAAATTCATATAATATCCTTTCTGCAAGGGCATAAACGTCCTATATATAAAACATAAATTCTCCGTCCGACTTATGCTTCTCCGCGGCTGTAACTAAATCACTAAGCGTTATTTTCCCCAGTGTATCTTTAACTGAGCGGTCAAGAATATCAAAAGCAGATAGCTGCATCGCTTTTTCAATCTCAGGAGCTTTCTCCGGAACCGTCTCTTCTGTTGTTTCAAAAAGTGAAAGCTCCACAGCGGACAAAACATCCAGCACAGTGATCTGCCGCGGCATTCGCGCCAATTGATAACCGCCCTGCGCCCCTTTCATAGAGTTTACAAGGCCGCCTCTTTTCAGGAGGGAAAAAACCTGTTCCAGGTATATTTTCGATATTCCAAGTCTCTCCGAAATGCTGATTACCGTCATACATTCTCCGGTATCATGATTTTTAGCCATATTTATGATTGCGGCAAGCGCATAACGCCCTTTTGCGGAAATCCTCATACAATGCCCTCTTTTCATATATATTATCTATGCATTCTATACGAAAAATAAACGTTTGTCAACCGTTACAAAACATATTAAGATAAACGTAGTAATTAGCTTGTTTAAACAAAGAAAAATCCGAACGCTTCTTCCTGATAGAATCGGGTTCGGATTATAATGTATAAAAATAGAAACGATCGGATTCTCAGGCGTTTTCAAATAGTACCGTTGAGAGATAACGTTCACCCGTATCCGGCAGAAGTATAACAATGGTTTTACCTTTGTTTTCCGGTCGCTTTGCCAGCTGCGTTGCCGCATATGCCGCCGCGCCGGAGGATATTCCAACAAGCAGCCCCTCGGTGGACGCTAACTTCCGTGATGTCTCAAACGCCTGCTCATTTTCTACCCGGATAATTTCATCCACAATACCGCTATTGAAAACATCCGGTACAAATCCTGCGCCAAGCCCTTGTATTTTATGCGCTCCCGGTTTTCCGCCTGAAAGCACCGGTGAATCAGCCGGCTCAACGGCAACAATTTTGATGTTAGGATTCTTTGCCTTTAGTGTTTCGCCTACTCCGGTAATCGTTCCGCCGGTTCCAACGCCGCCCACAAAAATATCAATCTGACCGTCGGTATCGTTCCATATTTCCTGCGCAGTTGTTTTTCTGTGTATTTCAGGGTTAGCGGGATTAGTAAACTGACCCGGAATAAACGAGTTAGAAGTCTCACTTGCTAATTCCTCTGCCCTTTTTATAGCGCCCTTCATTCCTTCGGCACCGGGAGTTAGAACCAGCTCGGCTCCCAATGCTTTTAGCAGGTTGCGTCGCTCCACGCTCATGGTTTCCGGCATGGTGAGAATCAGCCGGTATCCTTTGGATGCTGAAACGAAGGCCAGTGCAATTCCGGTATTGCCGCTTGTCGGCTCAATAAGCACGGTATCACTTTTAATTAGCCCTTTCTCTTCGGCATCAGCAATCATTGCATAACCAATGCGGTCCTTTACGCTTCCCAGCGGATTAAAATATTCCAATTTGGCAATCAGCTTCGCCGGCACATCATTTCTGGAGTTGTAATTTGAAAGCTCCAATAGCGGTGTGTTCCCAATGAGATCCGTTAAACTTTTTGAAATGTTTGACATAGTAAATCCTCCAATCAATTTAGCATACTAATAATATATGTTTTATATGATATAATATTACCTTATATCTTTTAGTTTGTCAAGACTTTTATTTTTAGGATTGCGGGAGCACAAAGTGCGTAGCAATCCGTAGGTATCAGGGGTCAAAATATCTTTTGACCCCGACATCTTTTTATTGTACCATTCTCAAAGAACCCATACACGATATAAATATGCAAGGGGGATGGGAAATAGCAAAATGATATGGTATGATTAGGATGTCTGCTGATAGGCAGGCATCTGGAAAGGAAGCTTACATGATAATAAAAACGAAACGGCTTATTCTCCGACCGCTTACCCTTGCCGACGCAGAAACGGCCTATTATGGCTGGACAGGTGATCCGGAGGTTGCGAGGTATGTCAGCTGGCTGCCGCATCACTCTATTGACGATACGATACAATGGCTGAAAGAAATCGCATGGGAGCAGGACGATGTTCCAAGAGATAACTACATCTGGGGCTTTGTTTTGAGAGAAACCGACGAGCTTTTCGGCTCAGGCGGACTGATTTGGGTGAAAGACTGTCAGCTTTACCAAGTTGGATACAACATCAAGAAAACGCACTGGAATCATGGTTATACCACCGAAGCGATGAGGGCAATTCTGAATTTTGCTGCTTTGAGCCTCAGCATCAAGAGAGTCGCCGGCGGTCACGCAAAAGAAAATCTTGCCTCAGCGAAGGTGCTCGAGAAGATGGGATTTGTTTACGACAGAGACGATATTACGCCCCATGTTGACGGTGTTCGGTATTTTGACAGCCGGGAATATTTTTTGGAATTTTGAGGTATAAACGTTGGATAATAAAAATTTCTGGAACCGTTACGCAAAGCTGTATGATTTTGAAATCAATCGTTTCAGCGGCAAAGCCTATAAGGAGATGTATCGTCTTATGGCAGGTGTGCTTTCATCTGATCTGGATGTGCTGGAGGTCGCGACCGGAACCGGCTTGATTGCCGTGAACATCGCCGCCCATGTGCGCCATCTGGAGGCTGCTGATTTTTCGCCTAAAATGATTGCAAAGGCAAAAGAGAAAAAGACTCCCGGCAATGTACATTTTTCTGTAGAGGACGCGACAAGACTTTCTTTTGAAGACGCTTCATTCGATGCCGTCATCATATCCAACGCGTTGCATATCATGCCCGACCCGGTTAAGGCCTTATTGGAAATTTCCAGGGTGCTGAAACCAAACGGACTGCTTATCGCGCCCAATTACTCACACGGTCATTTGCGTGAGTCCACATGGAATCTGAACGCGAAGGTATTGAAGCTCATTGGCTTTGAAACCTACTCAAAATGGACGCCGGAAGAGTATGCTGCTTTCATCAGACAGAATGGTTTTAGAGTGGAAAAATGGCAGGTGTTAAAGGCAGCTTTCCCTCTTGTATATCTTGAAGCGCGTAAGGTTGAATTGGAGTAGGCTATCCTTGATTTTTTCCGACAGTATTTTGATGACTATTTCATGTCATTAACCTGCGAAAAAAGATTGATAGAAATTAACAACGTTCATAATAGCTATTATTTGGACAGTGATCAATTTTGTAAATACGTGTATGAGTGGTTTGCTGAGCATTCGTAATGAGCCTAATAAAAGAAGCCGGTAGATGGCTGCTATAAAAATAGCAAAGTAAAGGGCGGTGAAAAAGAATGAATGATGTCCTGATTATTGATGATGATGTGGAATTATGCGCCTTGATGAAAAAGTGCATTTCACAAGAGGGTTTAGAAGCTGATATTGCCTATACCGGCAAAGAGGGATTGTTAAAAATCACGGAACAATACAATGCGTACTGCCTAATCATATTGGACGTAATGCTGCCCGGCATGGATGGATTCCAAGTTTTATCTGAAATACGGAAAAGCAGTACCGTACCCGTGCTTATGCTAACTGCTAAAGGTGAAGAAATAGATAAGGTTATGGGGTTGCGTCTTGGCGCGGACGATTATTTAACAAAGCCTTTTAGCATAAATGAATTGATGGCAAGAATACAATCCCTGATACGCAGATATACGACTTTTAGCCAAGCGGCAACGCCGGATATTCTTAGGTTTAAGACTTTGACGATTGATAAGGAATACCGAACTGCCCGGGTTGACGGAAATTTGACCCCGCTTACAGGCAAAGAGTTTGATTTGCTTTTGTTTTTGGCCTCCAATAAAGGGCGCGTATTTACAAAAAAGCAAATATACACGCAGGTTTGGAATGAAGAGTATGCTTTTGATGATAGTAATATTATGTCATTTATCAGCAAGCTCCGAAAGAAAATTGAACCAGACCCGGACAGTCCTATTTATATTCTTACCGTCCGAGGCGTGGGCTATCGCTTTAACGGGGAGGCATAAAGATGGATTTGTATTTAATTATAGCGTTTTTAATATCTTCCTTCATTATCATTGTCGTGCTGTATAAACTGCAAAACGTAAAAAAACAGCTAACTGCCATAAACGAAACATTAGAGGATATAAAAAAAGGAAACCTCAACCGTAGGGTTTTGGCGGACAAGCAGGATATGACACAGAAAATATGCTATTCCATAAATGAAATAGCGATTGACAGCCAAGCGCGGCTTATTAAACATAAACAATCCGAACAAGCATATAAAAGGCTAATGACGAGCCTTTCTCATGATGTAAAGACTCCATTGGCTTCTCTTTTAGGATATTTAGAAGCGGTGGAAAACAAAATAGTTGTAGGTGAAGAAAAAGACGAGTATATCAGAATTGCCATGAACAAAGCGCGCTCTCTAAAAGCCTTTGTAAATTCGCTTTTCGAGTGGGTGCGTCTGGACGCGGGGGAGCAGATTTTTCATTTTGGAGTTTGCGATATAAACGAACTTTCACGAAATATTTTAGCGGATTGGATACCGATTTTAGATAGCAATCATTTTTCTTATGATATACACATTCCCGAAAACGAATGTGATGTTTCCCTTGATATTAGTGCCTTTACCCGCGTTCTTGATAATCTGTTGCAAAACATAATAAATCACAGCGACGGGAGCCAAGTGGCTTTCCATTTAGCCGAAAATGAAAAGCAAGTAATTATCACGCTTGCCGACAACGGGAAAGGCATATCTGAAAATGATATGCCGCTTATTTTTGAACGAATGTACACCAGTGATACTTCACGCTCCGCGAGAGGAAACGGGCTTGGTCTTTCCATTGCGAAAGAGCTTATCAGCGTTCACAAAGGAACAATAACAGCAGAGAGCCTACCGGGAGTGAAAACGAGCTTTATCATTACGCTTCCCAAAACCGTATAGGATTCAGGGGGCTTCTGTTTTGAAAAACAAGAAAAAAGCAAGGTTACGGCAAGGTTATGGCAAGGTTGATCCCCTATAATGGATTATGAAAAGCGAGGTAATGATTATGGGTGATTTCATAATTGAAACGAAACAGCTAACAAAGGTTTACGGCGAACAGACCGCAGTAAACGCCGTAAACCTTCATGTAAAGCAAGGCCGGATTTATGGCTTGCTTGGGCGCAACGGCGCGGGAAAAACAACGATAATGAAGATGATTTTAGACCTGACCGCTATCACTTCCGGCGAAATATCGGTATTCGGCGCGCCTCTAAAAGGACAGTGGAAAAAGGTATTTCCGCGTATCGGCGCAATCATTGAGAAGCCGGGGTTTTATCCGAACTTAACGGGAACGGAAAACCTTGAGATATTCGCAAGGTTAAGAGGAACGCCCGGCCCCAACGCGGTTAAAAATGCTTTGGAAGTCGTGGGCCTACCGTATAAGGACAAAAAAACATTTGGCAAATACTCTCTTGGCATGAAGCAAAGGCTTGGTATTGCCAACGCGATTTTACATGACCCGGAATTACTGATTTTAGACGAGCCGACCAACGGCCTTGACCCTATCGGGATTGCCGAAGTCCGGGATTTTATAAAACTTTTGTGCGCGGAGCGCGGAAAAACCGTTTTGATTTCCAGTCATATTCTTTCGGAAATGGCTTTGTTAGCGGACGATATAGGCATAATCGACGAGGGCGTTTTGCTTGAAGAAAACACGATGGCCGAACTAAACAAGAAAAACAGAAAGTATATTTTACTACAAGTGTCCGACGTTTCAAAGGCGGCTATCATCTTGGAGCGGCAATTCAATCAAAAAGACTACTCCATACAAGACGAACAGACTTTGCGCTTGTATGATACTTCACTCAACATGGGCGCGATTAACAAGGCGCTTATCGGGCAAGGAATTGATGTTATAAGCTCCGCGCATTGCAATGATACATTGGAGGATTATTTCAAGAAGATTACGGGAGGGCGGGGAATTGGTTAAGCTAATTCACATTGAGTTTTTGAAATTACGCCGTCGAAAGCTCGTTTGGCTGATGTTGTTAGCGGCCCTGTTCATGCCGGTTTTAGGCGTGTTCTACTTTACCGATATGGGAAAAGTTATTGAAGCAATGACGTTTTATAAATGGGCCGCGTTCAGCTACACGCAATGGATAATCCTGCCCGTGGTTTTAGGTATACTTTGTACCATGCTGATGTACGAGGAAAACCGAAACAATACGCTGGCCCAGTTATGGATTGTGCCGATTAGCAAGTTAAAACTTTTTATCAGTAAATTGGCGATAATTCTTATTTACTCGCTTTGTTTCATGGCAATTACGGCGATAATATCCTTGCTTTGCGCCGTGTCCATCAGTTGCGCTAAATTTTCTTTGGACAGCAGTTTATTCCTGTTTGGCAAGTGCTTGGAGGTTGGCATATTAGCGGCGTTTTCCATGCTGCCGATTTTAGCGGTTGCAACAGCCGGGAAGGGTTATATACTGCCCATATGCGTGGCTTTGATATATGCGTTTTTAGGATTTATCCTCCTAATGATAAATATGTATCTACACCCGCTTTCCAGTATGTCGGCCATTGTATCGCGGGACATACCCGGCGTTGTGCTAAATCAAGCGTTAAATATCCCCGTCGCGTTTCTCTGCATTGCCCTTTGGGGTGTTGCTTCGGTTATATTTGCCAATACCGCGTTAAAGGCAAGAATGTGAGGTATTAAAATGCGTCTATTACTTTGGGCTGAAAGGCAAAAACTCCGCCGTTCCAAAATTGTATGGATTGCCGTTTTCGCAACGGTAATGGCTGCGGTTATCGTCTTTGCACAGGGGCAGTTTTCCTATAGCGGCGAAAAATACATTAGCGGCGCGGAATGGTTTATGACGGCGGCGCAATCTTTAGGGACGTTTTTTGTCCTTCCCGCCGTAATCGCTCTTTTGGGCGGGTACATGATTTGCCGGGAAGAACAGGAGGACACGTTAAAATCGTTAAAAATCATTCCTATAAATGAAATGCGCCTTACATTCGCCAAAATGATTATGACGTTATTTTACAGCGTTTTCATTTATCTTTTACTGTTTATTATCACGCTTTTAGTTGAAGTGGCATTGCACTACGAGGATTTGACCTTTGAGATAATAGGCCGTTTTTTGAAGATGTATCTGCTGAACGGCGTTTGTGTCTTTCTGGCAATTTCACCGATTATTGCGTTGACCGCCCGACTTAAAAAAAGTTATTGGCTGTCATTGGTTTTTACAGAAATCTATTCATTCGCGGGGTTGTTCGCAAGTACGCTTGGTAGTTTGAGAGCGTTTTACCCGATAGTGGCGGTATTCAATTTGTCGGGATATTATAACGCGACGCCGGGAGAAATGGTCATCAGCGCCGCCAGCCTTTTAGCGTGTGTTGCTGCCGCTTCTTTTATACTGATTACGGATGTTGTTAAGAAAAGAATTATTACACTTCACAAAATTATTAGCTGTGAATAATTGTTGGCAAGCAGTTAAGTGTAGTGTAGTTAATTTAACAGGAGGGAGGTCAAAAGCCATGCTTATTCATGTAAGCATGGCCTTTTGATCCCTGGTATCATGATATGTTAATAATTACACATAGATAATCTCAATTGTGGGAATATTAAATTTATGACCTTAAAGAAGGATGTAAATGATGGAAATACAAAATAGTGTAATGAATAACAGGAAAATGTTTGAGCAGGCGTTTAATTATCCGACCAATAAAGATATTGTCTTCAGGGACTTTAAATTCCAGGGTAAGGAAGGGTTTGTTATCTATATTGACGGTATGGCCGATGGAGATAAGATCAGCGATTTTATCTTGCGTCCTTTGCTGAATAAAAATGATTTTTCGGATGGCTTAAAAAGTGTTTTACAGATAAGCAGCCTTACAGAGGAAACGGATTTCAGCGAGGCGGTATCTGCTGTCTTACAGGGGGATTGCGCTTTATGTATAGAGGGGGATATCAAGGCGTATATCTGTGAAACGAAAGGCTTTGACAAACGCGGGGTTGAAAAACCCCAGGTTGAAAATTCAATAGTCGGGGCGCTGGAAGCTTTTACGGAAACCTTACGTACAAATACCACACTGCTTCACAAGATCATTAAAAACCCGGGTCTTACTACAGAAATGGTGACGGTAGGAAAGCTGAATAACCTGACCTGCGGTGTTGTGTATATGAACGGTATTGTTAATAAAGAGTTCGTGGAAGAGGTAAAACGCCGCCTCAAAGGGATCGACACGGATTTTGCACAAAGCGGCGGGATGATAGAACAATTTATTGAAGATCACGGTTCATCGCTATTCCAGACCGTTACTACGACGGAGCGGCCGGATAACGCGGCGGCGCTTTTAATGCAGGGCAGAATTGCGATCATTGTAGATGGAAGCCCCCGGGTTATTATAGCTCCGATAACGCTCTTCTCAATATTAAAAACTAGTGAGGAAAGCGCGCTTCGCGCCCCGTTTGCCTCGATCGTCAGGCTCATACGGATAATCGCGGTTTTTGCGGCTTTTTTATTACCGGCGCTTTATATCGCGATCACTACATTTCATGCGGAAATGATACCCGCGAGCCTGCTTTTATCAATTGCAAAATCACGCATTAATATACCATACCCGGCGATAATTGAATTGTTGATAATGGAGTTTTCCTTTACGTTGATTCGGGAAGCCGGCAGACAAATTCCGGGCGCTCTGGGCGGCACGATCGGCATCGTGGGAGGCCTTATTTTAGGCGAGGCGGCCGTATCGGCAGGTTTTGTGAGTCAAGCCTGTGTTATTATTATCGCGTTCACAGGACTTGGCAACTTTGCTATCCCGCAATACCAGTCGGCTTTTACCGCGCAACTGCTGCGGATTGTTTTTATTATTTGCGCGGGACTTATGGGATTCTTAGGGGTGGGTCTTGCCTTTGTTATCTTAGTCGGGTATGTAAATTCACTGACATCGTTTGGTATCGATTATGTAAATCCTGTTTTTTCGGGAAACGCGCCAATGTTCCCAAAGCAGCCGGTATGGGAATATGAAGACCGCCCGTCAGAGTTACGTACAAAAAAAACACAATCGCAGCCAATTGTTTCGCGGACATGGAAAAAGGGGGATTAATGTGGATAAATTAAAATTGCGGACATATGACGGGATTGCCGTTACCGGTTTTCTGATGCTTCCGGCGCTGTTTTCCACAGGGCTCTCGAAACTTGCGGAACAGAATAATACGGCCGCGTGGATTGCTTTGCTGGCGGCATTTGTGATAATGCTGTGCCTGTTTCTTATTACGGCGCCTCTCATGAAAAGGTATGAAGGAAAGAACATCATTGAAATTACATCATTAGTAATGGGAAGACCCTTCGGAGTTATCTACGGCATTGCGTTAGCCACTTATTTTAGTTATTTTACGGGCGTTCATATAAAAGAAAGTGTGGAAATACTAAAAATATACGGTTACAACCTTACTCCCATTTATATAATAGCGGGATTGATTTTATTAACAGCCGTTATAATGAATTTTTATGGAGGACATGCGATTGTCAAAAGCGCGGGTTTCTTTTTTGTCATTATCATCGTAGGCATAATTTTTATAATGCTGCTCGGACTTAACCGTTATAATCCGGACTACCTTGCTCCGGTGCTTGGCAATGGAATATCTGACATAGCAAAAAACAGCTTATTTACGGCATCCGTGTTTGATAATGTGATAATTCTTTTCTTATTTGCGCCGGCCTTTTCCAATACGGCTAAAATGAGAAAAGCTGGTGTTCTGTCAATTTCGGTTACTGCGGCGGCGTTTGTTCTTCTTTATTTATGCTTTATTATGATGTTCTCCCCGTCTGTCGCGTCAAAAATGATGAGCGGATTTATGGAGATGGGAAAATCAAGCTATTACAATCATTTTTTCTACCGTTTTGAGTCAATCCTTTTGTTTTTCCTGATATTTTCATCGGTCATGCTGGCTTCCATCGGCCTTTTCGCCGTAAGGGAGAGCAGTGCTTGCACATTTAAACTGAAACCATCAAAAATTATTACAGTTATTTGTGCCGTACCAGTCCTGATCGCAACGTTTATTCCCGCGAATATACTTGACCTTACTGAGAAGTATCTTCCGGTAATCAGGCAGTACAGTGTGTTCTTTATGGCGGGAGTTCCATTGCTGGTATTGATAGTGAGTACGGTAAAGAGGGTATTTAAGTATGAAAAAATTTAGTCTTTTATTGGGATGTATTATATGCTTACTTCTTTTAAGCGGCTGCTGGGATAAGAGTGAGCTTGAGGATAGTACATTTACGGTTTTATTGGGGATTGATAAAGCGGATGATCAGGATATTATTATCACGGTCGCGTTTCCGTTAACGCAAACGCAAGGCGGCGGTGCGAATGAAGGAATGAACAACGGCAGCGGCGATTATACGGTTATGTCAGTGAAAGCCGTAACCGTGGTTGAAGGGTTGAATATGCTCAGCACAAAGCTCTCAGGACCGCTTGCTTTGTACTCGGTAAAGACAATCGTTATTTCGCGGGAACTTGCGGAAAACGATATGATGCGCCATGTATTTTCTTCATGGCGTTATAAAGAAATCAGAAATACTACCAATGTTTTGATTTCTGAATGCAAAGCGGCTGAATTTATTGAAGCGCGTATAAATGCATCGCCAATTGATCCCCTGCGTCAAGAAGAACTCCTTCTTGAGCAGATTAATGACAGCGCTTATTACAAACCGGTTCAGCTGCTTGAGCTTCTTACCAGCTTAAAATCGGACAGCGCCGATGGGATTGCCATGTATGGTGGATTGATCAAAGAATCTCTTCCCGGTGAAATTCCAATAAAAGCAGAGAACAAAAGCCAGGTATCCGGACTTGCGGTCTTTCATGACGCTAAAATAGTAGGCGTACTGAATTCCTCAGAGGCACAAACTTATGGGATGCTTACACAAAGCAAGACTAAAAAGATTTTAACAATACCGGATCCGCTTGATCCGGAAAGCGACATTGTCGTTTCAATATTGCCGGCAGGAAAAAATAAAATCAATAGCTTAATTAATAATGATATCCCGGTTTTTAATATAGACATTAAGCTTAAATGTACCGTTGAATGTATTCAAAGCGAAATTGATTATACTTCCTTCGAGAATTATAATATCCTTACAGAATATGTAAAGCAACACTGTGTGGAAAAGATGGCAGATCTTATAGCTAAAACCCAAAAAGAATATAACGCGGATATATTGAAACTGGGAGACAAGCTTGCCTATAATTTTCGCACTGTCAGCGAATGGGAAAGCTATAATTGGTCGGAAAAGTATAAGGATGCGGAAATAAATCTCAACGTTAACCTGGAGATTGAACAAACCGGGATTATGATACCATAAAAATGTTAGAGAATTATAGGAGCCCCTTTCTCAGGATATCCGCATTCAAATAGAGAATGTGGATTGATTGTTCGGCCTAAATTATATATAATGATGTGGGGGGCAAAAGGTGTTTTGCCCTCTGATACCAACGGATTGCTGCGGCAAATCAAGCTTAATGAGGTGGAAGGTGGTGATTTCATCATGAGTGAAGAAAAAAAGGAACTTGACATTATAAGCGACCGTGAACTCTCGCTGGGCGTGAAGGCCTATGGTATGGAGGACTATCCGGCCGCATTTGCCTATTTTTTGAAGTCGGCGGAAATGGGTCACTATAATGCCCAGTATAACCTGGGCCTCATGTATAGGGCGGGCAAAGGCGTGGAGAAGGATCTGCAGAAATCAGCGTACTGGTACCAAAAGGCGGCAGAGCAGGGCAAGTCCGAGGCTCAGTTTAATCTCGCCTGTGTCTACCATACGGGCGAGGGACGGGATAAGAATATGGAAAAGGCCGTCTACTGGTATGAAAAAGCCGCTGAGCAGGGTCTGCTCGAGGCCCAGTTTAACCTGGCGTACATTTATCAAGAAGGCAAGGCTTTAAAAGAAGATCTTGAAAAGGCTGTTTACTGGTACCGGAAAGCCGCAAAGCAGGGCGAGGCCAAAGCACGGTTCGAGCTTGGACGCATGTATGAGTATGGCCAGGGCGTAGATAAAAATATAAAGAAGGCGCTTTACTGGTACGGACAGGCCGCCAAACAAGGCTACCTCGAAGCCCAGACCACGCTGGCGAGTCTCTATCATTACGGATATAACATGGAAAGTGACTTTGAAAAGGCTTTCTACTGGTATGAGCAGGCCGCGCGAAGTGGCGACCGGTTTGCTCCCTTTTCCCTGGCTGAGGCATTTGACAGAGGCGTGCTGATTCCGCAGGATATCGAAAAGGCGGTGTTCTGGTATTTCAAGTCCAGTGAATTTATGCCGGAGCATTTGAAAAGGAACACAAGGCTGGAGGAACTGGAAGCTGAGTATCCCGGGGAGTATGCCCGGGGCAAAGCACGGTATCTGGAAGAGCTGAAACCGGGAGAAAGTACGATCTCAGTATAGGGGGGATATCTAATTATGGGATTATTCGGAAAGAAAGCTGCCGATCCGGTGGAGATTTACAATGAAGGCAAAGCGCTGTTTGACAAGGGTAAACGCGAGGCGGGGCTTGCATGCTACGAGAAAGCCGCTGAAATGGGGTATGCCGGTGCCCAATACGCCCTGGCGTCTAAAGTGGATTACGGCAGGGCGCTA
>Ga0153997_1000206_pt1 | contig 17387 bp, 19 predicted proteins | sample TSNC081MetaG_FD_104750 | JGI IMG/M metagenome (GOLD analysis project Ga0153997, IMG submission 104750) | Attine ant fungus gardens microbial communities from North Carolina, USA - TSNC081 MetaG | ecosystem: Host-associated > Fungi > Mycelium > Unclassified | place: USA: North Carolina, Lumber...
AGAAAATGTAAATTGGGAGAGAAGAGAGAGTGCTGGAGTTGCAATCGATAACATAAGAGATTGTCCAGGTGTATTTGCCACTCATTTTCTCTTCTTACCAGTTTTAACTATTTATTAGTGTCTTCAACAGCTCACTCGTCACTTTATATACTTGGCTGTATCTTGGCTGCTTGGTTACATCTTGCATGTAGAATAAGCCGTACTAAAACTGCTCGAATTCTCAAATTTGTTGAAACCATCATGAATGTTGCCAATACACCATCTTCTTCATTGAATCCCTCACTTCCAATAATCTCTGGTCACTCAAATCATTCATTCTCACTACCACACAATGTTCATACTGCTATAATGACTTTATCTATTCAACCTTAGATTACATGTTATATATGCTGCCCTAAATGCTTCTATCATTATTCACTTGGAGAACTTGCTAAATTTTGTACTTGGTGTGAGACTCCCTGGAGCAGACCATGCAAAGAAAAGCTGTGGACACTGCAATCTACTCATAGTGGCTCAAAACTTGTTCCTCAACAACTTTATAATGTGCAAGTATTCAGCTCATGGCTTGAGACCTTTCTTTCTCATCCCAGAATTGAAGATCTTATTGATCAATGCTATGAGCATTAGCCTCTGGATACTGGTGTAATGCATGACATCTGGGATAGCCTAGCCTGGTAAAGTCTAGGACCTTTCACAACTACAAAGAACAATCTTACATTCAGTTTCTTTATTGATTGGTTTAATCCATTCACAAATAAGATTTCAGGCAAAACAGTCTCATGTGGCGCCATTATGATGTTTTGTCTTAATCTTCCCTATCATTTGTGACACCAACCAGAAAATACCTATTTCGCTAGAATCACTCCTCCTCCCTATAAGCCTAGTGTCACAACCATCACAGCATTATGAGACCTGATTGTTGAGCAATTGCAGCATTTTTATCATGAACAGGTTATCTACACATATCAACATCAAGCTAGAATAACAAAAAAGTGGTTCTCTTACCAACTATAGGTGACTTACCTGCAATCCGCAAAGCACTTGGGTGTAAGGGAATACCCTAGGAACAGCCTAGATTGTTAGGGAACCACTCAGAGGCGATCACCCTTAAGCTAATGGATAGTCCCAGAAGCTAGTTTGAGATTCAAGTGGGAATATATCTATACACATTTGCTAGTATATATACTACACTAGATAGTCAGGCATACAGCACCATGGCAACTGATTTATAATCACAGAATGTCCTAGAACAACTAATAATAGGCATTGCACTGCATGACACAGACAGGAGAAGTCAGGAACAGTGGGAGTGTAATACACAATCTGTCACTGGGCCGTTAATGTGAGGGCGACCAGAGTAGACTCCAGGAGATTCCTCAGTTAAATTATAGTATAGGATATGTTACAACTCACCTCCAGGAAATTCCTCAAAGAATTAGATGAGGCTCCTGGAAGGAATAATCTACAATATATACTAAAATGCCCTTGCATTCCATTCTTTGGTAACTAGGGGCTGCATAATGAAATTATGTTGGGAGGCAATAGAGGGCTGCTCCAGGGTCATGTGTGAGGGGTCCCCTTACATTTACCCCCCCTCCAAGGTTGCTGCGTCTTGAAGCAATGGTTCTGGGATTGAAAATGGTGTCGAAGTCGGTCTGGCGGATGTGTCTTGGGGTGGCTGGGTGCTTCCGATAGTACTCCGCAACGAGGTCCAGTGCCTTGACATCGGAGGCTACCTCCCAAGAGTTGTGTTCTCTGCTAAAACCCTTCCACTTGACCAGGAACTGGAACCTTCTCCGGTGCCAGCGATTATTTAATATCTCTTCCACTTCCCACTCTTCTTCTCCGTCAACAACGATGGGTGGTAGCGGGGCTTGCAGTTCCCTCCCTAGGATCGGATCTTCCGGAGCGGCGGACAACTTTACGATGTTGAATACTGGGTGCAACTGCCTCATTCCGTGAGGTAACTTGAGATGGTAGGCTGACAGTCCCACTTGGCTCTCTATTTTGAAGAGTTCTAGTCAGCGATGTGACAACTTCGGAGACGGACGTGTCGTTTTGATGTCTGACGTGTCTAAGTATACTCGGTCTCCTGGTTTGTATACGGGGGCCAGAGTCCTCTTTCGATTATAGTACTGCGTCATGTCCTCCTGTGCTTTGCGGATCGCTGATTTGGCCTCTTTAGTGGCGGACTTTATCCTCTCTGTGAATTCGTTGACTGTCTCTAGTCCGGAGGGGACTTGGCTTGGCTCAAAGCCCATACAGAGAATTCGTCCAGTGTCTAGTAGGAACAGAGGTTGCTGCGTCGCGGAGTGGACGTGGTTGTTGTGCTGGAACTCCGCGATGGGCAGGAGGTCATACCAGTTGTCCTGTCGTTCGTTGACGAATAGGCAGAGGAACTGGTCGAGCTCCTGGTTGACGTGTTCTGTTTGTCCGTCCGTCTGGGAATGCCAAGCTGTAGAGGAGGATAGTCATACACCTAGTAGCCTGTACAGCTCCTTAGTGAATGAAGCTACAAACTGAGGTCCGCAGTTGGAGACAACACGCTTCGGGAGACCATGGAGCTTCCAGATGTGGTGAAGAAAGAGTCTGGCCACTCCTTTCGCTGTGACCATTGTGTGCGTCAGAACAGAGTGTACTCTCTTGGAGACGGAGTCTACGACAGTCATGACAGCGTCGTATCTGGAGGACTCTGGGAGTTCGACCACGAAATCGACACTGAGTGTATCCCATTGTGCATCCGGAACGGAGAGCGGTTGAAGTTCACCAACAGGAGAGTGTCGCCAGGGTTTCGTCCGGAGGCAGAGATTACAGGTGGCTACATACTGGCCAATATACCTAGACATCTGGGGCCACCAGTAGTTCCGGGACACTAGTTCTAGTGTCTTCCAGTGTCCAGGGTGACCTGCGATGTGAGTGTCATGGCAGAGGGCTACGATCTGTCTTCGTAGGTCTGGACTCTGAGATACGTATATCTTCCCTTGGAACTGGAGCAGGCCATCTATGTTCGACCACTCTGAGGAGTGCACTGTTCCGTTAGCGGAGCATTGGAGCTCTCGTGCTGTCTTAGTGATGGATTCCTCTTGGTCTCCGTTCCAGTTTCCTTTGCGTATGTCGGACAAGATCTTTTGTTCTACGCCTGTCAGTTCCACTCCTTCCAGGGCACGCACCGCAAGGAACTCCAGTTGAAGGAGGACCACATTCTCATTGTCGGAGGCTCCATTTCCATGATCAGCTCTTCTTGACAGTGCGTCCAGTTTGCCCATAGCATGTCTGGGGTGGTGATGAAGCAAGAAGTCGAATCTAGCCAGATGCAAGGACCAATGAGCTTGGCGACAGTTAAGTTTCTTGGCTGTCATGAAATACTTGAGGTTCTTGTGGTCGGTCCAGATTTCTACTAGATGGGTCGCTTCTTTCAAAAAGTGCCTCTACTCTTCTAATGCACGGATAATGGCTAGCGTTTCCTTGTCGTGGATTTCATAATTCCACTTCATGGAGGACAAGGACTTACTGTAGAATGCTACGGGGTGCCATTTTCCATCCGTCGTCGACTGCTGAGACAAGACTGCTCCTGTAGCGAAGTCTGAGCTATCTGCTTCGATCCGGAAGAGGTCCGATTCCTGAGGAGACACTAACATTGGAGCCGTGGTTACCATTGTTTTGAGGTCTTCAAAGGCTGCCTGTTCCTTTTCACTCCATGTCCAGACTTGTTCAGAGCGTGTTAGGTCAAAGAGAGGTCGAGCTTTGGCAGAAAAGTCCCAAATAAACCTCCGGTAGAAGTTCACGAAGCCTAGGAAAGCCTGGACATCCGTCTTGTTCTCTAGAGTAGGCCATTCTTGGACTCCTGCGACTTTGACCGGATCCATGGAGACTTTGTTCTCCGAGATGACCAGACCCAAGTACTCAATTCATTGCTTGTAGAACTCGCACTTCTCTAGGTGGAGAAAGAGTTTGTTCTCCTTCAAGACTTGTAACACCTATTGAACTGCTTACGCATGCTCTTCTTCCATCTTGGTGAAGATCAGGATGTCGTCCAGGTAAACTACCACAATACCTTCTGCTATGAGGTTCCAGAAGATGTCATTCATCATGGTTTGGAAAGTGGCCGAACTGTTAGTTATTCCAAAGAACATTACCAAGGGTTTGAATAGGCCTCAATTGGTTCGGAAGGCCGCCTTCCACTCGTCTCCGGGCTTAATGCGAACGTTGTTGAAACCCCAATGGACATCCAGCTTGGTGAAGTATCTGGCCCCACAGAGTTGGAACACGAGTTCGGAGATCAGTGGGAGAGAGTACTTGTTCTTGACCATCATAAAGTTGAGTGCTCAATAGTCCTGAACTAACCAGAATGAGCCATCCTTTTTCTTGATGAAGAACACTGGAGCTGTCATGGGGGATTTGGAGGGGTGGATTCGTCTGGTGCGCAGATTCTCTTCTAGGAAGGAGTCTAATTGCTTTTGTTCCACCAGAGACAGAGGGTAGACCTTCGACAACTTAGGCTCTGAGCCCAGAATGAGTTCGATGGCATGGTCCCATTACCTGTGCTCCTGGAGGATGTTGAAGTTTTCCTTGGCAAATACAGACTCAAATCCTCTGACGCAGTCAGGCGGAATAAAAGGTTCCTTCTGTGCCTCCGCAGATCGATGGGCTTCTTCTGCAAGTTTCTGGGAGGTCATAGAGGTGGTATATAGGTCTTCCGCAGTAGAGTCTGGAAGGATTCTGGTCATAAAGAGTCAGTCCCCTGGCTTATATTCAGCTTCACAAGTCCAAACGGGGGCCTCGTCCTCTTCCGAGTCTTCCACATACTCTGAAGAGGGTCCAGACTGGCAGACGTTGAGGACTCTAGTCTCCATCCTCTTCCGTGATGTTTGTTCCTTTCATATCACATGGCATCCTTCGCATCGAGGGGGACATCGGTTCATCTGCACTTCTCCGGTCTGCCAATTGACCTCTGGGTTGTGGTCCTTGAGCCAGGTGTAACCGAGGATCATGTTTTGCCTTCCGAGGCTGGAGACAGCGAGGAGCGTCCTTTCGGAGTGGGTTTTGTAATAAAGAACCACCTCTACCACTTCAGAGATCTGACCTGCCTCATTGGAGGAGCCATCCACATTGTACACCGGTATGGGGCGAAAGATGCTCCAGGTGTTAATGCCTTTCATTTGGATGAAGTCTTGATCTATGAAGTTGCCTGTAGCTCCAGAGTCCAAAAGCGCCTTGACAGAATACACCTCACTGGTGTCTATGGTGCTGACTTCTATTGACAGGATGATCAACGTCCCATGAGCATCGAGAGTGTTGACGGAGAGTCATTTGGGTAACCTCTTTTCCCATTTTGGCTTCCAGGGTTACACTATCCTGTCCAGAGTAGAGAGGGAGAGAAGGGGTGCGCCTATAGGTTTACAGATATCTGTATTGACCTCTTCTACGTCTAATACAGTGAACCTATTAACTAGCAGCGACCGGGGCGCACTTTTCACTGGCTGCACTAAACAAAACTCTCCTCTGGGGCTGAACAAACCTCCTCTTCCTCTACTGCATCCTTCAGGGCCATTAAATCTTCAATCAATTCCTCTCTTTGCTCCGTGGTTAACCTCCAGACGTCCAAACAGTGGGGGCAGTCCTTTACAAGATAGTTGGCTTCTCCGCACTAATAGCAACCTTGCGGAGGTAAGGAGCGCGTTTTCTGAACTGCGTCTACGTCCATGGGTATTCCACCGGATGGTGCAGGCGGAGGCGGAGGGAGTCTTGGCGGAACGGAAGGCGGAGCTACTGGAGGAGAGCAGAGTACAGAGAAAGGGGTTGGTTAAGCAGGGGCAGAGCACGCAGGGGTCACGATCGTCGACTGGAGCATGAATTGGAACGCTTCATTTGCCAACTGCGCCTGGTCGATCCTCCAGGCTGCTGCATACTAGGCCTCCGGATCCATGTCTGCAGATCGTCTGAAGGGCATAGTGGCGATCTGACTTTGGATGTTCAATTTGAGTCCGTGGCAGAATTTGACCACCAAGGTCCAAGGGTCCGTATATCTGGCGTCCGAGGCTAGGATCAGGAAGCTGTCTAAGTAATCGTCCACTGTCCGGTTTCCTTAATAGTATGAAGACCCCTCCAAAGTGTTGATGGCGTCTGCTTTTGCATTGACTGGAAAGAATTGACTCCGGAATTGTTGTTCGAAGTCGGTCCAGGATTGAATTAAGAAGATGCCAGTGTCCACCTCCTGGTGAAAGAGGTTCTCGGACTACTTCACAGTATGTCCATCCTTGAAGAAGGCAAGGGTCCAGAAGATTTTTTCCTCGTTGCAGGTGAACTGCTCCAGGGCCAAGTGCAAATATGGTGTGCAGAAGTTGAGGAAGGCTTGGCCAGAACTCCATTTGCTGGAGAAGTCTGGAGGAGAAGGGAGTTTTGGCCTCGTCCACTATTTGGACGGGGCAGACGGAACTGGGGAAGGAGGGCTGACAGACGGCAGAGACATGGGTATCGGAGGCAAAGCGACTGTTGGAGCAGGAGCGGTTATGAGCTGAGTGAGTTGTTGTAGTTGGGCTGTTAGGTCCACAAGAGTAGCATTGATAGTGTGTTCTGAAGCATTCTGACGTTTGGTCAACTCTTGGAGATAATGCTACAGGTAGCCCAAGGCATCAGCAACAGCTGGGGGGGTATCTGCAAAGAGCGACATCTCTCTTGGAGTGGAGTGATCAAAGAGCCAGAGTTTGTTAGCGGAGGGCGACTAGAGGGCAGCTGTCTACTGAGAAATTCTGGGGCTCTGACAAAAAGATCTAATTCTGCTATGAGGGCGACCAGAGTAGACTCCAGGAGATTCCTCAGTTAAATTATAGTATAGGATATGTTACAACTCACCTTCAGGAGGTTCCTCAGAGAATTAGATAAGGCTCCTGGAGGGAATAATCTATAATATATACTAAAATGCCCTTGCATTCCATTCTTTGGTAACCAGGGGCTGCACAATGAAATTATGTTGGAAGGCAATGGGGGGCGCTCCGGGGTCATGTATAAGAGGTCCCCTTACATTATTCCTCTCTGCTGGAACCTTCTCTTGGGGTTTTACACTATCGCTAAGTGTTATCTATCCTCTGACGTAGTATATTACTCTATTCCAGAGTTAATTCCTATCTATTACTCCATCCCTCTATCTTCCACCATTCTGTTCTTGATACTAAGTCATTTTCTATTTTTATTTTCTATTTTCTTTTCTTTTATTTAGTTAAATCACTACTATGAAGGTAGAGCATAGGAAAGGAGTCACATCATAGTCACAAAGTCACAAAGGTATGACATTGGTCATAGGTCACAGGTCACAACATGTGACAGGGTAGTCACATGACAGATAACATAAGGACTATGGAAGGTAAAGCATATAGCTACAATAGTAGTTGTATATATAGTGTAAAAAATCAAATGGGAACTCTATCGAGTTCTTCTTGTTAACTCAGACTTGGAGTGGATTTAAGTTGTCACAGCTAAAGTCTTACACAAGTGGGAGTTCAAAGTGCTTGATTTGGCAAGAGCTGACATCAGGGATATATATATGGTTGCAAACTAATATTGTGGTCAATGTCTCGATGCATATAATAACAGAGAATGATAGAGCACACAACTGTCTCAATCTACTAACTGAAGTATTCCCAAGGACCTGCATTGGGTATCAGTTGCTGTATGGTTAGGAGACAGATGATAAATTACTTGGATATAAGTATAAAATGCTCAAAGGGGCATGACATTGTTATGAATGGTGTAAGGGAACAGTATTTAGGGTTGTGTTTAGTAAGTCCAGTAAGCTCGCATCTACTAAAGCTCTATATCTGTTCGTTATTGCATTCCTATTGTTTTTTGCTTCTTCTGTTTGTATCATGCAGTGCAATGCCTTCTATTCTATATTTAGGACAATGTGCGATTATAGGTCAGTACCTTGTGCCTGTGTGCCTAACCATCTGTTATAGTATATATATCAGCAAGTGTATGTAGATATACTCCACTTGAATCTCATACTAGCTTCTGGGACTATCTATCAGCTTAAGGGTGATCGTCTCTGAGTAGTTCCCTAACAAATGGCAGTGGTGACTAGTAAAAAGCAAAGAAAAGAAGAGAAAAACGGCATAGAAGTATCAGTATCTAGGTCTTCCATCCAATCAGACAGATCTTTTCCCTATGCTGGCAAGCCACAGAAACTTGGTACAGTTGCAATAATACTATATTCCTACAGTCACTTTTCCCCATGAGATATCTCTTCCCAATCCTACAAGTTCCTCAAGCTTGATTACTAGTATATTGGGTGGGTTATGCTATCGGTGCATCGCAGTTCTATGGTCAGTGGAGGTTGGGTGCTGATAGTCAGAAGTTGGTACTGAAGGCAGTTGTGTCATCAGTAGAAAGCAACTGGATATTGTTGGTGGCAGAACAACAGGGTATAGGGCTGGAAATAATGATAACATTGTTATTGTGTTTTTTGATTTGTGCAGGTATTCTTGGTACTTGGCCTAAAGAGTGGAAGAGTACAAAGACAAAAGCAGAGTAACACTGTGACTGTCATCAAATACTATAGAAATCTAGTATTCCATCTCTTCTGTCTTATCAAAATCTTTCTCATCTACTGAGATTTTCTCACTTTCAACATTAGATAGATCATCCAACTTGTACCTAGCCAGGATCTCTTTACTATACTTCTGTAAGAGGACATCTAGGGTGATGCTTAGTAAGTTCTGAGAGTCTGAATCTATTAGTGGCCCATTGACAGATCGTGTATTGCATTCCTATTGTTTTTTACTTCTTCTGTCTGTGTTATACAGTATGATGCCTTCTTTCTATTATTAGGACAATTGTGATTACTGATCCATGTGCATGTGACTGCCCATGTGATCGTCTGGTGTAGTATATATACTAGCAATGTGTCATAGATCTACTTCACTTGAATCTCAAACTAGCTTCTGGGACTATCTACTAGCTTAAGAAAGATTGCCTCTGAATGGTTCTCTAACAACTTCTGCATAAATGCTTTATCACTGAGCCATTTATCTTGGCTATATGTAAATGTTTCTTCTATGTCTGAAAGAAGTGCAATAGATTTGTTAGCAATTTTACGACGTAATTGAGATTGCAGTTGACTGAAAAATTCAGGATCATAGTAATCAACAGGGACCTCTTGTGGAAGGATAAGAAAGGTTGTGTCTTGTGGTTCACTGGGCATGCAATGAAGTTGGTCCTAACAACATCTCTTTGTATAATCATATTATGCCTCTTCTTCCTGCTTGTCAGACTAGCTAACTCCAAAGCTGGAATTAAGCCAACTGCTCCTTTATCAGTGTTTGACAAGGAGAACTCGATAGAGTTCCCATTAGATTTGGTACACTATATATACATACAGGGTAACCCTAACCCTGTCCTTTTATCCCATGCTTCCCTATAAGTCAACTTGCTCTTGTGCATCCATCAATATTACAAATTAAAAGAAAAGAAAAAGAAAAGAGATAATGACTTAGCTGATTTGCCAAGTCATGATACCACTTCTTGTTAAGTAACCGAATAAACTTCTTTATGCTGGTAGAGCATTCAGGGCGATTGTCAAGGACGTGTGGAACAGGAGCGAAGTGACCTGGAATGGAGCGGGATTACTCTGGAGTGGAAGGGAGTTGACAACAAAGTGTGGGAACAACCTTGGCCTCAGCTCGTGCGCTGTGCCTCGATCTGCTGTTGCATATGTGGTTGTGTATTTTAGGAGGACTGAATTGTTGCCAGGAGTCTCAGAGAGGAGTGGTATGGATTGATAGGAGTGAGGATAGGACAAGTAGAAGACGTAAATAACTTTAATCTACAAACTAAGGAACTAAGGTGTAACTACTGGAGTACTTATACTAAGTCTGGAATAGGAGGAGTACAAGTAACTAGTCTACATCGTAATCCTATAGGAGTAGACAACAGGAGTTTAGGAGCAAAAAATTAGTAATAATATAAAATATAAAAGAAATTATATTATTTAATGGGTATTTTCCATCATATGACAGCGATGCTTAATCCAGTATATTAATCGTCCACCCTCCTTTTGACCATCTGGATCAGCTTCATCATCTGATGTCCCCTTAGGTATGATAAGTTCAATATATCGCTGAGGATATCTATTCTGGATAAGAAAATTACGGTGAAGATCTGCAAGCTGATACAACAGGTGATAAAATATATGGTAAAATGAAAACAAGTGAGAGAAACTCACATGTCTCCTGTTCTGGTATTGAGGATTAATTTCAGATGTTGCTTGAACACTTCCAGGGTTACAAGTTTTCTTCTTGAGTAGCTTGAACATGTGGTGATGTACAAAATGGTCATATAAACAGATGAGGAAAGCCATATCATGTAGGTACTTCAAAGCTGGTCCCTGACGGTCATATGCATGGCTGACAAGGGCCTGTTGGAAAATATTCAAGGCTATAATCCAGCAGGTGCTGTTGTATATAGAATATGGAGTTTGGTTGAGATCAGGACACTATTGGATAAGACTAAATTTGGAGATAGAAACCTGAACAAATTTGAGAATGAATTCTTTGACAGCCTTGACTTCTGATGCAATTTTCTTTGATGTTGCAATAGAAATATTTGTCCCAATCTTGATGAGATCTGGCTGAATAAGTGAATATCCATTAGCAATTTGGTATAAATCATTTTTAGTAGTCTTGTCAGAAAAAACGGGTCTCAAATTGAGAGAGAAGAATAGTATCAGGTATGGGTAGAACAGCACTGATATTAATTACATTCTACAAAATGCAGATGTGTAGCTCAAGAGCTTTCTATATGATATAGGCTCAGATTTTTAGACCTTGTTTTTAGGAATTATCACTTACCTTTATGCCCCTGGCATCTTCAGACACTTCACTTTCTAGAAGACGGTGTATATAAGTAGCAGGTTTATGGGAACTTGTGACTTTCTGGCTCTTGGTAGCTAATTCTGGAGTAGGTGGTGTACTGAAACCAGAAGTCAGAGAAGCCAAATTTACAATAGAGGGTTTGAGTCCTTTTTTTGGCTGGCTAGTAGAGGCTAGTATAGACCTTGTTGAACGGCAAGGTGTTACAGGTGAAGATTTACTATATGAAAAGTCATATATTACTGTTAACAGACTTAATGCATAAGCATACCTTTGCTTGGGACTTGGGTGTAATTGTGTATCAGATAACTGTTGTTGTAACTCCTCAATCTGCTTCTCAAGTTCTGCTCTCTTGGGCCCAGCTTGCTCTCTCAGCAGCTAGCTGCTGCTGAACAGCTCTTTCTCCAACATTCAGGCCTGAAACATATTCTCCATCATATTGAGCTGGTTTGGATCAATAGTTGCATGACCAGGTGGGTAGGTGTGTTCATCTCCATTGTCCATGATATCGTCAAAAGAGATAGTGACTGTAACAATAAGGAAATTCCATTTGATATTGCAAAGGCTATGATATAGAATGTAGTACAGAGACCTGAACTCAACCACCTTTAAGGAAATTCATGTATATTCAACATTATTATAATAGTAGCTAATTCTAACATAGAAGGAATGGTCAATAAATAGTCTTTTTCTATGTCTAGCGGCATTAAGGCAAAGTGTGACTATGTGACAGGTCTAGACAACTTGACAGGTGAGATGACACTGAACTGTCAGGTGACTTGACATCCCAATTCAAGTAGCGACTTGACTTCTAAATATCCACCATGTGAATATTGACAATGATTCTTTCCTAATTCCCCACATCACTGTCCATGCGGTGAAGCCAATGTGGAAATGCACAAACATGTATATTCATGCAATGTAAATTGTATAACTCTGTCTGGCGGCCTACAGACATCAACATCTCAAGCTTCCTGAAATTCATGACAGGAAATCCAACATCGTTTTGCTTTGACAACGGTTGATGCAAAACTAGCTGTAACGAGTTCATTTTCTATGATGTTCATATGATGTAGAGGCCATGAGGAGAAGCACTTGTATGATGCAGTGCAGAGAGAGGAGTGCGAGGATAATGTTTGGAGAGATGACATAGAGGCCACGAGGATTAGTAATGTATATATATAGGGAGTAGTGTAGTGTTACAGACTCAGCTTTGTTCTGGTTTATATAATTCTTTCTTAACTCGAACACCGGGTTCTGAGGGAGTTTATAACATAAGAACGAAGCTATCAAATCAAATCTCACTCTACCATCATGATCTCGCTCGCCATCATTATGGCATTCTTAACTACTATCATCACCTTGTTTTTCAATTCCATATCCGAGGCCTGGACGAATCTAAAGGCCGAAACCAAAGAAGTCTACACCACGAATGTTCAAACCTTCATAGAAGAAATCAGGAAAGACTTCGCTGACAAACCAACCAAGAGGAAAATGAAGGAACCTGATGACTTTGAAGGGAGTCCAGATGAAGTAAGGGCTTGGTGCTGAAGAATGACTTTATTCTTTCAAAGCAACGACATCTCGAAAGAATAGGAAAGAATTGAAATGGCTTTAGGAAAGATTAAGGGAGGAAAAGACAACCAGGCCCAACAATGGGCAGATACTCAGATTAGGAAGTTTTTACCCTTTCAGAAGGAATGGAAAGGGACCAGTGGAGAACTCAACATAACAACCATGACCAATAAGCTCCCTTTCGATTCTTGGGAAAAGATGGCGGACGAAATGGCACAGTTTTTTATATCAACAGAAACTCAAACTCATGCAATCAACAAACTGACCAAATTAAAGCAAGGAAACAGATTACTTAAAGATTTCTGGTCAGAATTCGTCACTTGGAAGGAACTCTCTGGATATAATCAGATCGCCTTAGTAGGTTTATTCAAGAAAAGAATTCACCCAGCGCTAGCACGAAAATTAGTCGAAATTGGTCAACTGAGAAATTCGGATTCGTTAGACGAGTGGTATGAAAAGGCACTAAGTTTTGAAAGATCCAGGAGAGATACGATCGAAGAATTTGAAGGAAGAAAAACGATAGAGAACTCAGGAGACATGAGGAAGAAACTGGTTCTGGATGTTCTGAGGCGAGACCCCAACGCGATGGATGTGGACAGATGCAGAGAAACGAGGAGGTGCTACAATTGTGAAGAAACGGGTCATCTCGCTGCAAGGTGCTCCAAACTGAGGAAGGAAAGAAGAGAAGAAGTGAGGATTACAGAGAACACGATGGAGGATTTTTCCTTGGGCAGGGAGTGAGCACTGACTTACCTGCCCTTATAGATTCAAAAATTCGATTATCTGATGAATCAATGAAAGATTTTTTGGATTATTTTGGTGCAAGAAAATCCGAGACGAATAAAGGATACTCAGTGGAATGGGTAGCAAAGAAAATCTGATGGAGTACTCATGAGGAAGCAATCGGTATATTGAAGGTCTAGGCTCACAGTTCGAGAGCGGAAGAATGCACAGAAGAGAAACTGAATGACAGATGACGAAGTTTTATCAGCCTTAAAAGCACTAGAAGAACCATCGGTGCTTAGGAAAATGGGAGATAAGCAACTCAATATCCGAGTTAAATTAATGACAACAGACACTCACAAGACGTTTTGCAAGCAGGCACTAGTCGATTCAGGAAGTACGAGTTCATGTATAAGCCGGAAGTTCATAAAGGAAAACAACCTCGATACAATCCAACTACCATTCCCAATTACTTGTTATAATGCTGACGGAACTACAAACAAAAGTGGCAGTGTTACAGAAGTCGTCAGGATGAACATGACCATAGGGGATCACCAAGAACTCATCCAACTATCAGTAACAAATCTCAGCAACCACGATCTGTTTTTAGGATACGATTGGTTACAGAAATATAACCCATCTATCGACTAGAAAAACTCGTCAATTAGTTTGCAAAACTGTCGACAATGGTGCAGAAAGGTTTACATACCAAGAGAACCAGAAGAAATAGAAGATAAAGACATCGAGGAAGAAACGATAGAAAAAGGAGAAAAGGTGTTGTTCATTAACTTGGAAGAAGAAGCGTGGAGAAGAGAAGAGCTGAATATCAGGAGTAGAAGCGGAAGTGTAGAAGAAAGTAAAGAAAATATACCCAAGGAATACCAAGACTTCAATGATCGAGTCTTTAACAAAGCGGTGTTCGAAAAACTACCAGACTGATCCAAATGGGACCACGCCATCGAGTTGATACCTAACGCGACACTAAAGGACTGCAAAATATATTCATTAAATATTAAAGAACAGGAAGAACTCGACAAGTTCCTTGAAGAACATTTGAAGTCAGGAAGAATCAGACCCTCAAAATCACCTTACGCAACTCCTTTCTTTTTTGTAAAAAAAAAAGATGGTTCATTACGACTAGTACAAGATTATTGCCGACTTAATGAAGCAATGATAAAGAACAAATATTCTTTGTCGTTAATCCAAGAACTGATCAATAAAGTACGAGGGGCTCGATATTTCACTAAACTTGACATTCGATGGGGATATAACAACGTGAGGATAAGAGAGGGAGATGAGTGGAAGGCAGCTTTTCAAACAAACCAAGGACTATTCGAACCACTGGTGATGTACTTTGGCATGTGTAACTCGCCTGTGACATTCCAGCTCATGATGGACACACTATTTCGTGAATTAATCATGACAGGGAAGATCGTGATTTATATGGATGACATCCTAATTTTCACTCAAACCATGGAAGAACATCGAGACATAGTAAGACGAGTATTACAAATATTAGCCGATAACAAATTGTCGTTACATCCCAAAAAGTGCAAGTTTCACCAAACAAAGGTCAATTACCTTGGAGTCATCCTATCACAAAACAGCGTAGAAGCCGATCCTACCAAGATCAAAGGAGTAGCCGATTGGCCAGAACTATGTGATAGAAGAGAAGTATGACAGTTCTTAGGATTCTGCAACTTCTATCAAAGATTTATTCCTGGGTTCGCTAAAGTCGCCAAACCCCTAACAGAATTAACAGGAAAGAAGGAATGGAAGTGGAGAGATGAAGAGAAAGACGCTTTCAACAAACTCAAAAACAAAATGATGAATCCCCTCATATTAGCAATTCCTGATAGTAAAAGAAAAATGCGATTAGAAACCGATGCATCAGGATACGCCATTGGAGGAATACTATCTCAACAACAAGAAGACGACTCTTGGAAGCCTATTGCTTATCTATCCAGAGCAATGAACGAAACAGAAAGGAACTATGAAATATACGACCGAGAATTATTAGCAATTATGGAAGGACTCAAACAGTGGTGACAGTATCTTATAGGAAGTGACCAGTTCGAAATATGGACTGATCATAAAAATTTAGGATACTTTAAGAAACCACAAAAACTCAATTATCGTCAAGCTCGTTGGATGACAGAGTTACAAGAATACGACTTCCAGCTGATACATAAACCAGGTAATTCTCAAAAGAAAGTGGATGCATTATCTCGTAGACCAGACCACACTCAGGGAAAAGACGACAATACAGATCAAACACTACTGAAAGGAGAATGGTTTAGAAATGTCGTAATTGAGAAGGGAGAATTTTGGAGGGAAGTCGAAGAAGCAGAAGAATTCATAGAGGAAGAAGTGAGAGGAGCAATAGAACAACAAGAGGAAGGATGGAGAAAAGATGGGAAGGTGTTACTCTGGAGAGAAAGAGTGTACGTTCCTGACTCAATCACGCTTTGAGAAGAAATCATCACTAAACATCATGATTCCGAGCTGGTCGGCCACCCAGGTTATACCAAGACATACAAACTAATAACAAGAACTTACTGGTGGCCCAGAATGTTAGAAGACGTTAAACGATACGTTGCCAGGTGTGAAAGATGTCAAGTAACCAAACCAAACTGACAACCCAGGTGAAATCACCTTCACCCTAATGAAATACCACAAAATCCTTGGGAAATTGTTAGTATTGACTTAATAGGACTACTACTGGAGTTGGCAGGATATGATGGAATATTGGTGATAGTGGATCGCTTTTCCAAGATGGCGCGATATATACCAATCAACATGAATATCACAGCCCAAGGAGTAGCCAAAATATCCTGGGATCGAGTTTTCAAGGACATGGGAATTCCCCAGAAGGTTATCAGTGATTGGGGACCACAGTTTGTGTTGAAATTTATGAAGGAACTATGCTTATGACTTGGGATAGAGAGAAATCCTTCAACTGCCTATCATCCCCAGACCGATGGTCAAACAGAACAGGTCAACCAAGAACTAGAGCAATACCTTCGACTCTACTGCAATTACAGACAAAATGATAAGGCAGAATGGCTATCAATTGCAGAGTTTTCTTATAACAACCGAATCTACTCTAGCACAGGACAATCTCCCTTCATGGTCAACCTAGAACGTCACCCAAACACCGGCGAAAATATAAACCTGTCAACCGAAAACTCCCCAGGAACCGAACAATTCCTCAAAACAATCAAGGAAATTAGGGATGAAGTAGAATCTGCACTAAAGAAAACAAATGAGACGATGAAAAGGAAGTGGAACTCAAAGAAGAAGCCAGAAGTAGAACAATCGAGTGGAGATTTAGTATGGGTAGACGCGATACATTATAACTCAGGCCAACCGTCAAAAAAACTGTCAGCCAAATGATTAGGACCATTCTCCATAATACGGAAAGTTGGCGAAGCAGCCTATGAACTCAAGATTCCATCCACATGGAAATCCATTCACCCTGTTGTCAACGAGTCGTATCTCACTTTTTATGTGGCATCTACATTTGAACAACAATCCCAGAAATCAGACAACAGAATCACTAATCCTAGTAACCAAACCAACGTACAAGAGGTAGAAGAAATACTTGACTCTAGATGGAGAGGAGGTAAATTACAATACCTCATCAAGTGGAAGGGACAATTGCTTGAAGAAAGGACTTGGGAGAATAGAAGTGAAGTAATCAAGGGAGCACCAAGGTCATGTAAAGAATTCCACCAAAAACATCCAGATGCACCTAGAGTCCCTACTATTCGACTACCTGCGAAAACGTATGCCAATATCATGAAGACGCGATCTTAGGAGGGGGGTAATGTAACGAGTTCATTTTCTATGATGTTCATATGACGTAGAGGCCATGAGGAGAAGCACTTGTATGACGCAGTGCAGAGAGGGGAGTGCGAGGATAACGTTCAGAGAGATGACGTAGAGGCCATGAGGATTAGTAATGTATATATATAGGGAGTAGCGTAGTGTTACAGACTCAGCTTTGTTCTGGTTTATATAATTCTTTCTTAACTTGAACACTGGGTTCTGAGGGAGTTCGTAACACTAGCAGTGCAGCCTTGAGGGGCAAAAGCACAACCAGGGAAGTGTGGAGGATTCCGTCTTTCATCTTTCTCTCTATTTTCCTTTCCTCTCTTTTCTCTTCTTTCCCTTTCCCTTCTTTTCTTTCCTCTTCTCTTATATAAGTAGGTACCATGTATCTAC
>Ga0153997_1000207_pt1 | contig 17373 bp, 10 predicted proteins | sample TSNC081MetaG_FD_104750 | JGI IMG/M metagenome (GOLD analysis project Ga0153997, IMG submission 104750) | Attine ant fungus gardens microbial communities from North Carolina, USA - TSNC081 MetaG | ecosystem: Host-associated > Fungi > Mycelium > Unclassified | place: USA: North Carolina, Lumber...
AGTGCGGCTGGTTTAGTGTTTGGCTGGGATCGCGCGATGTATTCCCTTATTACTTATTATGTCGCTTCCAAGGTGATGGACATCGTTATCGAGGGCCTTGACGAATCGAAATCGGCCATCATCATATCTGATCAGTATGAAGCGATAACTGAAGTCCTCATGGCTCGTCTGGGTAGAGGCGTAACGATCCTGAACGGTGTAGGCGGCTATTCGCGTGAAGAAAAGCTAGTTCTGTACGTCGTCGTAACCCGCCTGGAAATTTCCAAACTAAAATCGCTTATCGACGAAATCGATGAAAGTGCCTTTGTAGCCATCAGTGATGTTCATGATGTCATGGGGGGTAAATTCAAAAAGAAAAGCATTCATTGATTTTTGCTAGTCTTTCTTTATACGATGCTTATATGAGCTTCCTGTTGCCACTAGTGTCAAAGAGGCTTTGTTAGGTGCTGACACTGTTCTGGGAAGTAAAATACGTTGGTTTTTCGAGAGAGATGAACCCCTAATGTAACATTTAATGCCGACACCAATATCCCGGATATGGATGGAATAATAACACGGCAACAAAGGAGTTTCGACAGGGTTGGCTTATATGCTTGCCAACGATATAAAACCGGAGTGTAAAATGCTTTAAATTGAATGACAGTATTACCGGAAAGAACAGCCAGGTGTATCGAACACAAGTGGAACTGCTTTTCTAGGAGTATAAACCCCGGCGAATTTACTGTATTGCCGTCGATTTTAGCCGGCAGTTTGCTGACAGAGACTATTGACAGAGCGGCAAAAAAGTAATATTATAGCTAATAGTTAACTGGTTAACTGTTAGCTATAATATAGTTCTATTAAAGGGGCTTTTGTCTCTGACAATAATTTTAAAAATAAGGATGGTATACGCAATGGATAAGCCTCAATTATGGACTAAGGATTTCGTGATCGATTCGATCGTCAATTTTCTCATTTATTTAGTATATTTTATATTGATGGTAATTATCGCAATCTACGCGATGGATAAATTACAGGCATCACCAAGTGAAGCTGGGCTTGCGGCCGGTATTTTTGTCTTAGCCGCCCTGTTTTCCCGAGTATTTGCCGGGAAATCGATAGAACAGGTAGGGCGGAAAAGAATGCTTTATATCGGTTTAACTGTCTACTTGCTGTCAACCTTTTTGTATTTACACATAACCAGCCTGCCGTTTCTCTTTATTATTCGATTTTTGCACGGAGCAGGATTTGGCATTGCTGCAACAGCGACAGGGACAATTGTGTCCAATATTATACCAAAAGAACGAATAGGAGAAGGTGTGGGCTACTATGCCATGAGTTCTACTCTAGCCACGGCTATCGGCCCTTTTCTGGGTATGTATCTTACTCATCGCGTTAATTTACACATGATTATCGGTTTGTGCGTTATTTTTCTGGCCGTTAGCTATATTGCCGTATTTTTCCTAAAAGTAAATGCACCTAAGTTGACAGCAGATCAACTAACTAATATGAAACAATTTAAATTAAGTAATTTCATTGAATTTAAAACATTGCCGATTGCGATTATCGGCGCATTGCTGGGCTTTTGCTATTCGAGTATTATCAGCTTTCTGGCTCCATATACAAGGGAAATCAATTTGATCGGTACTGGCAGTACATTTTTTGTTGTTTTTTCTATGGCTATCTTAATTTCCCGGCCGATAACCGGTCGCTTGTTTGATCAAAGAGGAGAGAACTTTGTGATGTATCCATCATTTATACTATTCGCAATTGGACTGATTATCCTAAGTCAGGTTCATCATGGTTTTGCCCTGTTATTGGCCGCTATGGTTCTAGGTTTAGGGTGGGGGACCTTTATGTCGAGTGGTCAAGCAATTGCGATAAAGGTATCGCCGAAATATCGCATGGGATTAGCCACATCGACCTTTTTTTCCCTTCTTGATGGGGGGGTTGGAATTGGTCCGTTCTTATTAGGATTTATGATTCCGATAGTTGGTTTCCGTGGACTGTATATAACGATGGCTATAGGGGCTATCGCCATCATGTGCTTATACTATTTCTTGCACGGGTGCAAAGTAAAGCGGAATCAGATTATTGCTGATAAGGTAGAGGTATAGATTCGATGCAACTGCTACGATGTTTATATTTTTGCTGACGGAAGGAAAGCAGTATTGGAAATGTAATATTCCAGGAGGATCTATGGAAATAACGGGAAAAATTATTCATCAGCTTTATCAGACTACCCGGATTATCTCCACACGGCTGAACCAACGGTTGGAACCTTGTGGAATATATAGTTCTGAATGGACTATTATTACGACAATAAAAGAACAGGGGGCGATGTCTCAGAGCAGTCTCGCCAACTACCTAAATATTGAACCGCCGGCGATCTCCAAAAGCCTGGCTAATTTGGAGCGAAAAGGAATAATCAAGCGGCGGGAAGGCAGTGATAAACGCGAGAAGACGGTTTTCCTGACTGACGAGACGTTACGGCAATATCATCATTGGGAAGATATTGTAAGACGGCACCGGCAACAAATATTAGCCGGTTTATCGAAAGAGGAGTTAGATCAGTTATATGGATCGTTGCAGAAAATCTGTGCCAATGCCTGTCAGCCTGAACGATAAAGAGAGACTTAGCTTCAGGTGGGGTTTTATCCCTCTGAAGTGTTTTGACGTCCAAACGGATGGTGAAGAGCTAAAGAAGATCATCCGTTTTGCCCGACTCTAAGCCCTGTGAGTATTGACTCTAAAAACATAGCTGTTACAGGCGAGGAACATGAATTTAAGCAAGACAAATAAATATTTCTTTCAATACACGGTTCCACCGGCAATTCGACGATATCGGGGTGTCGTTGTGAAAAAGCGAACTGTGAAGAGACAAAGGCCAGACCTAAGCCTTCTGCTACTAATTTGATCGTACTTCTCGTCTGGCCGCATTCGCTAATGATTTTTGGTTCAAACCCATACGATCTGCACGCGGCTAGCGCATCTGTGTACAACGTATAATTGCGGGAAGGAAAGATCAGGCATTCATGCTCCAACTCGCTGATTAAGATGCTTTTTTTTGCGGCCAATGGATGATTTTTTTTTACTAGCACAACAATACTGCCACAGAGCAGGGGGAACGAGCTTATTTGTCGGTCCAAGGCAAGTGCAGGCGATGAAATTAAAAACGCTGCGTCTATACTACCGTCCAGTATGAGTTGGCGCAGTTCGTAGCTTCCGGCTCTTTCAACAATCTGGACGTTGATTTCCGAATGAGCGTTTTGGAAGGAAAAAATATATTTTTCTAAGTCTAGTTGCTCCAGATTTAACAACATGCCGATGCGGTAAATGACTTTTCTTGATGCGGAATGTTTTTGGAGGGCGGCAGTCAGGCGATCTAATGCCAACAATACGCTGTTGGCGTATACGACAAATTCTTCTCCGGCCGGCGTCAGTCTTACCGAACGGGTTTTGCGTTCAAATAGCTTGACGCCAATTTCCTTCTCTAGTTTGGCTATTTGCTGTGAAAGGGTTGGCTGGGTTATAGCCAGAGCATCGGCCGCTTTAGAAAAATGCAAACACTTAGCTAGTGTAAGCACATATTGCAATTGATAAATCTCCATAGCGACAATCTCCTAAGCTTATTATAGGCAGCATGATAATCGGATTTATAGTTGTCATCAATTAAAAATATTATATATTATAATTTATCGGATGGATAGCCGAATGTTATAATTAGGTAAAAAAAGACTGATAAGGAGAAGGTTATGCAAACTATAAAACAACAAGCATTCCAGTATATTGACAAGCATCGTGATGATATGTTGGACTTATGGCAGCAACTGGTTCAAATCGAAAGTGGTTCAGCTAATAAAGAGGGAGTCGATGCCGTAGCGCTTAAAATCAAGCAAATTATCGACGCCGCTGGCGGGCGAGCGCAGATTTCAGAGTTTGATAAGGCCGGCAATATGCTTGTGGGCTTGTTTGGCGCCGACAGAAAACAGGCTGCTGTTGCGTTTCTGGGGCATATGGATACCGTTTTCTCCCAGGGGACTATCGATAAGCGCCCGTTTACCATCAAGGATGGCAAGGCCTACGGACCGGGTGTGCTTGACATGAAGGGCGGCATCGTCATTTTGCTTTATGTTATAAAAGCCCTGCAAGCTGCCGGTTATGACCGGCGTCCATTAAAAATCGTATTGGCCGGGGACGAGGAAGTTGGACATAAAGACTCCAATACAGCCGAATTAATGATGAATGAAGTTAGCGGCTGTGTGGCCGCATTTAATTGCGAGACAGGCTTTGTCGACAACAGCATCGTAGTTGGCCGCAAAGGTGTTGCTGGCTTTGCCATGGAAGCCCGCGGCGTTGCTGTTCATGTAGGTATCGAACCGGAAAAAGGCCGAAGCGCGATTTTAGAGCTTGCTCATAAGACGATTGCTATTCATGATTTGACAAACTGGGAAGAAGGGACGACATTTAACGTTGGTGTCATTCAAGGCGGAACTGTTCCCAATGCGGCCGCTGATTATGCCAAGATTGAGATTGACGTTCGCTTTGTCAAGGAAACTGCAGGAGCAGCGATTGTCGCTCAACTCCAGGAGCTTGCGGCCAAGCCCCATGTTGAAGGAACGACGGTAACACTAACTCGGCGGGGCATGTTCAAGCCGATGGTTACTACTGCCGAAGTCGAACGACTATTCGCGTTGGTAGCCCAGGCCTCAGACGAAAACGGACTGGGCGTGTTAACACCCGCACATTCCGGCGGCGGCTCCGACTCGGCTTATGCAGTAGCTGCCGGTGTGCCCACAGTCTGTTCCATGGGTGTCAAAGGCGGCAAGAATCATACGCCGGACGAACATGCGGTCGTTGAGTCTCTCTTTGAACGAGCTAAGCTTTTAGTTGCGTCTGTTCTCAAGCTTGAAGAGTTTTAGTAAATAGCGCCGAAAGAAAGGGATACAAACATGGAAAATGGTGTAAAACAAGATAAAATAACGTGGAAAGGGTGGGCCTCGCTCATCTTTCTGATCGTTTCCTTTTCCGGTATATTCATGAAATCCGAGGCTCCTTGGAAGGCTCTGGATTTTCAGGTGATGGTCGGTAAATTTGGCTTGATTGCCCCTGGTGTCAACTTTATGGGCCAAGGCGGTACCGGCGCTCAACAAGGATTTTTATTTGCACTAACCCTTATTCCCACAGTGATGTTAGCACTAGGTTTGATCCAAGTTGCAGAATCTATGGGAGCGCTGAGTGCAGCAAATAAACTGTTTCGACCATTGCTGCGGCCGCTTATGGGTATCCCTGGAACGGCCGGTATTGCATTTATTAGCAGTATTACAAGCTCTGATGCCGGCGCCGTAATGACTAAAGATCTTTACGAAAACGGTCATATAACTGATGATGAAAGAACGATATTTGTCTCCTACCAATATGCCGGTTCCGCGCCGGTGACTAACACGGTCGGGACAGGGGCGCCCCTGTTGCCTATCTCAGTTTTACCTTTGGGTGTAGTCATACTCATTATTATTGTAGTTAAAATTATCGGTGCAAACCTTGTCCGCCTATATTTGCGATCCCAGTCGGCAAAGGTGCTTGGTGAAGGGAGTGGCAGTGATGGCTGATTTAGCTAAAGCAAAACCAAAACCTAACATTATTGAAGAATTTATGATTGGAGCTAAAAAAGGGTTTTATCTCGGGGTAGAAATGATCGCACCGGCCATGATTTTAGCCTATGCTTTGATTATATTTTTAGAAATTACCGGCTTAATGAACCTAATCGGCTATCGTCTCGGTCCGGTAATGGCTTTGTTTGGTCTTCCCGGAGAAGCTATGGTGGCCCTAATAGCCGCCTTTTTTGCCAAAGCAGCCGGAGCTGCCACTACGGCCAGTCTGTATAGCAAAGGTGTACTAACGGCAGTTCAGGCAACAATTCTCTTTCCTGCCTGTATCACGATGGGGACGTTGGTGGGTCACTTTATGCGCATCGTGATTGTTTCCAACGTTAACAAAAGATGGCACGGTCTATTGCTTTGTGTTCCTGTTTTCGATGCAATAATCGCGATGTACATTACCAAAATTATTCTAAGTGTGATGGGGATTTCTTAGTTATAAGAATATGACGTAAGTTTTTGTTTTAAAATGCTTATTTGCAGTAATAAACTTGTAAGGCTTTAATTGGACGAATTTCTTGCTCAAGGAGCATTGGAGCCTGATTGTGATTTTAATGCAGGTATTAAATTATTGTTGACAGTTAAAAAATGGGTATGATAATGTTAACACAATAGGATAGATTGAAAATTCTAGTAATGGAGGTTTTGCTATGAAAAATTTAAAGCAAAATTTAAAGCAATTACTAAACGATTTATGTGATGTTGTTGGCGTATCAGGCAATGAGCAAGAGATTATCCAAAAAATTGTCGAGCAGATAAAGCCTTATGCTGATGAAGTGAAGGTTGATCCGGTAGGCAATGTAATTGCTGTTAAAAAAGGCGCTAAACCCGGTCCTAGCCTCCTTATCGGAGCTCATAGCGATGAAATTGGCTTTTGTGTAAAAGCTATTTTAGAAAACGGCTACTTGTTAATCGATAAAATCGGCAATGTACCAGACAATATTATGTTAGGCCGGAAAGTATGGGTAACGGCCGAAAAAATTCCAGGCGTTATCGGAACAAAACCGGGCCACCTCCAAACGCCTGAGGAGGCGGCAAAGGTCTCTTCCGTAAACCAGTGCTACATAGACCTTGGTTTATCGTCAAAAACGGAGGTGGAAGACCTCGGTATCAAAATAGGAGATCCTATTGTCATTCAAAGCGACTTTATGGAAATGACGAACCCTGATATTATTTGCACTAAAGCTGTTGATAACCGTATGGGCTGCTCGATTATCATTGAGCTGTTCAAACATCTAAACAGTGAGGATTTTGGCGGAACGATTTATGGCGTCTTTACGGTACGGGAAGAAGTCGGCTTATACGGTGCACAGACAGTCGGTCACTTACTGCAGCCTGATTATGCAATTGCCCTGGACACAATTCCGGCCGGCGACACGCCGGATATCAATACCACAAGGCAGCTTCCCATCTTTTTAGGTAAAGGCCCCGGTTTTCCGGTAGCAGATAACGTCGGCTATTTATTCTTCAGCTTTGTCCATCCGGCTATCAGGGAAATTATTGAGGAACAAGCGAAAAAGTTAAATATTAATCTGCAAACTTGTACAATCTTAGGCGCTACCTACACGACAGACGCCTCCAAGTATTCTTATGCTGGCAACGGCATTCCTTGTGCTACATTGGCTATTCCGCGAAGATACTCTCATTCTCCGATTGAATTAGTTAATATCAATGATGCTGTCGATGTACTAAAGATTCTTCACGCTATTGTAATTAATAATGATAAGGCAAATATTACCTTCATTTAGGTGTCCTGATTCTTTTGAAAAATATTATTAAGGGAGGGCAAGTGATGGTGTTTCGAGATATTGTCAAGGCAAATCGCAGTTACCGGCGGTTTTTTGAAGAGGAGATGATTGAAAGGCAAGTTCTTCTTACGCTTGTGGATTATGCCAGACTGACTCCCTCAGGGGCTAATAAGCAGGCATTGAAATATTACATATCCTGTGATCAGGCCCTTAACAGACAAATATTTGAAACGTTGGGCTGGGCGGCTTATTTACAAGACTGGCAGGGGCCTGTTGACGGCGAGAGGCCGGCAGCCTATATTATCCTGATTCAGGATAAAGGGTATAGGATGGCACAAGATAGTGATGCTGGTATTGCCGCTCAGACTATTTTGCTCGGGGCCACAGAGCTCGGACTGGGCGGGTGCATGATCGGCAATATCCATCGCGCCGAGCTGCAAGCAGTATTGAAACTGCCCGACCATCTTGAGATATTGTTGGTGGTGGCACTCGGTAAGCCGAAGGAAACGGTTGTTATTGAGGAAATTGAGGCTGATGGCAACATCAAATACTGGCGGGATGAAGATCAGGTTCATCATGTACCCAAACGTAAATTAAAAGATATTGTACTATAGAGCCGGTGCGTTGCGCTCTGCAACAGTCTACAACATGGTGCTCAGGCTCAGTCCAGACACAAACCAGGCAAGTAAATAGCGTAATCAGAGATAAAAGCCTTCCGATGTTGCCGGAAGGCTTTTTTATTATGGCAATTAACTAAATACGACCCAGACCATGGAAAACAGCAGGCGCGGACGGTAGCCGACATTTGGCTCAATGACCCGGCGGCGCGCTTTACCACATCCGCCGGACATCTGGTTGAAAACTCTAATATCTGCATGAACTCCATATATTGGGAAACAAATTTTGCATCAAAACAGTTGATGTCAAGCATTTTAATGCAAGTGGCAATATTTAGGCAATAAGAGGAGCTTATGCGATTGTCGTGATTGCAAACTTATACTACTTGACAGGATTACATTGTCAGCAATATAATGATAATGGTTATTATTACCAATTAACTAAGTCTGAAAAATACGATGTTAGGATTTTTCTTTATTCTAATAGTAATTCAATGTCGTCAACTTAACAAAAATCTCAATAATCGAAAAGGATACTATTATTTGAGGTATATCTTCCAATTTGAGGGTGAGTTTCGATGAAAGAGCGTACCAGGACTAATTGGTTGTCATTTAGCGATGCTAGCCGGTAAAGTTAATCAATATATAATGCCTACAAGTTTGTTTATAAGAAAGCCTTCTCTATGGCTTGATAAAATAACAGAACATAAAGCGACTGTACTCATCAGCCCCGACTTTGGTCTGCAATATGCCTTACTGTCACTAAAAGAACAAGTTCAGTATAATTATGACTTATCTTCGATTCGCGTTCTATTAAATGGAGCAGAGCCAATATCTGTAAAGGTATGCCGTGAGTTTTCTGAGAGGATGGGGCAGTATGGCTTTAAAGATACAGCTATGGTTCCTGTTTATGGAATGGCAGAAGCAACTCTTGCTATTGCGTTCCCCAAATTAATCGATCCTTTTCATGTTGTCATTGTTGATCGAAACAAGTTAGCGATAGGTCAAAAGGTAGAATATTTAAATGACGCAGATAGTGTAGCAGCCAGCCCTTATGTGGATGAGGGTTATGCAGTAAGCTTTATCCAATTTAGAATATGCGATGATGAGGATCAAATAGTAGAAGAAGATTTTTTGGGAAATATCCAAATACAAGGGGAATGTGTAGCAAGAGGCTATTACAACAATGATCAAGCGACAAAAGAGTCATGGTCTAAGGATGGTTGGTTTAAAACAGGTGATATTGGGTTTATTCATAATGGCCGGTTGGTTGTCATCGGTAGAACCAAAGAAGTGATCATTGTAAATGGTCAAAATTATATTGCCAATGACCTGGAACGAATTATTTCGGAAGTTCCTGGTGTAACAGCTGGAAAAGTAGCAGTGTCTTCAGTTTATGATAGAGAAACGCAAAAAGAAAAAATAGCGGTTTTTATTATATATCGAAGTAAAACCGGAAACTTTTCTGATATGACTCATGCTATTAAATTAAAAATATTTGAATCGATAGGAATCTTTATTGATTATGTAATACCAGTTACTAATATACCCAAAACATCTAGCGGCAAATTAATGAGATTTGCACTTAAGCGAAGGTTTGAAACAGGAGCTTATGATGAATTATTAAAAGATAGTGTAGAAAGTAAATCCCTAGAACAGGATGATGTGGAATTAGCTAAGAAGAAAGAGCAAGATGAAATTAAAGACATAGCAGATAGACTGCTGGAATTATGTCATGATATATTCCCGAATTTAGACGTAAAAATAGAAAGTAATTTTCTGGAGAACGGAGTAAACTCGTTATTAATTACAAAACTTTGCACAAAAATTGATGAGTCGTATCCCAGTAGCGTAGCAATAGAAGACTTCTTTTCTTATACAACGATAAAAGATATTGCGCAACAAATATATATAAATAAAACATTAAATGGTAGTAAGCAAAATGGAGAAATCAGGAAAGAAGCATATCAGACTAATGATAAAATCGCTATCATTGGCATGTCTGCGATATTACCAGGAGCATCCAATATCGATGCGTTTTGGGACAACTTATGCAACAGTATCGAAAGTGTTGGCTCTATTCCAGCTGATAGAAAAAAAGATATCAATTGTTTTTATAGCAATATTGGAAAATCCGCTGATGATAATTTTATACAAGGTGGTTATCTCTCCGAAATTGATAAATTTGATCATAGCTTTTTTGGAATTATTAACAGAGAAGCTACGGCAATGTCGCCCGCGCAGCGAATGTTTCTTGAAACAGCTTATTTATCGATGGAAGATGCCGGATATGGCGGAGATTCAATGAAATCGACTCGAACCGGAGTCTATGTAGGATATATTGCTGACCTGGAAACCCAGCAATATCAAAAAATTTTAAAAGCTTCTAATGATAACCAGACGCCAACTGGGGCCTTATCGTCTAATATACCCGGAAGACTGTCTTATTTCATGGATTTTAAGGGACCTAGTATCATTGTAGATTCAGCGTGCTCTGCCTCTTTATCGGCTTTACATGCAGCTTGTCAAGGCATAATGCATGGTGATTGCGACCAAGCCGTTGTAGGGAGCGTTCAATTCAATTTGTTTCCGACTCAAGAGCAGAATATCGGCATAGAGTCAAAAAGTGGACATGTGCGAGCCTTTGATGAAGAAGCTGACGGTACATGCGAAGGAGAAGGAGTTGTTGCGTTAGTCATTAAGCCCTACAGCAAAGCAGTACAAGATAAAGATCACATTTATGCATTAATTACTTCAATAGCGACTAATCAAGATGGACGTTCAGTTGGTTTATCGGCGCCTAATCCAAAAGCACAGTATGAATTAATTGAGATGGCGCTAAAGAAGGCTGGGCTGACAAAAGATGATATATCGTATATCGAAGCTCATGGTACCGGAACAAAATTGGGCGACCCAATAGAGCTAAATGTATTAGCAAAACTATTTGCGACAGAGTATTCTGATTTGATGAATCGGTCATGTGGTGTAGGTTCGGTAAAATCTAATATTGGCCATCTCTACGCTTCATCAGGACTAGCTAGTGTAGTTAAATGCTGCATGATGCTAAAGCATAAAAAAATTCCCGCAACAATTAATTTTAACAAGTTAAATCAAAAAATAAACTTACAGAATTCACTGCTATATATTAATGATAGATTACGTGATTGGGATTATACGAATAATAAACCGAGAAGATGCGGTATAAGTAATTTTGGATTTTCAGGAACAAATTGTCATGTGATTTTGGAAGAGCCATCGGATGATTGTTTATACGAAAATCGATTAGACAATGATATCGAGTATCCGTTCGTCCTTTCTGCACCAACAAAGACGGGATTAGATAATCTAATCAAAGAATATCTAAATTTTTTATCTGTACATAAAGAGTCTAACATAGCCGATATTTGCTATACAGCCGCAGTAGGCAGAGGTGATTATCAATATCGATTTGCCACTATTGTAAATAGTATTGAAGTATTGACTAATAAATTGCAGACATATCATGGGACTGCCGACTTCTTGAAAAATATATTCATTGGCAATGTTGTTGTTCTGAAAGAAACGAAAGACGCAATAAATTGGAATGAGATCACCTTGGAAGAACAAGAAAGATCTAAATTAGCTATGAATGTTATTTGTAAAGATATAGCTGGTGAAAAGCGAGATAACCGATTGGCGAAACTAGTTAAACTATGTCAATTATATGTAAATGGCGCCGGATCAAACTGGCTTGAAGTGTTTAATATAGAAACAGTACAGAAGATAAGTATTCCCGGATATAAATTTAATAAAAAGAGATTTTGGCCAACTTGATCTATGTCAATTGAAAATATTAAAAGTTAGGATGTGGAGTAAAATGAATATACAAAATGAGCAACTGCTGCTTAATGTAAAAGAAATTATTTCAAAAATAACGAGAATTCCAATAGAAGAACTTAAGGATCATGCTAATTTAATTGAATTAGGGTTGGATTCGATTGTGTTAATTGATGTAAATGCTGCAATTCGGGGAGAATTTAATGTTGAAATACAACCAGGGCAATATTTTGAAAAACTGACAACTGTAGCAGCAATAACGGAATATATTGCAGAGAATATTAGTGAATCTTATTTTATCCCATCAGTGACAAGCAATGATGATTCCTCTATCCAAAAAACAACAATACCGGTAAAAGCAGAGACTTGTGTCAACGAGCTAGCTGCTAATTCTCCGTTATTAATGAGACAATATACAAGTACGGAACCGGAAGTGCTTACGCTCTTTTCACAGCAAATTCATATCATAAATGAACAACTTCGTATATTATCAGGTAATCCAAATATGCAAAATACATATGCTGAAATTAAGGCTAACAAACCTGTAGATCAAATGACTAGCAAATATCAGGAAAAAAATGTAAAGAATGAAAGTGGTCAAAATAGTAGTGATGTTAATACCAGGATAGAAAAACCCTATGTAGCCCATAAAAAGTTAGACCTTAATAAAAGAGCACTGGACGAAGCACAACAGACTTGTCTAAATAATCTTATTGCAAAATATACGCAAAAGACGGCATCATCAAAAGCATATATCGCAAAAAATAGATTTCACTATGCCGATGTTAGAAATATTTCCGGGTTCAGGCCAAATATAAAAGAACTTGTTTATCAATTAATCTTTGATAGGTGTGAAGGCGCCTATATAACAGATATTGACGGTAATACCTATATTGATTTAGCAATGGATTTTGGTGTTAGCTTATTCGGGCATAATCAAGATTTTATTACCCAAGCAATAGGCAAAGAACTTAAAAAAGGCTATCCCCTCAGCTTTATTTCCAGTCTTAGCGGTGAAGTAGCCCAGCTGGTTTGTGAGCTAACCGGAGCGGATAGAGTCTCTTTTTTCAACTCAGGGACAGAAGCTAACATGGTTGCGATTAGACTTTCACGCGCCGTTACCGGAAAAAATAAGATTGTAGTTTTTTCCGGCAGTTACCATGGTACATCTGATGGAGTATTGGGAATGGCCAAATGGGGAGATGAGCAGCGCAAAGCTCATCCAATGGCTCATGGGATTCCCCAATCTTCCGTAGAAGACTTAATTGTTTTAGATTATGACGACCCTAAATCATTAGAATTTATTAAAGAGAATGCGAGCGAAATTGCCGCTGTCTTGATAGAGCCTGTACAAAGCAGAAGACCGGATTTGCAGCCAAGACAATTTTTGCAGGAGCTAAGAAAACTAACAGAAGAAAAAAATATTATTTATATTTTTGATGAAATGATTTGTGGATTCCGCTTAGGAGCAAATGGAGCACAGGAATTCTATGGCATAAAAGCCGATTTAGTTACCTATGGGAAAATTTGTGGCGGCGGTATGCCTATCGGCATTGTTGCCGGCAAGCAAGAAGTCATGAATAGCATAGATGGCGGAGATTGGAATTATGGGGATGATTCTGTTCCGCCGACAGAAGAAAAAAGAACATTTGTTGCAGGAACTTTTTGTCATCATCCTATATCCATGGCAGCAGCAAAAGCGGTTCTAACTAAAATAAAAGATGAGAAAAATCATATTTATGCTGATGTAAATCAGAAAACAAAATATTTATGTGATTCTCTAAACACCTACTTTATTAACAATAAAGTTCCGATACAAATGGTTTATTGCGGGTCACTGTTCCGCTTTGTACTAAAAGGCAACTTGGAATTGTTTTACTATTTCTTGATATTGAAAGGGGTATATGTATGGGAAGGAAGGAATTCTTTTATTTCCATGTCCCATACTTATGAAGATTTAAATAAGGTCATTGATGTCATAAAAGAAACGTGCGAGGAAATGCAATCTTTTTTTCCAGTAGCGGAGCCGGTGGGAAATAAAACGACTCCGCTTGCTAAAGAACAAACTGAAATGGTTATGCTTGAAGTTGCAAATCCGGGGACAAATGCATTGAGGGAATCCTTGCTGGTAGAAATAAATGGAGAATTAGATGAAGCATATATAAGAGAAGCCTATGAGCTTGTAGTCACCCGGCATGAGTCATTACGTTATACTTTATCAGCAGACTTTTCTGAGTTTATCGTCAATGAACCCGCAAAATCCGATATTGCCATAGTCGAGTGCTATGAAGATTTAAATAAAAAAGTTGCTGAAATTTGCAATTCAGCATTTGACTTTTGTAAAGAACCTCCGTTTAAGATTACATTGATAAAGATGCTTAATAACACTCCGAATAAGTGGTATATGCTCATAACAGCTCACCATGTCATTGCGGATGGCTGGTCTTTGTCGGTTATTTTTCAAGAACTTATTGAAGCATATAATAGCTTGAAAACAGGGAAAAAACCAGAGTTTTTGGAACCTATGTCATTCGCTGAATATTGTTCTTTTATAGCTAACAAAAAGGACAACTTAGACAAACAGCAAAAACAAGAGTTTTTTGACAAGTACTTTAGGCATTTGAAGCATAATCATAAAGTCATTTTGCCTATGAAAAATGATGAGCTATTACCTGATAAAAAAGATGGTACAAGGCTAACGATTATAAAGGAAAGAGATTTTATAAATAAAGTTAGAAACTTGTCCGTTCAATTAGAGTGTTCGCCCTTCATGTTTTTATTTACCGCCTATCAGATGATGATAAGAGAAATCACAAATCAAGAATCGTTTATTGTGGGCGTTCCGATTGCCGGTCAGCAGAGGATTATGTCCAAGTCGATTATTGGGAATTGTGTATCCGTTAGACCGGTTATTTCAGAGATCAGTAGCTGCTGCTCCATCAAAGAGATTATTGAAACAAACAAGAGACTGTTTACAGATTTTGAAGAAATGTATGACACAAGACCGGAAGAATTAGTCGATGATTTTTCATTTCCGCCATTACAGGTAAATGTTTTATTTAACATGGATCGAATACCAAGCTCTTTAAATTTTCATCAGACATTAGTCAAGCTTTTACCGGTCAAGATTACTGATGTTGTATACGACTTGTTTTTTAATTTGATTGAGATCAACCAACAATTGATTATTGATGTTGATTATAATTGCAATAAGTTTGATGAAACTATGGTACAAAGATGGCTGGAACTATATTTCACAATCATTGATGAACTACAGCGTGCTATCGATATTACCTGTGGTGAAATGAATGTGCTTACTAAAGATGATGAAATCTTAGTAGATCAAATTATTGATGTTAAATTATTGGAAAGTCAGTTAGAGATTGATCTGAAAAATTACGGGATAACAGAAAATAAACTGTATTGCTCAATTAGAAACAGCGAAAATCGTCCTGTTATTCAGTATAGTTATGGTTATTTATATTTAGGCATAAGTAAAATGGAGTGCTATAACACAGGATGGATTGCTTGTATTACTCATGAAAGCAAGTTAAAGCTTTTAGCGCCAAATCAGTATATAGTCAATAAAAATGGAAACTTAATTAACTTATGGCAAGTTGAAAAGAGGCTATTAGAAAAACATGATGTTATTTTTGCAAAAGTGATTTTTGACCAGACTAAAAGCGAGATCATAGCCTTTCTGGATTTTCTTGAAGAAAAATTAAGTGTAAATGAAGTTTCTGCTTGGCTTAATGAAACTTTGCCTCGGTTTATGATACCGGATAAATTTTATTACAGTAAAAATCATAATACTGAATGCCGCGGTGAGGAATACTTGCTGCATGTTGAACGACATAATATGACTAAAACAGAGCAAGATATATTTGATATTGTCGCTCATTTAATTGATTCTTATAACTTCCAGGTTAACGATAATTTATTTAATCTGGGGTTAAATTCATTACAGCTAATTAAGATGCTTGCTGAAATTCAGGATATGTATGGCATTCGGGTTCCTATATCGAAGCTGATTGGCAGCGTTTCGGTGAAAAATATTGCCGCCATTATTAATGAAATAAAACAAGATGATACGCATAAGATTATCCCCCTAAAAAAAGTTGCGGAACAACAATTTTATGAAGCTGCTTCTGTACAGAAGAGAATGTATATTTTAAATAAATTACATACAGAAGGGCTAAACTATAATGTTTCGTCAATCTTGAGGCTGCGTGGTATTTTCGACAAAGAACGGTTTCAAAGGGCAATACAGCAATGCATTGATAAGCATAATATTTTGAAAGCTAGCTTTAGCGAAATTGAAGGAGAAATTGTTTACTCTATTCAAGAAGACCGTACTATTGATATCGAGTATACGGCTAACGAGACTTGCTATCAGAATGTCGATGACCTAATTAAAACGGAAAGCAAAAAATTTATAAAACCATTTGATTTAACAAGTGGGCCACTACTCAGATTCAAAGTGATAAAATACACAGAGGACTACCATGTTGCTCTAATCGACTTACACCATATTGTCTTTGATGGTTCAAGTGCATTTATTTTTGCAGCAGATCTAAAACAAGCCTATGAAGAAGGACAGCTTTTGCCACTTACCTATAGTTATCACGACTTTGTTAGCTGGCAACATAATTTATTTGAAACAGAATACTATAATGAACAGAAGAAATTTTGGCAAAATCTATTTGAAGATGAACCTAAGATTATTAATATTGAGACTGACTATTCCAGGCCTGTGAATAGATCATGGAAGAGCGCTACTGTAGATCGGATGATCGATCAAAAAGTCAACCCAAAAATAGAACGGTTTTGCCGAAGCAACAATTGCACTCCATTTTCGTTTTTTGTTGCGGCAATAAATATTTTGATCGCAAGCTATACAAGAGAATGTGACATTACAATCGGTTCTGTTTTTGAGGGCAGAAATCATCCGGATTTAGCTGGAATGATTGGTATGTTTGTTAATACATTGCCTCTTAGAAATTATATTGACCATAATCAAACAATTTCGGAGTTTGTTGCTATAGTACAAAATAGCAATACCAATATTTTTGAAAATTCGGATGTTCAATTTGATACAATTGTAGAATTATCAGGAGTAAAACGCCAGGAGAACAGAAACCCGTTATTTGACATAGTGATTAACTATGATGATTTCGGAGCGCAGGGTTTTCAGCTTGAAAACCTGGAAGTTAAATTTGAAGAAGTAATTTCAGATACAGTGAGATTTGATATCGAAATTAGGCTTGCTCATATCGGGAATCTCTTTGAATTGCATGTTCTTTATGCACAAGAGTTATATAAAGAAGACACGATTAATCGGTTAATAGATTCTTTTGAGATCATACTACAGCAAATGGTTGAGCATTCAAATCGTAAAATTAAGGATATTAAGATTATCTCGAATTTGGATGCTAGATTAATCACCGAAGAATTTAATAATACAAGCCGGGAGTATCCGAAAGAAAAGACAGTCGTAGAGCTATTTGAAGAGCAGGCAGCTAAAAGTCCGGACAAAATCGCCGTAGAATGCGAGGG
>Ga0153997_1000211_pt1 | contig 17259 bp, 17 predicted proteins | sample TSNC081MetaG_FD_104750 | JGI IMG/M metagenome (GOLD analysis project Ga0153997, IMG submission 104750) | Attine ant fungus gardens microbial communities from North Carolina, USA - TSNC081 MetaG | ecosystem: Host-associated > Fungi > Mycelium > Unclassified | place: USA: North Carolina, Lumber...
AACATGCTCCATGCCTTTAATCATGCCCCAGCAGGAATCGTTGAGTATAACAACTACCAACGGAATGTCATTGCCAATCGCGGTAACAATCTCGCCCATATAGAATCCGAAGGCGCCGTCGCCGGTGGTCAACATCACCTTGCCGCCGGTTGCGCAGTAGGCACCAATCGCAGCAGGCAAACCGTAGCCAATACCGCCGTAACGTCCGCCAAAAACAATCTTACTGCTCTTGTCGGCAACAACGGCGCCGGCGATACCGGAAACAGCATCGCCGCCATCGCATACCAACGTCCACTCGGTGTTTTCACTGATAAAGGCAGCGATATCCTTGCAGGCACGTTTTGCGTTAATGGGGGTATCGTTACTGTTTACATTGACGGCATCTGCCATGCCCATGCTCTGCGCCATGGTGCCGATCTCTTGCAGGAAGGCAGGATCTGTATTGGGCTCACGCAAATTTGTCAGTTTTTCGTAGATTTGCTTGCAAACCTCACCGGGAGTACCAACGATACCGACCTCAAGGTCATGATTCATGCCGACTAAAGTGGGGTTGGTATTGATGGAAATGAATTTTGCCATTGGGTTATAGGCGGGTGAGTTCAAACTGGTATATATATAGTCCGGCGTCACATTCAGAAGCACCACAACATCAGCAAACGCTGTCGCCAGCGGGCCCATTAGGTAGGCTGGGTTTTCATTCTCGTTGCCGACATAGCCCTTAGACTCAAACATGGCGTTGACCGGCATCATCATAAAGTCACAAAGCTTCCTGACATATTCTTTGTTTTCGTTGTGATAAATACACTCGCGGCCAACTACCAGGACGGGTTTTTTAGCGCCGGCCAGCAGTTTCGCTGCCTTTTCTATCTGCTCCGGGTCACCATACTGTACGCCGGCTGAGCGGGTGGCACCGTAGTGATAGGCACTCTTGGCATCCGTGACTTTGTTAATTACATCAAAGGGTACCTCCAGAAACACCGGGCCACGGTTGTTCGGGTTCATCATGTGGCGGAACCCTATATGTACATAGTCGGCAATCCGGTCAACGGCATAGACCCGGTCTGCCCATTTTGTTATGCTGCGGAATAAAGGAATCTGGTCAATTTCCTGCATGGCACCGGTCTGGTTGTAGCTGACAGGATGGCCGCCGGTAATCAGGAAGAGGGGCAGGCCCTCGATCCACATATCGACCAAGGCGCCCAATGCATTGGAAGCGCCGGGGCCTGCGGTGACGATGCAAATAGCCGGTTTACCGCTGGCACGGGTGTAGCCTGCCGCGGCTTGGAGAACGGCGCTCTCATGTCGTAAGTCAATCACCTCAATCCCTTGTTCCACCAGACCATAGTACATGGCCATGATGTGGTCACCGCTGAGGGTGAATACCTTTTCGACACCTTCTTTCTTTAGCGCCTTGGCCAGGATTTGGCCGCCATGGAGCTTTTTGTTGGGAATAGCCTCGATTTCCTGCAGGAAGGCAGTGGCTACTTCGGGGGGATAAGGGGCAAGTATCCGCTGCAGGGATATGCCGGCTGTCGGTGAAGTTGGATCATAATAGGGGACAAAACCAGGCATGTATTTGTCAACAACTGCTCTAGCCTCGGGAATGCCCATAATCTCTTTCATTGTAGAAGTAAATCCTAGATATGCCATTTTTTTCTCCCTTCAAAATTTCAGGCGTTACTCAGTTCATGTTACATTTACAAATCAGGGCTCCAAAAAAACCTTGAGATCCAGTGTGCTGCGGGCATCAACATAAAGGAAGGCCTCCTGCGTTTGATCCAGAGGAAACGTACGGCCGGCATACTTCTCCGGATCAATTTTGCCATCGGCCATCATCTCCAAAACTTCTTTAAATTCTGCAATAGAGTAGGCATAGCTACCGGATAGAAAGCTATCAGACATTGTCAGATCAAACAGATTGAACCTGTCAACATCATGGGAATCCAAACCGACGCAAACACCAATCCGCCCTTTCTTCAGTACGGCCATACATTCGTTCAAGCCCCTGGCACCACCCTTGTTGTCAATGAACGCATCAAAACCGCCTCCGGAGGCTTCCATCATTTTACTGTAAAATCCGGACTCGCCACTCTTGACAAACAGATCTAGGTCACCGTTGTCGAGTAATGCCTGCGCACGCTTCTGACTACCCCCAACAGCAACTACCATTGAGGCCCCCACAGCTTTGGCCAACTGTGCGGTAAAGGCGGTCAACGCGCCAACGCCGTGAATAAGTAACTTTCCACCAGGCTTTAGGCCAGACTTCTTCAAAGCGTGCCAGCAAACGGATACCGGCTCAGCCAGTGCGCCGTTTGTAACGCTTACATTGTCCGCCAGCTTTATAACAAGATCCGATCTGGCTGCAAACTTTTCTGCGAACACGCCGGGCATTCCCGGGCCGCCGGGGAAATTTCCGTTTGCCGAGCAAATATGGTCATTGCCCTCTTTGCAGTAATCGCACCGACCGCAGGGGTTTTGTGTCACAGAGGTAACTCTGTCGCCGACTTTCAGATCCGTACGGGAACCGGGATCCAATACAACGCCGGCATACTCGTGACCAAGGATTGAGTTGTATCCGCTGCCGTCTTCCCAGGAATGTTTGTCGCTGCCACAAATGGCCGCTTTCTTTACTTGGATAAGGACTTGTCCTCCATTCATTTTGGGGTCGTCAGCCTCTTTGACTTCAAGCTGCCGTGCCATCCCAAATACCGCTGCTTTCATACATGTATTCCTCCTTTCAAAAAAGAATATTTCCAAAACTTTGTGGATACCATATAAAAATAATAAACAAAATGCGCTTTTATGTAAATTCTACAAAGGAAACCAACGTAGCTAACACATTTTCTACATAAATGCGTGATAATACAGTTTGTATGACTCATTATTTTGAAATTTGACTATTCTGCTTATTGTTTTTTGTCATAACAGCGGTATAATGGTTATAGATCATTTGGTTTGTATGAAATTTAAAATTCATTTTGAATACTTTTGTAGGATTTTTAACCTGTTGGTGCCTTGCAACGTTTATAGAAAGGAACGGTCATATGAGATTAAGCCTAGACGCAATCCGCGAGCACCTTCCATGCGACATAATCGTAAGCAAACTGATTGAACCTGACCAGAAACGCCTTTATGATTTTCCTCTTCTGTACCAAGCGACTCAAGAACCGCAGTTTGAATCAGGACAATTATACATAGCCGATAGTCATGATTTGCCTGAAACATTGCGCATGGCCTCTGATGTCGGCATCATTTGTGTGGGAGACCATCCGCTATATGGGTATGGGCAAAACTCTTTTTTGATTTTGGAAGACTCGACGACTGTTGCGGAAGTTTTTTCTGTGGTGTCAGCTACTTTCTGGAAGTATATTTTGTGGGAACAGCAGCTCTTAGAAATATCAAAAGACTGTACAAATTTACAGAGCCTGATCGAACTTACAAACTCCTTGACAAAAGGCAACCCCCTTATTTGCCTTGATTTAAAAGGTGGTATTATTGCGGGTAGATATGTCCCAAGTGTGGATGCCAACGTGCTTTCTAATACTTCTGCTGATATTCTGCAAACCCCACTGCCTTGGGTTACAAAAAATCTGCGGCACTATTCCATGCCCAAAATTCGTGGGATTGCCCGCTATGAAACAGCAGTCACACACGCAAGAACTTTTCATATTATTCTTCGCGATCTCTTTGCTGGTGATGAATGCGTTGCAAGTTTAAGCTGTAGCGATTATGACCATCCGCTGAGAAGTATAGAGTGGCTTCTTGTGAACCGCCTGGGTGATATTATCGAAAGGCTAATGCAGGACGGCTTTGTTCAGAACATTGAGCACATCAAAGATATTAGGCGCATGTTCCAATCCCTTTTGGAAGGACAAAACCTCCGGCGTGAAGATTGCCTAAGTCTCTTTCAAAAGCATAATTTATCCGGAAACGATTGTTTTATCTGCATTTGTATGCGGCTCCAGGATGAGCGCCCCCAGTTTCTTTTGATATCAACTTTACGCACAAAAATTAACCGCTATTTGCACGATACATATATTAATCATTACAAATCTAATATAGTTTTATTTATCCATATCTTTGAAGAACAACCAGTGCAAGCAGCGATTGAGCAGCTTGAAATGATATTCAGCGATTGTAAATATAAGATTGGAGTCAGCAACGAATTTTCCGATATTGAAAACGCCAGGCACTATTATCATCAGTCATGCATTGCTATTAACATGGGAAGTTCTACCGATCCGGAAAGCCACGTTTACCATTTTTCTCATCTTGCGTTGCGATACATTTTGACACATGCTGCCCGCGAAATGCCTCTGCAGAATGTGGTTCATTCTGGCGTACTGCGTCTCTGTAATTCAGATAAGGAACTCAACACGAACTATATCAGTACCCTATATGCTTACTTTAAAAACAATCAAAATGCGGTCAAAACAGCCAAGGAACTCTATATTCACCGCAGTACTTTGCTTTACCGGCTGAATCAGATCAAGGAGATAATGGGTATTGAGTGGGACGATTTTCAGGAAATGCTGTATATTATGATGTCAATTGAAATAATACAGATGCAGAGTATGACCAGCAACTTGATGCCAACGAATTAATAATTAAGTAAAAATTTAAGTTGGGGTAACGTGGGAAATGTCCTCAAGTGAAAAGGAACAGAAGAAAATAGAGGCCGGCTTCGTGGTGTTCGTTATATTTCCCGGTAAAGGGGCGTTCAGTCGCTCCTTTTTGGGTAACTTCATTCTTTTTCATTCTCTACTCTCCCTCGGCAATAAACTTAAATCCACATGGCAATAACCGTTCGGGTTCCTTTCAAGGTAATCCTGGTGATATTCTTCCGCTTCATAGAAACAGGAAAGCGGCAGAACCTCCGTGACGACCGGCTTTGGGTATTTTCCCTGTTCTTCCCCCATTACCTCTTTAATTGTAGGTATGTCCGAGGCATCAACATAGTAAATCCCGGTTCTGTACTGGCTTCCCATATCTCCGCCCTGGCGGTTTAACGATGTGGGATTTATTGTTTTGAAATATTCGCGCAGCAGCCTTTTAAGCGGTAGGATACCGGGATCATATCGTACCCAGACAGCTTCAGCATGACCCGTCGTACCTGTGCAGACCGACTCATAATCGGGATATTCCGTATGACCATTCGAATATCCGCACTCAGTGTACGCCACGCCTAAAAGCCTGGATATATAGGCCTGTGTCCCCCAAAAACAGCCGCCGGCCAGCACAATGCTCTTTAGACTATTAATATCGTATCTCTTGCCTCTGTTGGGATTGTCGGGCATCATCATGTAAGATCACCTCACGGTTATTATTTATTCCTGATGCAATTCAGTTCATATTCTATCCTGCTTTTTGCGCGCCAGCTCGGGAGGCATTTTCTGCCGCATGGAGCTGTTGGCAGCTGTTGTCAATTATACAAGCCGGCCAAATAGACCATTGAAACGTCAGGCAGCCGGAAAAGAAATTTTCATCAGCTTAAAATTATATTCAACTTCCCTTGGGGTGACAAAATCCCCTATCGTAATATCCACTTTAATGGTTTGCCGCGTCTTGTCAAGGACTGCATCAATGGAAATCCGGTAGCCGGAATAATCCGCTTCTTCGTGGATCTCCTCAATACTCTTAAAAGTAAATAGAACATCATCATCAACGGAAACATTTAAGCATGAGTGTTTTCTTCAACTATTGCATACAGTTGCCTGATCGATGGAAGCGAGTAGCCATTTCCCTCAGAATAGGAAAGAAGCTCTCTTGCAAGCATATTGATTTCATCGCAAGCCGCCATTGCATGGTCAACAGCAATTAACTGTCCTGTTTTAGTAGGGAGGAGACGAGATAAAATCCACTGTATTTTATTTGTTGGCCAACCCAGCAATTTTATATTATGAGGTGCTTCATTTTGGAAGCCCTGTTGTTCAAACATTTGAATGGACTCTTTGACTGCATCAATTGCAAGGCTCAATACCTTTGATTTACGTAAACTTTTAGATGCCCCGTTCTCATATTGTATGGCAAGACAAATAGGTGCAACGAGCGCACAATGGTATTTGAGCCAGCCGTTAATATCTCTCTTGATCTCTAAGGCAAGGCTGGTACCAGAAAATATATCTCGCATTTCGTTCGCAAATTCATCATCTTTTTGGTATGCGCCCATTAAGATGGAACTCTTTTTACTATGCCAATTGTAGATCACTGATCCACTACGATGGCCTGCACAGCTTAAAAAGCCAAACAATACCATAGGCTTTGATTCGGAGAGACGCATAAAAGTCGAATGCGTTTTGTCTGCTTCGCAGTTATTGCCTATGAAAACAATCTTTTTACTTGCGGTATTATTTGTAAGAGTAGGTAACGTATCACTTATCTGTGACTTTTGCATGACAACAAAAATCACATCATAACAGTCCTCTGGCATAAGAGAGTCGGTTATACGTACCTGATCTACTGTTTTTATTTTTTGACGGACATGTTCAATGACAAGCCCTTTCGTTATTAGGTGATTAAAGCGTTCCGTCCGTGCTAAAATAGTAACCTCATTGCCGCCCCTGTGAAGCTCATGTGCAAGATAACTTCCAAGCACTCCTGCACCATATATTAGAATTTTCATTGTTTACAACACCCCCATATTTTACACAGACAAAGTGTCTGTGTAAAATTTTAATTTTTGCCCCTGCTGTTACAGCTAGGAGCAACTCTTTATATATTGAGCATATGATAAATAAATTTTCTTGCGGTATCTACAGATATTTCTTTTTGGCTACTGCTATATTGTTCTCGTAGCAGACTATTACAACCACTAATAATAAATAAAGCAATTTCAAGTGTATTCTCTTTGTTTACAATAGATGTCGGTGGAATTTCCCCGTTTTCAATTGCCTTCATAAACATTTGGGATACATGGATAGCAAGCTCCCGCAAAACGGTGGTAGTCATAAAAAGAATATGGGCGGCATCATCCGTTTCAGCTAAAGCATCAGCATATGTCTGGGCATTTTTCTGCATCATTTCTAGTATACAGTCAATCTTTGCCCTTAAAGTCAGCTGCTTATCACTAAGCAATACCTTATAACCGTTCACCGCTGTTTTGGTAAACTGTTCCATCACAAAACGGTATATATCCCTTTTATCCTTGAAATAGTGATAGAACATACCTCTTTGTCCTTGTATTTCATCCAAAATATCTTTTACGGATACATTTTCATATCCTCTCTGCAAAAATAGGCGAAGGGCAATATCGACTAATTCCTGTTTCCGTATTTCCGGTGGTTTAGCTCCTTTTTTCATGACAGCCTCCTAACAGAGCTGTAGTGGCATTATCGTTACTACAATAATTAGATTACCTCACAGACACAGTGTCTGTCAAGTGCAATTCATAGCAAAGTAATTGCCTAAGCAACAATAAGGTAATGGTTAAAATTTCAAGTGAGGCACTTCAGTATTGCTAATAATTCATTACACTTCATATAGTATCATTATACTTAATTTTCATGTGCTGATTTTTACTTCCGAAACAAGACGGACAAATAATTCGGCACTTATTGCACTTTATTTTCCAGTCGCCTCCGCTCTCGCCACCAAATGCGTGAGCATGACAAACAGTTTGTTTCATTTCAGGCTCACCTAAAGCATGAACGGGGCAATTATCTATACATAGGGAACATCCTTTAGGACAGGGATCGCCAGAAAGAATTTCTCCAGGCTCAAAATCTGTATCTAAAAGAACAGCGCAAAGCCATACCATGTTCCCATACTCCGGCGTTATCAGTAAAGTGCTTCTGCCTATTCGTCCCAGTCCCGCTGCTACCGCACAATGCTTTGCCGATACAATATTACGAAACCTGTCTGTTTTGGCATCATATTCCGAAGGGCCAATAGTTCCTGTTGGAACTGCTATAATTCCGTTGCGTTCCATTGTTTCACAAAATTGAAAAGACATCTTATCTAATTTATCAGAAAGCATGTTTCTAATAATTGTATAAGGAACGGTTGTATTGCAATATAATGACCCAGATAAAAACTGTTTGGCAAATACGACTACCGATTTACAAGTAGGTAAAACATCGCAAGGGTGGAAGCCATGCGGCGCTTGGTCAAAACGGTCAATAGAAGCAATGCCGCACAAATCGGCCCCCATATCATATAATATACGCTTTATATCATTAGATAGCATTCACACCATCCTTCCCAATTTAATAAAACTTCCCATGTTCCTAAATTCACCTTTTCGGGATAAAGACGAACTACTCGTCATATTTTCCACCTGTATTCTCTTTTGTAAGTGTACCGTCTATTTCTATGAGGAGGCATTTGACTAACCCTTTACATACTGGGCGATGTAAAGTCCCTTTAGGGATAATAATAAAATCACCTTCACATAAGTGTGTTATACCGTCATTAAACTCAATATCAAATTCACCCTCAATACAATAGAACATTTCATCTGATTGTTTATGGACATGAAAATCTAAAGTTCTATTTTCTGCCTGTAAAACATTAAGCATGTGGTCATTTAATTGACCTACTCTGAAGTATGAAAACAACTCCGAAACAGAATACACCCGTTCTTTTAGATTTGTTTTTTCTATCATAATTCTGCCTCGTTTCTTGTTCACCTTAACGCTTTGATAATGCTTATAATGCGTGACTATGTGCTTTGAATTTAGTGGATAGATTTGCAACAAACCGCCATTGCCGTTCCATGTAGGTTTTCATTGTCATAGTATTTTCTTGATACGCGTCATAGACTACTTGAACATCAAAATCACTATTCAAATCTACCTTTTGAATTGCTTTTGCCGCCGCATATCCGCTTTCCAGTCCTGCGGATATACCCTCGCCCATAGGATTGAGGAAACCGGCGGCCTCACCCGCAAATAGAGTCCGGCCCTTGCCATAGTCAACAGGGCAGCCGGGCATAATATGCGGCATAATCCATTTTTCCGCTTTGCCCTGTACTTCAATTTTTGCATTATGATCCAGCTTCATGTATTCAATGAATTTTGAGTAGTAATGTTCGATCTTGCTTGTATCCTTGACCGACACGCCAAAAATCAAATAATCATCCTTGACATTGAACCATGCGTCATATTCTGAAAATTGAGGCTGCAAGTAGGCGTAAAAATAATGATAGTCTAAGTCAATGGAACCTCTGTTAAAAGTCTGATAGGTTGTAACGTAGTTACGGGATGCATGAATTAGCTTGCGCTTTATAGTGCTTACTGCACCATCACAGGCGATAACCATTTTTGCCTTTTCCGTGTATTCTTCTTTGCCTTTTAATCTTACAACCACGCAATCAGCGTTTTCTTCACAGTTAATTGCTGTAGTTTCATCCCTTAATTCCGCTCCGGCTTTCACCGCTTTTTGAGCTAACCAATAGTCGAAAGAGTCTCGCCAGATATTCAGACCTTCCTGTTCATAACGGTACTCTTGTCCATCATCATTCGTAAATATCATGCCCCTGCTATCCGTCGGGGTACACATAACAGTTCGGGGTATACTCTCGCCTAAATATGTATGAATGAGCTGAATTGATTTTTTTATTAGAATACCCGAACAGGATTTATTTCGAGGCATTTTGAATTTCTCAACCATCAATACCATATATCCCTTATCGGCTAATTCTTTTGCTGCACTGCTTCCGGCTGGCCCCGCGCCTATTATGATTACATCATACATGAATTGTCCTCCTAATAGAAGTTGACCGTCCCTCATTTTCTTGCTTTTAAGTGTCTTTCCACTCTACCAAATCAGCAATATTGTTTCGTGGCCTTGCGTATGGATTTTCAGCCGGTATACCAAAAGACACAGCCGCTACAATTTGCTCGCTGGTATTAAGCCATTCCGATATTTCGTCATAAGCAAAATAAATATCACAATTCCATAGTGAACCAAATCCTAAATCAACAGCGGCTAACAGCATGTTTTGAATACATGCGCCGACAGATTGAACATTCGCTATTTCGTAAAAGCGTGATTCCCAGTCTGTGGGAAAAACGTTCATGGTGTTTAGAGGATTAACAATAAATATGGTTAGCGGAGCTTGCTCCATGATGGATACGGTATTTTTTGCGCCAGATATATACCTTGCGCTTTCTGGTAGTTTTGGCATAAGGGTTTCCCGTTCAAGCCCTTTATTCATGGCATTGAGCATATCTGTTTTGGCGTTGCCCTCGACAACAATAAATCTCCACGGTTGTCTGTTTTTAGCTGATGGCGCTTGCATACCGGCAAGAATGATTTTCTCAATATCATCATGCGATATCAGCATAGTTTGGTATTTCCTTATACTACGTCTGCTGTTAATTGCAGTAATAGTTTCCATGTTTACAATCCTTTCAATTTTCAACTTGTTTGCTGTAAAAACTAATGAAAATCCGTGTCACCTTTGTCAATAACATAGCAGACATGGGGTTTCTGCGGGTGATTGTCAGGTAGCTCCGGGTGTTCAAAAAAGTGGTAAAACCGCATCCCAATATTCTGCATAACATGCTGTGACGGCAGATTTTCAATGGTGGAAAAACTATGTATCTTGTCAAAGCCTAATTGCGTAAATCCGTATTTCAAACACGCTTTTGCGCCCTCGGTGGCGTAACCTTTCTTCCAAAACTCTTTGTCCAGTCGCCACCCGATTTCAATGCAGGGGCAAAAATCGGCGGCAAACCTCGCCCAATGAAAACCAATGAACCCAATAAAACTACCGCTACTTTTTTCTTCTACAGCGTACAGACCGTATCCATATTCTGAAAATTCTCTTTGGATAATATCATAAAACTGTTTTGTATGCTCTTCGCTGTAAGCTCCAGGGAAATGCCGCATAACCTTTGGGTCAGCGTTCATTTTAGCAAAGCTGTCAAGATCCGTTTTCTCCCATCGTCTCAATATGAGTCGAGGCGTTTTAATGTCGATTACCATATAGACACTTCCTTCTCTTCCATATCATTTTGCATTTCACCCAATGTCTAGTCTTTTGCGGTGGGCATGTGGCAATAGTCTTTAACACGCAAATCCTCGTATACCTCATCGGCCAAGGTTCCTTAATATCTCATGATAGCGCTTTGTGGCCAGGGCATTCGGTTCACCCTTTTTACAGAAAGGGAGCTTTGCCAGTTTGGGTACGACGCGCTCAATAACAATCATTCCGTCTACGAGTTTGGATTTCAATGCTTCGAAGGCTTCCAGAAACCGCTTGTCATCCTTCGCACGGTCGTAGAACGATAGGACATAAACATATGGAAACAGGTTATATTCTTTAAAAGGATACTCTACTTGCATAAACAATGTACCCATTCCATAATGGCAGGGGCCTATGGGCTTTCTGATTACCCAATGTTCCAATAAAAATTCTACTGCCTTGTCAAGCGATGGTTCCGCATTAAGATAATTGCTAAACCGAAACGAATCTAAAATAGAAAGCGTTGGAAATGGGTTTGAATACTCTGTTTCCGGTCCGCGCCCAAAGGTAAATTTATTGCATCGCCATCCTCCGTCTGTGTACGGCGTTTCAAGAAAGTACTGAAATGTTTTTTGTATTCTTTTATCGGATTGATACCCCAAATTACAGAGCAAAGATGCTGCAAGGGCTGTATGGCATGGTAGAATACCACCTTTGGGATATAGCTTAAAGCGGCCATCTTCTTTCCATGTGCTAAAGAATAACTCTGACACTTCTTTAAGTATTGGATCGGTCGGTTCCATACCCAATTCTAAAAGCATCCTTGCGCTGTTATAGGCTGAGAAGGGGGAGCCCTTTAGTAACCGTTTATCCGGCGTAGTCCAATAGTCGGCTCCGTTATCATACCTGTGCGATAATATTGCTTCAACATCCGATACATATTGATTTTTTATAGCCATTCTTTTACCTCCCTGATAATACTACCTATTAATGATCTAATTCATCCTTGGAAACGAAGGTGATTGAAGATAACGTTAATCCCACCAAAAAAACCATATGGTAGAGTCTTTAAGCGTACTGGCCAAGCCGCGAATTGTTTCGCTTTCGCAATCAAACGCAAAGTGTTCCTTTGCCAATTTCTCTGCTTCCTCCGCTGTCAATGGCGGATTTGTCAGTGTCATTTCCCATATATCGCTGCCCACAACGACAGGGATCGCTCCATATTTTTCATGCCAATATTGAAATACCGCTACTTGCTCCTCTGGCATTGGGCATTCGTTCCATCCTCCCATTGGCATCCATGCCGCTAATTCCCAAGGATTTTTAGTTGGAAGTTTCGCGATAATAATCTCCTCATATCTCCCATACGCAAGCATGTGCAAGGTTAGCTCATTTTGAGATTCCACCTCTTCAAATTGACCCAATATCGCATCTTCCGCAGTGCAGCGTTTGAGATATTCATCAAGCGTTGTTGCTAAAAATGACTTCGCGTCTATCTGTTTTGACTTTTCTATGATTGATTGGCGGTATGAGGCCATGCCTTCCGGCGTACATTCAAAATCATTATTTTCAAGAGAATCAATTAAAAATTCTACCAAGTTATCCGATGGAAGAATGATTAGTGGATAAAACCCCTCTGCCTCTCCTTGTGATAAAAGGTCATAAAATCGGTCAATAATTTCTTTTGCGTTCCTTTCGTTTTTAAACAGTTCGTAATCACAATTTAAAATACTAAGAATCGTCCGGCATTCATCCGTCATAACAGTTTCTTCCTTTCTCTCATATCTACGTTCGCCTTGTCACGCAATAAGTTATTTCTCTAATTCAGTATTTCTTCAATCCGTCTGACGGCTTCTTCCAAAGTCGCCTCCCTTTTTAGCAAACTCTGCACCTCTGCGGTATGGAGTCTAGGTAAAAGCGATGGCCGGACTCGCTTTGCACCAGACGTTTCTCGTACAGTTTGCCTGTATGCCTTCAATCTGTGAGGATAGAAATCAGAATCCATCTCCTGCAGGAGCACTTTCTGCAGCGGAGCTGGACGGAATAATTTATATTACATTTCGCTGCTAAGCTAATTGATGTAGGTTCCGGACTGGTTTTCCATTACGTTCGCACCTCTTAAATGGTTATACAGTTCTTAGTATACCACCATTATTTTCATTTAACAAGCGAAATGAAGACATAAGAGGCGCTCCAGAGGCGCTGCACATCAGCCTTTCATTTTTTTTCTGAATATTAGGGTAGCAGGAACAATCAATACTACTGCATACCCTAATACCCACAAAAGATGGGGAATAATTTGTGTATACTCACCGGAAATAGCGGCTTTTACAGCGTCGTTCGCATGAGCAAACGGTAAAAGATAGCATATAGTCTTAAAAATACCTCCAATCAAATCCAAAGGTATTACCGCTCCCCCCAAAAATACTACTGCGTTAATCAGTATTGTAGAAAAGCCACTCACCGAAGTGCTTGAAGAAAAAACGCTGCCTATAGACAGACCGCAAGTAATGAAAAATACGGCAATAGGTATGAGTACAACAAGGGTAAGTATTATATTTACATTAAATGGCAGCCCAAAAAAGAAAGCAGCGATAAAACAGCATATACCCTGTATCACCGCAAGTGGCAATACGGGCAGTGAATAACCGATAATGTAGTCAACTGCGGTAAGTGGCGACGCAAACAACCGCATGAGGAAAGAGGTTTCTTTGTCGGTTGACATGAGCGAACCGACAAACATACCGAAAAAAGACAATCCAAATACCATCATGCTCGGCGCAAAATTTCCTACCTCAAAAATATCTGCCATGCCACCGATGCTTTGCTTCATCAAAGAAAGGGCTACGATTAAAAGGACAGGGAACCCTATACTCATTATCATACTTGCCGGGTCCCTTGTTATTTCCTTGAAATTACGATTAGCAAAAATAAAAGATTTCATAATGCTCCCTCCTCTGTATACATAAGAAATGCGTCCTCAAATGTCTTTGTACCGGCTGTACCAATAATTTCTTTAGCAGTACCAACAATTTGCACCTTGCCTTTGTCCATAATGCAAATTCTATCAGATAGTGCCTCTGCCTCTTCAAGATAATGGGTAGTTAAGATAATAGTCGCTATGCCTTTTAATGCGTTAATAGTTTTCCACAGTTCCCGCCTTGCCCGTACATCAAGACCAAGGGAGGGCTCGTCAAGAAACAAAATTTGAGGCTCGGTAATAAGAGCCATCGCAATACTGAGTTTGCGCTGAAAACCGCCGGACAAAGCCTTTGCCCTGTCTCTTGCTCGTGCTTGCATATCGAAAACGGAGAGCATTTTACCTGCTTTTTGCGTTGCCTGTTCTTTTGAACTGCCATGTATCCGGGCAATCATTTCGAGATTTTCCCGAACAGTTAATTTAGGGGCGACAGCCGTTTCCTGCGGTGAAACATTTATGATTTGCTTTACTGCCTCTGAATTTTTCACAATGCTATTACCCATCATAAGGGCGTCACCGTTTGTGGGCTGAATTAGACAGCAAAGCATTTTAATGGTGGTCGTTTTACCAGCGCCATTTGAGCCAAGTAATCCGAAAAATTCCCCTTGCTTTATCGTTAGATCAAGTGTGTCTACGGCTGTCCGTTCGTCAAATATTTTTGATAGCCCTTTAATTTCTATTGCGTTCATTTGTCATCCTCCTTAACATGAAAAATTTGATTGAATACGTCCTGATATGCATTGAAACGCTATAAAGCCGCATGCAGACAAGTAGCATGCGGAATGCAAAGTATTACTTGTTTTACTTATGATAACTCGATTGCGTAAAAAAGTCAACAGACGAATGTGGAAAAGTTTTACTTATGTGCCAATGTAGGTATTTTTATTTGAAGTAAATTAAAAATCTAGCATATAAAAACAGGTACATTATCTACTTCAAAAGTAAACAATGTACCTGCTTTGTGCCTTCATATTTGTTTGAAAATCTATTCTTCGGGTATCGTCGGACTTTCCTTGGCTTGAAATATTTGTTTGAAAAATTCGTCATAAGAGTCAAAAGTTTGTACGGCAATCCCCTGTGCGGCATCTGCAAGTAATAGTAAAGTATCACCTGGTTTTATATTGAATATATCACGTGCCTCTTTTGGAATGATAATTTGTCCTTTTGGGCCAACTTTCACCGTACCCATATATTTACCCCCCGACATTTTGTTAGGTACATTATTCTCATTTTGCATATTGTTACCTCTTTTCTTATATTGTTGATTTGGTTTTATATAGATATAAAAGTTTTACTTATGATACCTATGTTACAACAGAAATCGCTTAAAATCAAGTGTCAAAATAATATGACGATATGCTTATGATATTAAAATAAAAAACAGCTATGCCTACGGCCGGGGCGAAAGCCTGGAACCGTTTTGCAATGAGGTTTACCGGGCAAGCGAATTGTCTCAGGATTCGATTGTGAAGTCGCTTTTTGTGCGGCGGGCTTAAAGCCCGCGCTTTGCCGCATTTTGGCCGCTAAAAACCCGACAAAATGCGGATTGCCGAGTTTGTATTACACAGTTAATATGAAAAAAGCATAAGGTGCCGATACATATAAACAGGTATAAATAAGGAGGACACGATTAATGGAAAAAGAAGCAAAAGTGAAGGATGCCAAAAAGTGTTATCCGTACAATGTTTCAGATGTAAATCTGAGAGATACGGATAGCGGCATGAGGCTCTACCGTGGCATGTCGTCACCATGGGGAGCTATCAAAAATTTCTACGAGACCTACAAATTTACGCACCGCTTGGGTGCAGAGTTCTCTGTCGCGGCATTCCACGCGCTACGCAGCGTCTTTCCCGATTACAACAGGCTGCAGACTCTGCTGTCGGACAACTGGGGGGCGTTCATGGATGGCTGCTGGGACCCGGCCTCCGGACAGATTGAACCCTTTGAGGATCGCTTTGATGTCCCGCCTTTTCTGAAGGATGGCCAGATTCGCGCAGCTATCTATGCTGACAAGGGCAATACCATGAACCTGATTTCCGGCAAAATCTGGTACACAACCAATGACAGGTTTGAAAAAGAAATCCATGTTTGTGATTACGACATTGCCGGTCCTGAGGCATGTGACCTATCCTTGGGCGGTGGCGCTCATTTCTGCTATGGCCTAGCGGGATGCCCGCTCAAAGCAATGGATCCCGAACGTATTGGCATGGGAGACGACTACTGTCGGCCATCCAGGAGACCAAACGAAAATACGGTAAACATGTTAACAGTAATGCTGAGGATCAGTTTGACGAAGGTCCGCGTGAGTGGGAGGTTTGGGGTCCTGCGGTGGCTCCGTCAAGACCTAAGCCCTGGCCGCGTAAGCCCTATCCCGAGTTTGTCGATAAGGGCTACTTCGAGTCCCCCACCGGTGCGCGCTGGACTGCCGGCGAGCTTTATCAGGACGTCATAACCGGCTATCCTATCGCCTACGCCTATAACGCTATTGACCTGTACCGCAACGAGATGACGAACGAAAAAAACGGTAAAAACCTGATAAGCACTTCGGTTCATTTTCATATCCAAAACCGGCACTTTTTTTATGTTTTGTGAAATCTTTTGCACTTAAACCAAACTCCATTCGGCCTCATGCGCCTCGCTCACGTTTGGCATGACCAGTTTTTTCAGCATATGATTGATTACGGATTCGGGTACCGCTTCCAGTCTGTTTTGGTTGCGGTGGAGCGTTTCTTCCCATGCCGTTTCTAAAAACATAATTTTTACCGCGGCTTTATAGCCCGTGAACAGGCGTATTTGCTTTTGCCGGATGTCGGGCGTAATATTTGTTGCGTTCCATACAAACGGCTGTTTTTTGCGCAGATACTCTTTTGCCCGCTTCTGTGCCGCGCTAATAATTCCACCCTGCGGCCCGCTCGGCGATATGCCCATTTCCTTTCGTATCGCGTCCAGCGAGACCATCGGCAGATCAGGATAATGGGCATTTATATAGGTATCCTTGCCGGTGCCGGGAAGTCCCGCGAGCAATATGACCGTTCCCCAAGTGTCATCGTATAAATCCTGTCCCAATGCGATGTTGCGTCCAGATAAATAGGCGTAACGACTAAACGTGGACGGAAAAGTTACAGGATTTTCGAGGCACTCCGCCTCTTTAGAAATCTCCCGAAAAAATGAAACATGCTCCAAGCGCTCGGATATATCCCCGGCGATCCGGCCTTTGATATCCGCTTCCGCGAGAATAGCCAACAATTTGTTAGAAAAGCCGGGAACGAGGTCGCCGATTGAAGCAAGCTGTACCGCTCTGCGTTGGGGCGATGTTTCATCAAAAAACCGAAACGGCACGGAATGACGCCTGATCAGCGCACAGACGGTC
>Ga0153997_1000212_pt1 | contig 17254 bp, 17 predicted proteins | sample TSNC081MetaG_FD_104750 | JGI IMG/M metagenome (GOLD analysis project Ga0153997, IMG submission 104750) | Attine ant fungus gardens microbial communities from North Carolina, USA - TSNC081 MetaG | ecosystem: Host-associated > Fungi > Mycelium > Unclassified | place: USA: North Carolina, Lumber...
TATAACTAGTCTATCACAATAAATAAAAAATGTCAAGACCACAACGGAATGATATTTTTATTTGTTATAATGTGTTTTAACTAGTAAAAGGCCAAAGTCGAGGACGACGATTATATAATCGTCGTCTTCATCCGACTCTTTTGCGAACTGAAAATTCTTACCTCTAGTGCCGCTGAAGTCGTATTCGTTCACGCTGAGGAAATCGTAATCGTCCATCAATACCTCGGCGTATTCTTCCATTTCAGCGCTTTGGTTTTTTTCTACCTCGTATGCGACCACCATTTTTTCAGCCTTGCTGGAGGCGGAAACCGTCGCGTCTGTAATTTTGCGCGTTTCGCCAAGTACATACATGACCGACGGCACCTGGTCGCCGCCTATCTCGAAGAAATCCATCTTTTCAAACTTATTTCCGGCTGTAAATACAAGCACCAGCGTTACTGCGATTATGGCAATTGTCACTACGGCGATGATCGGTATCAATATTTTTTTCGAAGACCCGTTCTTCGGCGGCACCGGCGGCGGGTACTCGGGCTGTTGCGGATACGGCGGTGGGTACTGCGGCTGCGGTTGCTGCTGGTACTGCGGCTGTGACGTTGATTGCTGCTGTTGCTGGGGCGCGACGCCCACCGTTACGGGTTGGCCGCAGGAGCCGCAGAATTTCTTGTCCTCCGGAAGCTGCGCACCACAGTTGTTACAAAATGCCATTGTGAAGACCTCCTCATTTTTTATTTCTAGATTCGTTAGTTATAAAGCATTCGCGCCGTCAAGGAGACGCCGGAACACCTCGGCCTCCCGCGGAGAAAGCCCGGACACGGCCTGGTCGTCCGCGGCGCTCAATACCTCACGAGTTGTTTGCAGTGTAGATTCCGTCTGCGGCGCTGCCGGCTGTCCAGTCGGGACAGGTTCCTCCCTGACAGGTGAGTCCTGTTCCGCCTGAGCTTCGGGTTTGACCGCGCGTTTTAATTTGTCAAGCCATTTCATATCATCCCTCCTGACGCGCTTACATGATTATCATGCTAAATTTTAACCGAACCCGCAATTCGTTAATTTGTGGGGTACCCTTATTTCATAACCCTTATTTAAGGGGTGAGCGCGAGGAATACCGGATAAACCGGTCGGGGGCTATAAGGAATTTTATATGCCGCCAAAGACCCCCGGTATTATTGAGGTTCCGCCTATGCGTTTCCTCGCCGTTCACGGTAAGGGCGAAGGGCGGTTCGAATGCGGAAGCCGGCGAATACAGCAGGGCTGCCCGTTAATCCGGATAAGTTCCGAGGGTCGCCGGGGAATCCGTATATTCCGTGACCGTAAAGCTATACGTCATCCCGCCGCCGCCCGATCCTTTGCTGCCGAATCTGAACAGCATCCCCGTTTCAGGGTCGTAAGAGTGTTCCTGGCTTGAAAACGCGCCGCCGACGGAAACCACGTCGCATGTCACGCCGGCGATGACCTCGGAACCGGTTTTTACCATATTGTCCGATATGTAAAACCTGGTGCAAGCGTCACATTTCTTCCCGGCTTTATAATCCTTGCACATCTGGAGCCAGGTAGAAAGCGTACCGCTTTCGGTATAGCCGTTGAAGTCAAATAGATCTATCATCAGGTCATCGGCCGTAGCGTACGATGACGTGAACCATTCTCTTTGGATAGGAGTCGTGTTTTTGCTGTCCCATTCGTAGTTTTTGAAGCTGCCGTCCGATTGAATAATCGCGGCGGAATAATATGTCAGGTCGTTAAATCTGTTTTCATATGAATAATACCAACTACCGTCTTTTCTCGTTACCGTGCTGTGATAATCGTCCTCGTTTTTCCATGTGATCGAGAAATTTTCGGGTAAAATATCCATCGCGTTGTCACCGGGTATGATTTTAACGTCTCCGCTCAATCCGCCCGCTCCATCGTCGGAGGGTAACTCGCCGCCGCCTGACGGGGCATCGGTCTGTGAACTGCTCGGATTACCGGACGGACTGTTTGCCGGATTGCTTGTCGGGCTGTTTGGCAAACCGCTATTGTTGTCTGAATTGCCTCCGCAAGCGGAGAGCGCCAAGATCAGGCACAGCGCGAGGGCAGTTATCAGGAATAGTTTACGTTTCATTTTGGTATGCTCCTTTATAGTATTTATAATTCCCGGTACGGTGCCGGTTTGCCTGGATACGCTTGGGCTGCTCGCGGGTCGCGTATATCGTAAAATCAGCGGCGCTGCCGGCTGTCCAGTCGGGATAGATTATCCCTCCTGACGCGCTTACATGATTATCATGCTAAATTTTACCCGAACCCGCAATTCGTTAATTTGTGGGGTACCCTTATTTCGTAACCCTTATTTAAGGGGGAGCGCGCCGAAATACCCATGTTTGCGCGTGTTTACGGCGCCGGGTTGCGAATAACCGGCGAGATAAAAATCCGGGCTTGAAATTATGATTTCAAACCCGGTTTGGCCGCCATATGTGTGTTGTCCGAACTTGTTACCCCAAATCGGATGAACAGTTCGGTTCGGCTGTTTATACCCAGCCGTTTATATAGTGTCCTGCAATATCCATGGACCGTGGACTCCGAAATGCCAAGGTCGGCGGAAACCTGCCGCATGGTCATCCCACGCAAGAGCAGCGCGGCCACCTCCTTCTCGCGTGGGGACAGATTCAGAGCGTCAAACCCCTCCGCCGTCAGCGCCCCCGCCCGGCCGTTATGACCGCTCTGAGCGGTATTTTCCTTTGTCACCCTTATCAGCTCAATCAGCCGGTCAATCTCCCGAATGTTTGTTTTGGCGTCAACGTCTATACAATCCGAATATATGTCGTCAAACGCTGACATGATGGGATTCAGATACCGCCTGCTGATGAACACGGAGACACCGAGACCCACAAACAAAAGCATCGCGCAAATCATCATAAGCCTCACGTTCCTCTGCAATACGAGCGCGTCCAGATCACCCTTTGGAATCAATAACGCCACCGCGAAACGTTGATCCGCGAAAGCCGAATCCGCCGGATACAGTTTGACCTCCTCATGTAGCCCCACAAAGGTCTTCCCGTCCTGCTGGCGGTATATATTCGTCCCGTTTCCGCCGGTGCATAGCAACGGCCCGTTATCACGCGCCGCGCAGTAAGCCGGCTGGTTTCCGGAAAACAGCGCGTGTCCGGTATCCAGACCGTTATCGGTCAAATGGGAGAGCATGCCGAAAGCATGCCGGTATTCGCCGGCTGCCGGAGAATAGTCCGACATGAAATTCACGGCGCTTATCTCGAAGCCGCAGACGCCGAGCACCTCTCCGCCGGAGCCAATCAAGGGAACACAGCACAGTATCATGGAGTCTCCGCCGTCGGATATTACGCTCTCAAAGCCCCAGTAGTAAAGGCGGGACAGCGGCAATCCGATTTCGCTGTATTTCTCCAGCGGCAGGCGGTAAAACGCGCGGTCCTCTACGTCGAATTCCATGTCCCAGTTGGAAAGCATGGAAAAGCCGCTGCGGTAAGCGATCCCCGGGAACCCTCTCACATAACGCCTGGCCATATCCGGGCCGGATAATTGGGGCTCAGTGATCCTGACGCTTATCCCCGCGCGGGAGTGTCCGGCATCCGCAAGCTCCGGGCCTACCGTAGCATCCAGTATCATGAAAACACCGCTGCAGCCAGTCTTATCCAGTGCCAGCAGCAGCCGGTCGAGTTCGCCTTCGATCACTTCCTCCAGAACCTCGGGATGTTCCTGCAGCTCGGCTGCGGGAATTTCCTTATCCCACAGCCGGGTCTCAATGCTCATTGATAGCGATTCCGACAGCCGCACGAGTTGGACTGTGATGTCGCCGTAGCGGGCGTCCAGATCATCGCTAACGCGGTTGAGCTCTTTTCTTACATACTCCTCTGCTTCACCCCGGCCGCCCGTAAGGGAGCCGGAAATCAGCAGGGTGATCACCACGCCCGATACCATCAGCACGACCAGCGCGATCAGAAAAACGAAGAGCCGAAAGCGCATCGTCATGCCGTTGCCGCCTGTCTTCTTCAGTATTCGGATAAAGTTATGGAATCGTTTTATAAAGCCCATTGTACTCACCTGATCTTATCTCCCGAAATAAACCGCTCCAACACCCCCCGCGACACGGCTTTATACGCTGCGTCCGGGTCCGCAGCCCCGAGCAGCTCCAGATATTCGCGCCGTGAGTCCCCGGCGGTTCTCAGCAAATCTTCCTTATATCTCTTCTGCAGTTCCTCAAAGCCGTCAAAAACGGGCGGAACATATAAGGTATAATCCCTTTGCATGTCAATAACCGTCTTAAGCAGCTTGCCGATATTATCACTCGCGGAGCCTGCCGTTTCCCGCGCCATAAGATCTTCGAGGGCGGCTCCGGTCACGGGCATGTAGCCGGTGCGCGACGTAAAGCGAAGATTCTGCTCGGGTTCGGTCAGCCATTTCAGGAACACGCCGGCGGCATATTCCTTTTTAGCGTCGGACTTGAACACGCACATACCGCCGCCCCGCTGCATGGCGATTTTCTCCCCGCCCTCAAAAACGGGGTAGGGAAGAACGGCCAGAACCGCTTCTTCTTTCGTGTTGTCGGCGTAGGTGACCGTATCTGAATAAAAGGTCACGCCGGCCGAGGAGCTTGTCGCACAGACGATTTCCCCCGTTTGAATCAGATAGTTGGCGTATTTATCAAAAATCGCGATATAGCCTTTCACCGCGCCCGGATAATAAGAGTCCCAGATTTTTTGAAAAAAGGGCGAGGAGAGGTTCAATGCCTGATCCGTCACAAAATCGTCCTCTAGCTGCCGGAAACCGATCATCGCATTATTAAACGGCTCGTCGGGATAGAAAAACGCCTTCCCGTCATTTGGAATATCCGGCGTCTTCGCGTCGGTCCAGGTATAATATTTTTCCGCCGCGTCGAGAATCCCCTCGAATGTGGCGAGCTGAGACAGGGTCACGCCCATATCCTTTGATAACCGGTCGAATATCGTGGTGTTGACGTACAGCACATCCGTTGACTTGGCAATGGGTAGTATATATAGCGTGTCGCCGCCCATCTTTCCTTCTTCCAGAAACGCCGGCACATAGCCGGATAGCTCCATTTCACTGAACTGCTCGCCTAAATCCAGCAGCAAGCCCTTTTCGGCCAGTGTGACCGCGGCCCTCGGATACACGACGGCGATGTCCGGCAGCTTGGGCGAGCCGGGAGCGCCAGACGCCGCAGTCAGCAGCTTTTCGTGCAAATCCGAGGCAACCGCGACGAAACCCGTTTCAATGATAATCCCTTCCTGTTCGCCGATTGTGGCGTTGAATTCGTCAATCAGATCATCCATACTGGCTTTCATCTGCTGGTCATAGGTATGCCACAGCGTCAATTTTACGGGATTTTTCGGGTCGAGCGGACCTTTTCCGCAACCGGCCAACATAGCCGCCAGCAGGCCGGCCAGTATCAACCGAGATATTTTTGATTTCATGGGCATCCACCCCCTTTGGCCTAAAGTTTATTCTCCGCTCCGGCGACAAGCATGGAGTCCAACAACGCAAACTCGCGGCGAAGCAATTCTTCTTTACCCGACTCATCTCCTTCAATTTCAATTTGCACCCGACTTCGGTTATCCCCGATGTCAGTAACATCGAATCGAAGCTCCCATTTGTATGCATACATCCTGATAAGAAAATGAATCTTTCCGTTTGGGGTATCTGAAAAAGTCAGCTTGCCCTTTTGCAGCTCCACAATATCGTTGATCGTATCAAGAAGCATCCCTACCGGATGAGGATAATTTTTTTTACTTGTCAACTTGTTCACCACCTCTCTTTGGTTGCCTATCTATGTAAATTTTACCTTTGAAAACGAAAAAAAGGCAGGGTTAATTTTGTCACAAAAACTAACCCCCGGTCTTTTTCTTCACCGGCGCAATAAAAAATGCGCCGGATTGTTCCGACGCGGTATGCTTAAAATCTCTATTCTATTTTCTTTGCAAACTCCGCCGCCCATTCCTCTATGCCGTGCCGATTTGCCACATGAAGCTTCTTCAACAGGTTGCGGATATGTATTTTGACTGTTTCCTCCGACCTCACCAATTCGACGGCTATCTCCGCGTTCGTCATATTCCGGCGCAGACACCTCAGCATATCGGTTTCCCTGCGTGTCAGCTTATATTCTACAACCGCAGCGGCGATAATCGGGTCGGGATCCCCATTACGGATTATTTTGTCCCGGATACCGTTTACTTGCTGATTGATTTCGTCTACATTCCTGTGAAGCTTACGGGAAATATCGCGCTGCGTTTCTCCCTCGATCAGCAGCAGTGCAACGTCCATTTCCTCCGGCGACAACAATTCCTGCATCGTGTTTGACTGTTCTATATTGACAAGCTCGGCTTTTGAGCGAATCCCAAACTTTTCGCATATATGCTTGGTGTGCGTACGCACTATATTTATAGAGAGGCCTAACATGTACGCGATAACATCAACGTCTTGACGCTCCAGCAAAAGTTTCAACACATCGATTTCCCGTGATGTAAGCTGTCCCGCGGGAGAAAGCGCCGCTAAAAGCTCCGCAAGCGCATCGTTTAATTTTTGCGGCGGTTCGGTATTTGGCAGCGGGACACAATCCGCGTCCGGTTCATTTTCCGGTTTGCTTTGATATACCATTGAGATAGCGCGGCTGATTTGCGGGATTAGCAGAACTAACCCAAAGACGACGATGTAAATCAGTGCAAACCGCTGCAGTCCTCCGGAGAGGAATCCCTTGAAAAACCATCGTGCCGCAGTCTCGGGAATTACAATGGACATAAGAAAAATAACAATCACGAAACGAAGACGCAGGTGATTCTTGCCATACTGGTGAAAAAGGCTGCGCAGATATGACAGCAATAGAACATTCCAGCAGATATAAGCCGGCTGCATAAAAGTTTCTACAATTTTATGACCGCCGACGCCCAAAAGCTGAAAAGAGATAAAAGCGGCAGTTATCAATGCTAAAAGTATTATAAGATAAGCGCTCTGTCCAAATCTGTTTCCGAGTAAAAAAAACACGACAAACGCAACGGCGCAAACAAGGAACTGATGCATCCCTATTTCAGGATTTTCAGGCATAACGGTGAGAACGACCGATTGGTACGCGGAGAAACAGACGGCTATGCCCGCGAGCAAGATTAATACAGGCAGAATGCCTTTTAACGTCAACTTGTTTTCCGGAAGAGATTTTCGTATTTCAAGCGTGTTGCCCCTGTAGGCAAGGCTCATTATCAAACTGACGCAAAGGATAATGACTGAAACCGCATACATCAGTCCGGGATCTAATCTGTCATTTGCCGTACCAAATAGAAATTGTATACCGTCGAAGAAAAAGAGCGCAATTATCAGCATTCGTGACCAGCTGATTTTGGGAGCGTAGAATAATGCGGAGTACAGAATGCGGAAAAAGATAACCCCGCTTAATCCTCCGCACAGACTGACAAACAAGTATAGAAGCGGTAGGTTTGTAATGAAAGGAAAGATAACGGCGCATATAAACATGGCGATATGTAGCAAAACCCAAAACGGTCGGTTTGTGTGCATATCCTTGTCTTTTAGAATCAAGAAAGAAATCAACAGTGCCACGCCGTCGGAAATTAGAAACAGCGTTAACAGCGTTTGAGGATTTACCGCCGTAGCCCGTGCCGCCAAAATTCTCAGCGGTGAATTTGTGAAGTTGTAGAATATAACATGATACCAAGCAAAGTAGCAGATGAACGATCCCCATGCCATTATGCTATCCTTTTTCACCCTGACACCCCCCCTCCGAGAAATATATAGATTTTACCAAGAAAAAATCGGGACATCAAGACTTGCCGCATCCGGCTCAGTACAGCCATACGTTGTATTGTTCGGAAGCACTATAATTTACGTATATTATAAATTGCAAATGCGAATAACGCAAGCAAAATTTTGCCACCTTTTAGTTTGAAAACGCCTCGTAGGGACTACAGCTTATTCGCCTTCTCAATCATGGCTTTCCTGTCGGAATGTGTGTATCTTTAAAAGGTATTAGGGATGGCTAAATTCTGACTACATTTTGACCAAAAAAACACCGTTTGACTACTTCTATTTCATGATAAAGCGGCCTGAAATAGCCTGCTAAGATAATACCCCTAGAATAACGAAAAACCACGCATTTACGTGGTTTCTGGCTTGTTTTGGTGCCTTATAAAATAATGAACGATGAGGGATTCGAACCCTCGACAACTTGATTAAAAGTCAAGTGCTCTACCGACTGAGCTAATCGTCCGCATGATTATCGCCGAGCTGGGCTAGTTGGATTCGAACCAACGCATGCAGGAGTCAAAGTCCTGTGCCTTACCGCTTGGCGATAGCCCATTAGGGTGGATAGTGGGATTCGAACCCACGGCCTCCAGAGCCACAATCTGGCGCGCTAACCAACTGCGCCATACCCACCATAGTAAAAGAAAGGCAAGCGGGTGATGGGAATCGAACCCACGTGTCTAGCTTGGAAGGCTAGTGTTCTACCATTGAACTACACCCGCATCTAACACATCGGGGTGACAGGATTCGAACCTGCGACCTCCTGGTCCCAAACCAGGCGCTCTAGCCAAGCTGAGCCACACCCCGGCTGGATTACCGTTTTTGCGTTTAGACGCAGAGGTTATTATATAACACCGACGCCGGTCTGTCAACCTCTAATCTAAATAATTTATTGTAAAATGCAAATCTTTTTTACTGTCAATTTCCATGATTCCAAAAGAAGGCTGCCGTCCCGGCTGTCTCGGGTAAGAGAGACTCCCTGGGTTTACCAGCGTCAGATTCTGACGATATTCAATCGTCGGCCGATGAGTATGGCCAAAGAGTACAACACGCACCCCCCTGGCGGCCCCTTCCTCTGCCAGACGGTTTAATCCCATTGAAACCCCATAATAGTGACCATGAGTCATAAAGATTCGGATCCCCCCGATCTCCAATTCCTTTTCCCGCTCATGGGAAGAAAGGTAGTCATTATTGCCTGCTACAAAGTCCACAGGACAACCAGCCAGTTCACGAATCACGTCCTCGTCGCCCTCTGCATCACCCATATGCAGGATATAATCAATCGCCGGTATTCGTTCCAGTACCGTCTGAAATTTTTTCAAATATCGGTGTGTATCACTGACCAATAAAATCTTCATGATTCTATCCTTTCATAGTACTTCCGGATTACCTGCTTCATTTTCTCCAGTGCCTGTCCCCGGTGACTGATCGCATTTTTCTCCTTTGGTGTCAGATCTGCGGTCGTCTTACCCTGCTCCGGCAGATAAAAGATGGGATCGTATCCAAAACCGCCGCTTCCGCTAGGAGCGCGCGCAATCACACCTTCAATCGTACCTTCCTCTACGGCCTCCGTGCCGTCCGGAAATACGGCTGCAATGACGCAGCGGAAGCGGGCACTGCGCGCTGCCCCTTCCACCCCCTCCAGCCGGTCAATAATCGCCTGGTTCTTCACGGAGTAAGGAGTATCCTCCCCCAGATAGCGGGCTGAATGAATACCCGGCTCCTTATCCAGATAATCCACCTCCAGGCCGGAATCATCCGCCAGGACCAAGGCCCCTGTTCGCTTATAAATCTCTCTTGCTTTAATTAGGGCATTTTCTTCAAAGCTGTCTCCGTCTTCCATGATCTCCACGTCAATCCCCGCCTCCTTCATAGAGAGGATTCTCCGATTAAGATCGGCCAGGATTGCACGGATCTCCAGCATTTTCTTCTCATTACCTGTCGCGAATAGTATCGTGTCCTTCATCTCTATCTCCTTGGCGGCTTTGGCCCTAAGAACTGGTAGAAATAGGTCTTAATCATACCATTGTAAATCTTCCGGTTCTTATCGGCCTTTCGCCCCATATATTTCTCTGCATCCTCATAGGAAGTAATCATATAAGCAGACCAGGAATCCAGTGCCGCAAAACGCTCACCGATCTCCCGGTACAGGCCGGGCAGCGCCTCCTTCTCGTCAATCCGCTCTCCATAGGGCGGGTTCATGATCAGGAAACCATATTTCTTAGGATGGCTTAATGCACTTAGCGGCCGTTCCTGAAAATGGATCATATGATCCACGCCTGCCAGCCGGGCATTCTCTCTGGCAGCCCGTACCATTTCACCATCGATATCATAGCCCTGAATATCGGTTTTCACATCTTCCCGCACCAGCTCCGATGCTTCCGCCACAGCCTCGTACCAGAGCTTTTTCGGCAGCAAATTCGCCCACTCCTCCGCCAGAAAGCTGCGGTTCAAGCCCGGCGCCATATTCGCTGCCATCATTGCCGCTTCGATCGGAAAGGTCCCGCTTCCGCAAAAAGGATCCACTAAAATCCGCTCCGCATTCCATGGCGTCAGCATAATCAGCGCGGCTGCCAGGGTCTCCGTAATCGGCGCCTTACTGGTAAGCTTGCGGTAGCCCCTCTTATGCAGCGAAACACCGCTGGTATCAAGACCTATCGTAACAATATCCTTCATAAAAAATACCCGCAGCGGATAAGATGCCCCTGTCTCGGGAAACCAGGAAACACGATATACTTGTTTCAGCCGCTCCACCATAGCCTTCTTCATAATGGACTGAATATCGGAAGGACTAAACAGACGGCTCTTAATCGAAGACGCCTTGGCCACCCAAAATTTACCATCGGATGGAATGTAGTCTTCCCATGGCAATGCCTTCGTCTTCTCAAACAACTCATCAAAGGTGGCTGCCTGGAAGGCCGCCACCTTCAGTAAGATCCTCTCGGCCGTACGCAGAAACAGATTTGCGCGGCAGGCCGCTTCCGGTCCTCCCCGAAAAGCTACTTTCCCATCCTCTACCGAGACAATTTCGTAACCCAGATCCTGAATTTCTTTCTTGCACACCGCCTCCAAACCAAAGTGACAGGGCGCAATCCATTCATATGTCAATGTTTTTCTCCTTAAACGTGAATACTTCTATATTATAGCAGGAGCCGGATTCTGTCAATGTCCTTCGGTATCTCTTCATCCTGACAGAAAAAGGCGGGCTGATGCCCGCCTATAAAGTGATACTCCGCCGCCTGCAGGCGGCTTATTAGAGCTGGTTAGTCATCGGATAAATAAGAATAACCACCGACTACTGCTGCCGCCCGGATTCCCAGGCATTCCAGCTCTCTAGCTGCCTGGATCGCTGCGCCTCCGTGCTCACAAATCAAAATATATTCCGCATTCCGATCCAACTGGTGTTTCCATTGCCCTATCGATTGATAAGGCAGGTTACAGGCTTCCGGCAGATGTCTACGTGCGAATGCGGCCGACTCCCGTACATCAATCAGGATTCTGTGCCGGTTAAAGACCATACGCCGCAGTTCTTTTACAGAAATTGTGCTAACGATGGGGCCACCTCCTGAACGCTCATCTATATATCAGTTTATGCATCGGAGGTGTTTTCGTCCTTAATTTCTGCTTCCTCTTTCCTTTCTTTTTCACGTCTTGTCCGGATAGTCCGATACATCCACTCCCGCAGAAGTGTATACAGAACCGATACCAGCGGAATAAACACCAGCATCCCCATAATCCCCGCCAGGCTGCCGCCTACCGTAACCGCTGCCAGCACCCAGATAGAAGGCAAACCCACGGAGTTACCCACCACATGAGGGTAGATCAGATTCCCCTCCAACTGCTGCAGTACCAGGAACAAAATCAGGAAAATCAGCGCCTGCGTCGGGCTGATCATCAGAATCAAAATCACGCCAATCGCACATCCGATAAAAGCGCCGAAAATCGGTATTAACGCAGTAAACGCAATCAGCACTCCCATCAGAAGCGGATAAGGAAGCCTGATAATGCTCATCGCCACAAAGAACATCGTCCCCAGAATCACTGCCTCCAAGCACTGCCCCGTAATAAAGCTGGAAAAGGTCTTATGACAAAGCAGGCAAATATACCGGATTTTCTTTACTCTCGCTTCTGGCATCGTGGCCCGCATCAGCATGTTCACTTGAATAGACAGGCGTTCCTTCTGCAGAAGAATATAAATTGAGAAAACAAAGCCGACAAAAAAATTGAATACGCCATTAAACACGGCAACTGCCGTACTAAAGGTAGTGGACAGAATATCTGCAGCGCCATCCTGGAGAAAAGTTATAACCTGATCTACCAGCGAAGGCCAGTCCAGCTGAAAGCCTTCCAGCCACTCTAAAATCCGGACATTATCCTGGAAGACCTGCGCCCCCCATGTCTGGAGCCGTGTCAAAGCAGGTCCGACAGTCCCGCCCATATTGCTTAGGGTATTGGCCAGCTCCGGCAGTACCACCACCAGCACCACAAAAATTATCAGCAATACGAAAAGAATCGCAAGAATCAGCGAAACAGGTCTGGCCAGCTTCCGCACCCAGCGCTTCTCTTTCTTCCGAAAGAGGTTCCGCTCCAGAAAATTCAGCGGTACATTTAAGACGAAAGCAATTGCTCCCCCCAGAATAAACGGGAAGAGAATGTCCCATATAAATGCCGCCACCCCAATGACCGTTCCCATATTCATCAATGCGGCCAGCACAAAAATGGTAAACAGAATCAGGAGCGCGAGCTTTTTCATGTTTTCTTTTGTCAGGTTCATAGAAACCACCCCCTCCAAATGCCATACTGGGATTGTAACATAAATAGAAAGAAGCGTCCAGAAAAAAGCGCATGTACATTCTACCCACAAAAAGAGGATACGAACCGAAGTTCATATCCCCTTTCCGGCAGATCCATTTCATTACATATCGAAATCGTTGCTGGTGTTATTGTCCTGTCTGGAATCCTGCGCTCTGTTGCTGCCCTTGTTCTCCTGATTGGAATCCTGCGCTCTGTTCTGGTTGTTGTTCTGGTTGTTGTTCTGGTTGTTGTTCTGATCTGCGCGGTTGCTGCAATTCTGACTCTTATTATCGGACTTGTTCTTGTTTGCCATGATTTCGTTCCTCCTAAAAAAGTGTTTTCAGTTACACTCTTATTATTCCAAAGGAGGTTTCATTTATTCAAAATTCTACCTTCGTCTTCTGGAAAAATAATTCAAACCGGCCAGAATAACAATTACAATCCAGAAAACCGGTGAAAACAGAATACGAAAAGCTATTCCAATCACAGAGGATACAAGGATGACGATCAAAAGAAGCACCACTACCAAAATCAGGATTGGTTTCCAGAGTATTGCACGATTTGCACTTCCCGACTGTTTCTCACTGGTTTGGTAAGTGCCGCTCTGCTGGCTGCCCGTGCCGCCCGCGCCGGTACTTGGCTGCGCATTGATAATCGTCCGCGCAATTAATCGGGGATCTCCCAGGCCGCTCAACACATCTTCTTCGCCGCGGCCTTTTGCCATCTCCTCCGTAAAGTAATTCTGGTAATAATTTACATTTGTACGGATGATATCTTCCGGCACAGAACCCTGAAGTGCATCCCTTAGCTTCTGGATAAATTCTTCTCTTGTCATCTGTCTACTCCAATAAAATAGTAAATGGCCCGTCATTCAAAAGTTCCATCTTCATGTGAGCTCCGAAGGAACCGGTTTCTACTTTTGGTACATAGGCTCTACAGCTATCTACGAAATATTCATACAGTGCTTCTGCCAGTTCCGGCGGCGCCGCATTCGTAAAGCTTGGCCGATTTCCCTTCCGGCAGTCCGCGTACAAGGTAAACTGGGACACCACCAAAAGTTCTCCGTTCACATCTTTCAGGGAGAGATTCGTCTTCCCCTCGGCATCCGCAAAAATTCGTAGTCCGGTTATTTTCCTCACGATTCGGTCTGCATCTGCCGTTGTATCTTCTGCGCCCACACCGAGCAGCACCAGCAAACCTGGCCCGATGGAGCCGGTTACGGTATTCTCTACCGCAACCGACGCATGGGCGACTCGTTGTATTACTGCTTTCATAATCGGCTCTTACGCATACAGGCGGTTTAAGGCACTGAAGATTCCACGGATGGAGGCTCTGGTGATGTTCGAGCTGACTCCCACACCGTAGGTTGCATATCCGGTATCCAAATCCACCATGTGTATATAAGCAGCCGCTTTGGACTTAGAGGTCTGCGTCAAAGCATGCTCATTATAATCCAATACTTTGGCACTGATCTTCACTCTCGAAAGAATACAAGACAGCACCGCGTCAATCGGGCCGTTACCGTAGGACTCCGTCTCAAAGAGCTGTCCCACATATTTAAAGATTACCTTTGCCTTCGTATCCTGGTCCACATCGGTCACTTCATAGCGGAGCAATTCAAAAGGTTCGGTCCGTCCCAGATACTCTGCCTCAAACCGGGCATAAATTGCATCCGGCTCCACTTCTCCCTGCTTCTCTGCAATTGCCTGAATAACATCGGCAAATTCTTTGTGCATGCCCTTCGGCATTTTGAAGCCAAAACAGCTCTCCATTACATAGGCGACACCGCCCTTGCCCGACTGGCTGTTAATCCGCACAATCGGTTCATAGCTGCGTCCCACATCGATCGGATCAATCGGAAGGTACGGTACCTCCCAGACCTGGCTGTTCCGCTCTGCCATAGCTCTCGTGCCCTTGTTAATCGCATCCTGATGGGAACCGGAAAAGGCGGTAAATACCAGCTTTCCGGCATAGGGATGGCGCTCATGTATCTTCATCTTTGCACAGTGCTCATAGACATCGATAATTTCATTAATGCTCTCCAAATGAAGCTCCGGGTTAATACCCTGAGAGAACATATTGTACGCAATATTTATAATATCCACATTACCGGTACGCTCCCCGTTGCCAAAAAGCGTTCCTTCCACACGATCCGCGCCGGCCAGCATCGCAAGCTCCGCAGCCGCTACACCGGTTCCCCGGTCATTGTGAGGATGTACGCTGAGAATAATGGACTCCCGGTTCTTAAAATGGGTGCTCATCCACTCAATCTGATCTGCATACACATTCGGTGTATTCATTTCCACCGTAGCAGGCAGATTAAAGATCATTTTCCTCTCCGCCGTAGGCTGCCAAACATCCTGTACCGCCGTGCACACCTCAAGCGCATACTCCAACTCCGTTCCGGTAAAACTCTCCGGAGAGTATTCCAAAATGATCTCCCCAGGGAACTTCTCAGCCCGTTCCTTTGCCATTCTGGCACCGTTCACGGCAATCTGCTTAACTTCTTCGCGCCCTTTGCCAAATACCACGTCCCGCTGGAGTGTGGAGGTGGAGTTGTAGATATGTACAATTGCTCTGGGAACACCTTCTAATGCCTCGAAGGTACGGTCAATTAAGTGCTCCCGGCACTGTACCAGTACCTGCAGGGTAACATCCGCCGGAATTAACCTGCGGTCCACTAACTGGCGAAGAAAATCATATTCCAATTGGGAAGCTGAGGGAAATCCCACCTCAATTTCCTTGAAGCCAAGCTTTACCAGAAGGTTAAACATTTCCACCTTCTCTGACACCACCATCGGCTCAATTAAAGCTTGGTTTCCATCTCTCAAATCCACACTGCACCAGATCGGTGCTGCCTGAATCTCTTTATTTGGCCACTGACGCTCCGGATAATCCACTACCGGAACTCTTCTGTAACGTTTATAGTTCAACATTTTATGCTCTCCTATTCCAATCCGTTTTCGATAATTTCAATCATCGCCGCAAGAGCCTCTTCTTCATCCGGCCCCACGCACTTTAACTCAATTTCTCCATCATATTTTACACAGGCGCTCAGAACACTCAGCACACTTTTTGCATTTGCCTTCGTGCCCTTATACCAGATCTCAATGTCACTCTCGAACTGCATCGCCCGTTTGCATAGGATCCCCGCCGGCCTAAGATGTAATCCGACCGGCGCCGTTACCTTCACTTTCTTAAAAACCATTCTATATTTCCTCCCAATATTTAGGATGTGCTATCACTGCCCAATTCGGAATTTCCATTATCATCCGGCAGAGTGTCTTCTATACTTCCGCCCGACGATTCATTCGCAGCCGGCTCTGTAGCCGGCTCCGCTAGTCGCATCTGTACCTGGCAGCTGCCCACCTGCTCATAATCGGCGGCGTTTATTACAGGTTTTACCAGTACCGGCTGGTCGCCGGCTGCCAGACCCTTCAGATCCACCACGCCCTTCAGCCCATTCGCCTCCAGAAGATCCAGATCGGCGGCAAGACCGCGGATCGTAATTAAGACCGTGCTGTCTATAAAGCTATAGTTTAATCCATCCGGTACATTCTGCACCTCAAGTATTCCCGTATTAATTACGAAATCGCGCTGAACCAAGGGTTCGATTTTCAGGGTGACCTTAACCATATATTCTCCGGTCACCGTTACGCCTTCCGGCAGATGCCCGCGGATATCAAATTCCTTCACTACATCCGCACTCTGTCTGGATACGTCCAGGCCTTCCTTAATTTCAATACTAAATAGCTTGGCAAGCGCCGCGTCCGAACCGGTCACACTAATCGTATCCGGCGACACTTCCACACCTGTATACCGGTAGCCGGCGACTACATTATCCGCCCCAATTACCACCGGGACAATGCTGACTTTCTGTACCCGCTGAACCGTTACCTTCACCTGAATCGGTTCCGTAATATCCAGCGACACATCCTGCTCATTCTCCGGATCCAGCCTTGTGCCGTTCCCATCGTATAGCTCCAGCTCCGCCGCTATAGTCGTATCGGCGGACAAGTTACTGACATCTACCGTCACCACCGCTTTGCGTACAATGCTGGCAAAGGATTCCGGCCCTGTCACCATAACGGAAGACGGTTCCGGCGTCACTGCTCCGACCGCATAGCCGTCGGCAGGCCGGCCGATAATGCTCACCTCGATATTCTGCTGTACCTGTTTAATGTTCTGAAGCTCCACTTCCAGACTTCGGGTGACCAGTGTAATCTCCTTTGGATCGACTTTTCCATTTATACAAGTTACCGTAATCGGCACCTGGGTATCCTGATACATTTTATTGAAATCCGCAACTGCCTTGAAATCCGACTCGCTGATGTCGGCCAGGGCCTTCCGTTCCTTGCTTACGTTAAAGGTCGCCGTCTTCTTCCCAAGAATAGTAGCAGATTTACCTCTCTGGAGCAGTACATCCTGATTTTCATACTCCAGCGGTATGGTAAACGGTTCCGTCTTTACCGGATTATCAATATTTACAATCGCAAGCCAGATAAAGAATGCAAAAACTATGGATAAAAGCTTTATCGGCCAATTATTGATCAGTCTTTCTTTCATGCTTCCGCCGTCCCTTCCACCGTATAAATCTCCGTGTGCTCGGCTCATCCTCTGCCTGGTAAACCGACAGCTCCTCCCGCAGCTGCTCCGGAGTAATTCCCAATAGCAGTTTCCCTTCCGAAGCCAGCGA
>Ga0153997_1000213_pt1 | contig 17223 bp, 13 predicted proteins | sample TSNC081MetaG_FD_104750 | JGI IMG/M metagenome (GOLD analysis project Ga0153997, IMG submission 104750) | Attine ant fungus gardens microbial communities from North Carolina, USA - TSNC081 MetaG | ecosystem: Host-associated > Fungi > Mycelium > Unclassified | place: USA: North Carolina, Lumber...
CGGCCAGTTTATCGTAGGTGCCTATGCGGCGATTGTAGTAGGTGTGAAATGCACCTTCCTTCCAGGGGCGCTGCACTGGGTCGTAGCGCTGCTGGCAGCGATGTTAGCCGGTGCATTGTGGGGAGCGATTCCCGGACTGCTGAAGGCATACCGGAATGTAAATGAAGTAATTGCCTGTATTATGATGAATTATATTGGCATGTATATGGTAAATTTTCTGATTACGAAGACCGTCTTTGATTCGCTGAAGAACCAAAGTATGCGGGTGGCGAATTCCGCCAATCTTCCGAAGATGGGGCTTGATCAGATCTTTAGTGAAGGAAACAATGCTTCCAGCGCGAACAGCGGAATCTTTATTGCGGTTCTGATAGCGATTGTAATTTATATTATATTAGAGAAGACCACCTTCGGTTATGAACTGAAGGCCTGCGGATTTAATCAAGATGCCGCAAAATATGCCGGTATCAATGAGAAGCGCAGCATTGTGAGCTCCATGGCGATTGCAGGTGCCATGGCAGGTCTGGGCGGCGCACTCCTGTACCTGGCCGGCTCCGGTAAGGGAATAGACGTAGTAGACGTTTTGGCAGCAGAGGGCTTTAATGGTATTCCGGTAGCGCTACTGGGATTAAACAATCCGATCGGAATAATTTTCTCGGGATTGTTGATAGCGTATCTGAATGTGGGCGGTTTTAATATGCAGTTGTTTAATTTTGCCCCTCAGGTCATTGAAATTATTATCGCCGTTATTATTTACTTTAGTGCATTTGCCCTTTTATTCAAAGGCTTTATCCAGTCACGGAAGGGGAGAGGTGGTAAGGCTTCGGCAGCAGCCGGGCCTGCGGCCGCCGGTATTCCCATCAGCAACGATAAGGAGGAGGGACAGAAACCATGAGTATCCTATATTTCCTGGTACAACAGACAATGTTCTTTTCGATTCCTCTGTTAATTGTCGCGTTAGGCGGTATGTTCTCAGAGCGCAGCGGTGTGGTGAATATCGCGCTGGAAGGCATCATGATTATAGGAGCCTTTACCGGAATACTGTTCATCTCTACCTTCCAGGATGTGATTCCGGGCCAGCCTATTCTCATATTGGGAATTCTGGTATCCGCTGTAACCGGTATCATTGTGTCACTGGCCCATGCCTATGCCTCGATTAATATGAAGGCAAACCAGGTAATCAGCGGAACGGCGATCAATATGTTCGCGCCGGCGATTGCCATCTATGTAGCCAGACTAATCCGTACCGTGCAGCAGATTCCGTTTGTAAATCAGTTCCGGATTGAGAAGGTACCGGTACTTGGCAGTATCCCGGTGCTGGGGCCACTATTGTTCCAAAATACCTACATCACTACCTACCTGGGTTTTATAATCCTGATCGTGTCCGGAATCGTCCTGTATAAGACCCGGTTCGGCCTGCGCCTGCGGGCCTGCGGCGAACATCCGCAGGCAGCGGATTCGGTGGGCGTAAATGTATATAAAATGCGCTATCTGGGTGTAATTCTCTCCGGCGCTCTGGCCGGTGTAGGCGGGCTGGTGTTCATCATTCCCACCTCTACCCAGTTTAATGCGACGGTATCCGGTTATGGTTTCCTTGCGCTTGCGGTGCTGATCTTCGGACAGTGGCGCCCTGGACGGATTGTCGTGGCAGCGTTTTTCTTCGGACTCATGAAGGCGGTGGCCTCGTCCTATTCCGGTATTTCCTTCATGCAGAGTATACCGATTCCCAGTTACGTATATAAAATGATTCCGTATGTCGCGACTCTGATCGTGCTTGCCTTTACTTCTAAGAAGTCCATGGCACCCAGAGCCGAAGGAATTCCCTATGATAAAGGAAGCCGATAGGAGGTATTTGTATGGAACCAATGTACCATGTTGGATTTGATGACACCCATGGCGCGAAATATGTGATTCTGCCCGGTGATCCGGGACGTGTAGAGAAGATTGCGGCCTATCTTACGAATCCTCGTTTTTATCATCAGAACCGGGAGTATACCACCTGGCTGGGTGAGCTGAACGGGGAGACCGTAATGGTGATGTCTACCGGAATGGGCGGACCTTCCACTGCCATCGGCGTGGAGGAATTATACCAGACCGGTGTGAGGAATTTTATTCGTGTCGGTACCTGCGGAGGAATGGCGACTCCGGTGATAGGAGGAGACGTGGTGATTGCTACCGGAGCGATCCGGATGGAGGGAACCACGAAGGAATATGTGCCGCTGGAATTCCCTGCGGTAGCGAATCTGGATGTGACCAATGCCCTGGTGCAGGGTGCGAAGAATACCGGCGCCCGCTGGCATGCCGGAATTGTACAGTGCAAGGATTCCTTCTACGGGCAGCATAATCCCGATCGTATGCCCGTAGGATATGAGCTGAAGGATAAGTGGGAGGCGTGGGTCAAGGCCGGCTGCCTGGCTTCCGAGATGGAGAGCGCCGCTTTGTATATTGTGGCACAGACACTGGGAGCCCGGGCCGGATGCATCTGCGGCGTCGTCTGGAATCAGGAGCGGGAAAGACAGGGCCTGAGTAATCCCCATTGCCATGATACCACGCTGGCAATTCGGGTTACAGTGGAAGCAATTCGCTTGCTGATTGAGGAGGAAAAAACCAGGAGGTAAAATGAATTTAAAAGAGCAAATTGAATCCAGTGTGAATTATATCCGCAGTATTACGGATTTTCAGCCGGAAATCGGTATGATTCTGGGGAGCGGTCTGGGCGGCTATGCGGATCAGATCGAGAATCCCGTGTACATTCCCTATGGAGAGATTCCGGGCTTCCCGGTATCTACGGTAGCAGGTCATGCAGGACGTTTCGTTCTGGGAGAGCGTTTCGGTAAGCGAATGATTGCCATGCAGGGACGCTTTCATTTCTATGAGGGTTATTCTCAGGGACTGATTACCATGCCGGTGCGGGTAATGAAGCGGCTGGGTGTAAAGCAGCTGCTGCTGACGAATGCGGCAGGGGGTGTAAATACGAGCTTTCCGGTGGGAGCGCTGATGCTGATTACCGACCACATAAACTATTCGGGACAGAATCCGCTGACAGGAGAGAACCTGGAGGAGTTTGGGCCTCGTTTTCCCGATATGGGAGATGTGTATTCCAGGACACTTCGGGAGAAACTAATGGCGTGCGCGGGCGAGGCCGGAATTCTGCTGCAGGAGGGCGTGTATATGATGTTCTCCGGCCCGAATTATGAGACTCCTGCCGAGGTGCGAATGGCACGGATCGCAGGCGCGGATGCGGTAGGTATGTCCACAGTGCCGGAGGCCATAGTGGCGAGACATTGCGGGATGCAGACCATTGGTATTTCCTGTATTACGAACTTTGCGGCAGGCATTCAGCAGACTCCGCTGAACCATGCGGAAGTAGTAGCGGTAACCACACGGGTGTACAGCGGCTTTGTGGCCTTATTGGATATCCTGGTTCAGCAGGTGTTTTCGTGACCAGGCAAAAGGAATAGAAGGAGTAATATGAAAGCCAAACGTGTTTTTTTAATTGTCCTGGACAGCGCCGGGATCGGGGAGCTGCCGGATGCCGCCGAATACGGTGATGCAGGCAGCAATACCTTTAAGGCGCTCTGGGACAGCGGCAGGCTGCAGGTACCAAATATGCAGGAATTGGGCCTCTTTAATATTGACGGAATGGAGTATGGACCCTCGGTGGCAGCACCAAAGGGCTGTTTTGCCCGCCTGGCGGAGAAGTCGAAAGGCAAGGATACGACGATTGGTCATTGGGAAATCGCCGGTGTGGTATCGGGGATGCCGCTGCCTACCTATCCGGATGGATTTCCGCAGGAGCTTCTGGATGAATACAGCGCCCGTACAGGGAGAGGGATTCTCTGTAACAAGCCCTACTCCGGGACGGAGGTTCTGAAGGAATATGGACCCCGGCAGAAAGAAACCGGGAAATTGATTGTATATACCTCGGCGGACAGCGTCTTCCAGGTAGCGGCTCATGAAGAGTGGATTCCTCTGGAGGAGCTTTACCGTAACTGTGAGATTGCCAGAGAAATGCTGCAGGGTGAGCATGGTGTCGGACGCGTAATTGCCCGTCCCTATGTGGGAGAGTACCCGGATTATACCCGTACGTCTAACCGCCATGACTATTCGATCACACCGCCGAAGAAGACGATGTGCGATTACCTGTCGGAGGCCGGCTATGATGTGATCGGCATCGGTAAGATTTTTGATATCTTTGCCGGCAGGGGAATTATGGAGAGTACGAGAACGAAGAATAACGACGATGGAATGGAGAAGACAGCAGCGCTTCTTGAGAAGAATTTCCATGGACTTGCTTTCATCAATCTTGTGGATTTTGATATGGTTTATGGGCATCGAAACAATGTACCAGGCTACACGGATGCCATGAATACATTTGACCGGTGGCTGGGAACCTTTCTGCCGAAGCTTCGGGAGGACGATGTATTGATGATTACGGCGGATCATGGCTGTGACCCTTCTACCCCGAGTACCGACCACTCCAGAGAGTATATTCCGCTTCTGATGGCAGGAAAAGGCCTGAAGCAAGGAGTGAATCTGGGCACCAGAAGGACATTCTCGGATATTGCCGCGACGGTACTGGAAATCTTAGGGGCCGGCGGGCAGGCAGACGGGAGCAGCTTTGGCGACGCGCTATAGACGGAGGATCGATACTTGTATTATGGATTATCAACCTTTGCAGGTTTTTTGATTGCAGTAATGATTGCTATTAATGGAGGACTGACAAACCTCTATGGTGTTTATACCGCTACTGTGATTATCCATGTGGCAGGGCTGGTATTCTTATGTATCTGGACGCTTGTCAAACGTGAGAAAAAAACCGTGATGGATACCAGACTGCCTTTTTTCTACTATCTGGGCGGCGCTGTTGGAGTAGCGACGACGGTGTTTAACAATGTGTCATTTGGCTATATCAGTGTATCGGCGATACTGGCACTGGGTCTCTTAGGCCAGAGCATTGCTTCTATTGTAATTGACCAGTTCGGCCTGTTTCGTATGCCCAAGCGCTCTTTTAACCGGAAGAAACTGGTGGGGATTGCTTTCATTACACTGGGAATCGTGCTGATGATTCTTCCGGATGCCGTTTAGGAGGAGCCTATGGTATACATAGCGATTATGATATCACTGTTAGCAGGAGTCACAAATGTACTGTCCCGGACGATGAATGCGGAACTGGCGATTCATACAAGTCTGCGGAAAAGTACATTTATGAATTTCCTGGTGGGATTGATTGTGGCCATTTTGGTGCTTTTGGCAGTAGATGGAGGACCGACGCTTTCGCTCCCTGAGGGAACGGCCGTTCAACCCTGGATCTATACAGGGGGGCTTATCGGCGTGGCGGTGGTGATGATTTCCAATGCCACAGTTTCGAAGATATCCTCCTTTTCCATGACGCTGCTGGTCTTTGTAGGGCAGGTATTTACCGGCATACTGCTGGACATGTTGATTTCGGGAGTTTTCTCATGGAAGACGCTGGTTGGAGGCCTGTGTGTAGCGGCAGGACTTACGATTAATGTAATCATTGATAAGAAGGATCATTTGTAAGTGCAATTGGTTTATTTTGCCAGTGCGTTGATATCAACGCCGAGCACCTTGCAAAGGGCGATTACTACCTTGCCGGTGTACAGCAAAATGGCGGAATGAATGATCATTACCGGTGTCATACCGATGGAACTTAAATCGACACAGTCGAAGCAGTAGGAAAGGCCGATAAAAATCAGCCCAATCACCCCTGCCTTCAATAGACCGCTCCAAAAAATTGTTTTATTAAATTTAACTTTTTTTAAGCCGATTTGATAATACGTTCCCACAAGAATATTCATTGCCATGGCAATTGCGAGCACGGGCAGATATGTTAGGATTTCTTTCATACTCTTTCCTCCTTACAGAAAATTTTTTGTTTTAATATCCTCGTAATACCGGTCGGTAATATATTTATACTCCACATCGGTCACACCGTTCTCCATTTCTCGTTCTGCCAGGATGCGTTTGTATTTTTCATGGATAGCAAATATGTGCTTGTATTCATCGTCAAAATGCCGGCGTCCGTTTTTCAGACTGTTTCCAAAATCCAGAATCTCATAGCGCAGGCGGTCTATTTCGTTGTTGTCTACCTTCTGATTTACAACCTCCAGGTGGGAACTTAATTCGCGGATGTCGGCCTTTAATTCGCAGTTGATCTTATTTCCGACCCATTTCAATAGGTAGCTGAGGGGGTTAATCTTAATAACCGGCGTGAATTCGAGCGCGACTGTTCCTGTAAATGCCAAGGCCAGAAGTTCATTCAGGTGCTCCGTCACATAGGTCCATAATGTATACATATCCATTCGCCGTCAGGAACCCGGATTGGCACCGTCGAACAGGCTGGTCCAGGTGGCTTTACCGCAGGAGCCGTCCACGCGCAGGCCATGATCCGCCTGGTAGGCGCAGATGGCCTGGCTGCAGCCCGGGCCGCAGGAGCCGTCAAAACCATTCGGGTCATAGCCGTGATAGTAGAGCATAATCTGGCAAATGCGGACCAGGTCTCCGCGCTGGCCTTTTTTTACACCCGGAATTCGGCTGACGGCGGCCTTGCTTAGGGGGCCGAAGCGCCCGTCCATTTCCAGGCCGGCACCGAGGGCTTCATTCAGGTATTTTTGCAAGGCCATGATGCAGGCGGTTGGAAGAGAGGCGATGGTATAACCTACATATTGCTTCAGCCAGGAAACCATCGGATCACCGGAAGGGAAGGGCAGGGAGGGCTTGTCCACAGAATCTGTGACGCAGGAAGCAGATTCCTCATAACGCGGGCGTCCGTATCCTGCGATCCGCGCATTTGATTTCAGGTAGGATTTCCGGCATACGCCGCCGCCGTTCGCGACAACCCCGCCGGCACCGGAGGTATTTCCTTCGATGGTATACACGTAGCGGGCATCGGTCTTGTATACGATGCCGACATGGTTAATACGAACGGAATTTTGGAAGAAAATGATGTCGCCCGGCTGGGGATTTTCCGTATGCCATTGTCTGTTTACCTTAAATCGGTTAGCGCCGTCCGGCGTGTAGGAAAATAAACCGCCGCCCAGCAAGGCTTTGGTTTGCTTCAGGTCTTCACCGCACGCTTCGTAGAAGACACGGCTGACAAAGAACGCACACCAGGGATTTGGGTTTCCGATTCCGGCTATTTCTCCGTACCATTTTCCGAAGCAGGTATAATTCGCAGAGCCGGAATTTCTCGTAAAGTTTTCTTTGGAAAAGGTGAGGTATACTGCCTCACCGTTTCGTTTTTCTAAGTAACCGACATAAGCGGAGGCTTTTTCCATTACTTTTTCTGCTGTAGTCATAGGGTCCCTCCTTATTTTTTATGATTCCGCTACCATGAACTCAACCGCATCCCACTCGGCGCTGCTTAAGGAAAGGTCTTTGAGGAGTTCGTAGGGGATGGTCTGAATTTCTACTTCTGTTTTCTGGGAGCGAAGCTCAATCATTTGGCTCTGGAATTCAGAAAGAAATTCGGGCTTCAGTACGCGGCGGGTGTTCTTCACGCCGTTTTCATCCACGGCTTCGTCTTCTACAAGCCGGGATTTGTCATCTCCGGCGTAGGATTCCATGATTTCCTTTTCACACTCCGCATAGAGTGACATCGGGGCGGAGAGGGCTTTTTTATTTAGTTTTAGTTTCCAGTGCAGCTCACAGGGCAGCTTCGTATCGCTTTCGGATAAGCGGGAAATGCATTCGGCGAGATGGATTAACTCATGGTTGGTAAAGGTCTTTTTCATGTTTTTTCTCCTTATAAATAAAAATGGTTTTTGGTATTTGGGTCTAAAAGCAATTATTGTTTTGCTTAAGTACTTCTACCGCAAGCTTTAAGTCCTCGATTTCCCGAATAGAGGATTGCAGCGCAGAAATGATAGGAGCAATGAATTCTTCATAGCGAAGGCCGTATCCGTAAACAGGGTTTCCGTACTCGTCCAGCACCGGCTCTTCCTCTCTTTCGGTATACTTCTCCCGTGATCCGTCTTCTTTTTCAATCTCTTTAACCGTTTCGATTGTTTTCATCTTTTCATATTTAACAAATGCGGCAAAATCCTGTGAGCGGATACCCAGTGATTCCAGAAGCTCTTCTACGTCTTGTGCGATCATTCCATGATGTAAGCGGTTGGAGCTGCCATTATTAAATTTGTAAGACACTGGTTTAAGGCCCATTAAAAAACCCTTCCATTGCTCGGCGTCGAGGATCGAGATGGAATTCTTTTCATTGCGGTCCGATGTACCGATGGTCGATGTACCTGCCCATAATTGCGTCCATTTATAATTCGGGGATCCTAAGGTCATATTATTGAGGTTTGCATAGGAGGGCGCAAATGTCCAGAGTCCATCCCTAACACCATAAAACAGTTCATAGTTGGATTCACCAGATGCAGCAAAATATAATTTTTGATTCCCATTTGTAGCAATATGCCCTGATCCAATATTAAGATGTATATTGTTCGGGATTGTCAAATGACCAGACATGGTTCCTCCTGTCAGAGACAGACACCCATTCACTGTGCAAGTCCCAGAATTATTTATACTAAGGGGGGTACTTGTCCATCCGGAGGAGCCATTTGCGACATACGCAATATGAAACGAGGCTCCGCTGCTTTGAGTAGTCAAATGTATTTTCCCGGTCGTGAGCGGAAATATAACCGTGTTTGAATAGTTATTAAAAGTGATATTTCCGGTTAACGTTCCGCCAGTCAAAGGAAGATTTCCGTTTGTTACGCAAACTCCGGTAGAAAGGTTTACCGTTAGTGGCCGCAGAGAATTGAAGCTTCCATAAGGATCACCGGAATTGGTAAGCAGCAAGTAATAGCCGCTGCCGTCATTTCTCCAAAAGGCGCCATAGTTTCCATTCACAAGGCGGAAGGAATTAGCGGCCGTACTCTGAATTTCGCCGGGCACACGCAAATAGCCGCTAGAGTCTAAAAGCATTCTGGCGGCATTACTTTTTGTGTCCCAAAAGACAAACTGTGATGCATTATTTCCGCATCCAACCCCGACTGTCCAGGCGTTATCTTTTGTCTGATAGGAAACGGACGATTCGACACCGTTTGCATTTGCGAGAAACAGTCCGCAGGCAGTGTTCGGATTAATGGTAACCGGTTTGCTGAAATAGGCATTCCATTCCACCTCAAACCGTCCTTCCTGTTCCGCGGTTTTTCCGAAGGCGATGCCTTTTCCTCCGGTATAAATATCCAGCACACATTCAATGGTTGGCACTATTTTAAAATCCGAAGCACTGGTATTGGCGCCTAAGACCGTATCGGTGATAATCAGTTGGATATGGTAGCTTTTATCCGGATTAAAACCAATTAGCCGGCAATTTTTTATTGTGGTGACATATCCGGAGGCTTTTGTTTGATCCTCGCCGGTAATGGAAAGCGGATAGGATTCTGTATTTTCTCCCGAAGCGAATCGGTACTTGCATTCGATTGTATGGGTAATTCCTTCCGCGGCCGCGGCCTTCGCTTCAAAGTCCAGAAGAATTTCCTGCGGATTTTCCGGATCCCTTTCGCATCGGATTATCTTGACCGTGGGAGGAGAATAGGGAGCTATATCGACATTTTGCACAGAGCTGTTGACACTGCGCCCTCTGGCGTCAGTTACCCGGATATAGTATTCAGAGATGCCGGCAGCCGGACATGCAGGAGCAGAGAGGATTGCATCGGTAACGTTTGCGGTTGAATAAGTTTGGCTTATTTGAGGAGAATCTGCGCCTTTCCGAAATACTTCAATCTTGGTAATCGTACTGTAGGAAGCGCTTGCCGTTACATGACAGGGCAGCCGGCTCTTATTTTGTATATAGGGAGTCTGGGGTGCTTCGACCGAGAGCTTGGCTTCCGGAACAATGCTGGATGGAACCTTCAAAGTAAGGCTTAGCTCTTTGTAGCCAGCCAGGGCGGAGCCGCAGTACGTTGTTACACGCATGGTTCCGGCTGCACTGGCTTTATCCCTGATCTTCCCTGCATAAGCGCTGATAGAAGGCGTGAAATTACAGACTGCTTCGGTACTGCCCGCGGTAATGCTTTTCAATCGATCCGTATTTCCCTCAAAGGTGTAATCCACGGTATAATTCAGATAGTGGCTGCCTTTTGCGATGGATGCGGTTACCGGCTGGCCCATATCGATGCTGCTTGTGCTTAGGGTAAAACTGGAAGCGGGCACGGTCGCGGTAAAGGTTCCATATACGGTTCCAATATGGTTCTGGCTGGAGTTTGTTCCGCTGTATGTTAAGACGTAGACCTTCATGGTGACAGAAGTCAAACTTCTGCTTTGCATAAAACTTTGCACGATACCCCACGGTACGGTGACTGCCTTTCCCGTCTCTACTCCATCTGTCCAAAAGACGGTTTTTTCGTCCGGGGTAACAAGGGAAACAATATGCCGGAAGGAAGAGGAAGCACGGGTGATATTGACCGTAATATCCGAGCCGATATTCACAGAGGACGCGCTCAGGGTAAAGGAGGACGTACGTGGAATCGTATTGCAGATATGGGTATTGGAGACGGTCAGCGGGCTGATGGAGTTCGAAGCGGAGTTTGTGTATTGCGCCGAAAAGCGGAAGGATTTTGTTCCGTCCGTGTTATGGGATACGACGCGGCTTCCGCTTGCCAGGGTGTATGCGTTTGCCGCTCCGTTCGGGGCGGTAACAGTCCCGCAGCTGGTTGTGTCCAATACGAGAGCCTCATCGATATATACAACGACGCGGTTGCCGCTTGCGCGAGAGTAGGTGCTTGAATAGCTGTCATTCCGGTAAAGCTTAAAGTACCATTGAATGGTAGTTGTATTTGCACTGATATTATTTGCTTCATAAATTTCAAAACGTCCGGTATAGGCGCTGTTGCTGCTTGAGAAATTTTCGTATGAATAATTAGCCATTTACTTATATACCTCCATAGAGTGGGAATTGTTCGATGAGTTCCTCATGTGAATTAAACTCAAGCAATTCGGTCGTATTTTGGACGGCTGCGGTGACTCTTTCATCGACATAGACAAGACGGAAATGATTGCTGTCCGAGGTAATCCATTTGTAGGAGCCAACGACCATTTCGTCCTCTACCTCAACATTTTTAGCAATTACCTTATTTACCTGAAAGGCGTTTCCCGTCAGGGTCGCCAGCGTTTTCTTCTCCAGGATACTTTTTGTGTTTGAAGGATCATCAATATAGTTTGTTTCCTGGAACTCAATTATATTGCTGCCGAGATGAAGCTGTGTAACATTGGTATCGGTATTAACAGAGGTGGCAATAATAATTCCCTCTTTGTTGCTTACGATTCTAGTCCTTAAGGATTCAATATAATCATTATCATAGGTTAAGCTGTCTTTCATCTCCGTGAACCGAACTTCAAAACGATCCGAATTCAATACGATTTCGGACAGCCGGTTCAGTAAAGTGAGGGAGTTCGGATCCTCTTCATTTTCCAATAGGTAAGTAATGTCCTGGACACTGCCTTTTATTTGTTCCAGCTGAACATTAAAATTCGTTGTTAATTCGTTGATAGAAGTACGAATTTCACCGTCATTCCGGTCGATTGCCGTCTCGATATCTTCCTGCCAGATGCGGACCGAGAACTGCCGGTTTACCGAATCTAATAACGCGGAGATACCTCCCATGGTATCTTTGACTGATTGAGACTCCTCTTTCACCTGTGTTTTAAAATCGGTATAGGCGGCGCCAAAATTACCGCCTTCGCCATCATAGATTTTGGTAATCGAGACATTGCCGTTCTCATCTGTCTCTACGACGGGAAAGTTCAGCCGATCCTTAGAAAGTGTTCCGGCGCCGATCATATGATTTAAAATCAGCCCATCGGCGACCGCATCGGCGGTAATCCCGTTTTCATCAAATAGGGCAGTCGTGCCGTCTTCGCCGCGGACAATAAAATTGAAATTCCCCTCCGCGTCCTGGCCCATCTGGATGCGGACGCGGCCGTCCTGATCCAGAAACTGCTGTGTATTTCCCTTGATTTGAAGCAGGCCTTTGTCCGAGGAGACTTCAAACTGATCCGTACTGATCCTGTCCCCCTTTAAGTCACCGACGGCAATTCTTTTGGCAATCCCATTCTGGATCACCATATCGTCGATCACCACATTATCCGCGGTCAGGTATATGGCCGTCAAATCGGCGGCGCCGATCTGGCCGCTAAGCAGTGTGCGGACATTGGCAAGCTCTGCCTGCAGCGTGTTAAAATCCCCGCCGGCGGCCCGTATGTACTGGCTGTTTAAATAGTCAATGAAGGCGCTGTCCGCGCTGAGGGACTGAATATCCGCCACCCTGGCCTCCAGCTCGTCTGTTTTGAGATAATCAGTCAGAAGACTTACAAAGCTTCCTTTCAAAGCGGAAAGCTCCTGAACATTTGCGTATTTAATATCCGCTATTTGCGCGTCCAGTTCCTTAACCTGGAGATAGTTTTTCAGAACCGAATTAGCGGCGGCCGATGCCGCAGCGCTGATCCGGTCACCGGATGAGCGGGAGATCGAGTTTTTGGAGGAGCCGTTGGAGCCCTCAAAGAGAAACGCGTAATCATCCGCCTTTCCATAAGCGGTAATCTGATTGGAAAAGGTTACGGTAAAGTCCGGATTCGTCAGGTTCACAAGCTCCAGGCCAAATTCCACCATACGGAGCGCGGGCTGTATCAGGTAGTCATTTTGCAGCTCCAGATATATAAAATTTCCAAGCTCAAAATCGTTATACAAGCAGGCATACTCGGAAAGCTGGAACAGGTTGTCCATCGTAATCTCAAAGGTAAACTGAGGCTGTGACTCAATCTCCAGCTGCCGGGCCGCCGACTGGTAGAGCTTTTCAAGCAGTACGAGCTTATAAAACGCGTCGTCCGTATCCAGTGTCTCAATGGAGCTGTCCGTGTAGTCCGTCTGAACGGTCAGCGCATCCAGAATCCGCAGATCCTCTTCGGTAAAGCCGAAGCGCGCATGGTGAATGCTGCAATCCGCCTCGAGGACGCGAAGGGAAGAGGAGAGGGCATTCAGCTCCTGCTGCAGGAATTCAATCTGCGGTTTTATTTCAGCGATCGCAGCGTCAATTTCCTTAACGTAGGTAACCTCCTGTAAGTAAAGCGTATGCTTTCCCGCATATCCGTCGGGCAGTGTTTCTCCCAGAGGAGTGCCAAAGCCGCTTTGCTGATACGAATCCACCAGGGTCTGGTGCAGGTTTCTGCGAATTTGCAGCTCCAGCAGTCCGTAGAGCACCCAGTTGGTTTCTATATTAATTTCCTCCGCTGTCAGAGCGCCGGTCTCTTTCCGGTCTATTTCCGCCAGGATGGACGGAATCACCACATCCCGGATGGTAAGGTACTGAGCATAATCCAAGGTTTCCGCAATGTCGGTTCCCTCGTGAAACTCCACCAGTCTTTCTAAAATCGTCTCGTAGTGGTCAACCTCCGCGCGCAGCTCCTCCAGACTGTAGGCCCTCCAGTTTTTCAAGGCCTCCGAAGTGGGCGCGCGTTCTTCCAGCTCCCGTTTTTGGATCAGGAACGCCGTGTACTGCTTGGACAGCTCGGTGTAGAGCTGTCTGCGGGTGCCGGTTTCTCCAGTGAATTCATTCAGCGTGACCAGCTCGCCGTCCCGGTAAAATTCATACGCACCGTATTTCTCCGTAAGCTCCGGACCGACCAGTCCGCACGAAAGAACATAGTGCAGGTTATCGATGGTTTCACTGCCGAAATTTACCCTTGGTATTGTGGTTTCCTCGTTGCCGCCCTGCACCCGGAAGCGGGTGTACGCAGCGTCATGTGCATCCCGGATAACGGCTGACTGCAAAAGATTGCGGTAATTTAAGTAAATGTTTGTCTGCCGCCCGAATTCTCTGCTGTTCACTCCGTAGATATGGATGGTCTGACTCAGCGAATCAAACTCAAATACGCACTGGTACGCAGCACTCACATTCTGTGTCAGAAAGGAGTACACGTCCTGGGAATTAATTTCAAATCGCTGCCCGGTTTGCTTTGCTAATTCCGGGTCGACCGCCCCGATTTTCCACTGTCCCAGATAGTGGCGCCGTAAAATATTGATCAGCCCCAGCCGGTAGTAATGGGGGGAATTGGGATCGTCACTTTCCTCCGGGATGTAAAAACAGATATTTTTTATTAGCCTGTGGCTGCCGTCTCCATTTTCGATATAGTTTTCTTCATACATTTCCCAGGATTCATTGGTGCCGCAGTTAATGGAGAAGCTGTTCAGGTCCTTATCCTGTAAATTTGTTTCATAACTGTATGCCGTGAAGGTCTTGTAAACACGCCCATCGGCGTCTTGCGTCTCGGTGGGATAGCTGTTGATACGGAACCAGCCGACATTCTCAATGAAGATTTCCATAAAATGAATCACTTCTTCATAAAGCGGGTTTGCTTTCTCGTTCAGGCGGGCGTCTATTTCAACACTCAGCTCCCACAGGTCGTTAAATTTAGCGGTTAAATGTGCCGAGCAGATGCCCTCCAGCACGCCGATCCGCTGCCTTCCCGGGCGGGCGAGATAGAGCTTCGCAGGTTCCATCCGGGAGAAGCGGTTATAGGAGAATTTCATATCAGATCCCTGCCTTTCTCGGATAGCGGCATTTGAAGACGCAGGTACAGTTACCGCGGACCGTAACGCGGTTTAGGCCATGGGCAAGACGCAGCCAGCACAGGTTGAAATCGTCCTCAAAACGGAACAGGTGCAGATCCGGGGCCGTGAAAGAATCCGTTATCGTGCAGCGGGCATTGTCGATCATCAGCCTTTGACCCGCATATACCTTATATTCGCACCCCAAATCCAGCGTTTCATTATTGATTGTAACAAAGCCGGACTCATGAGCGGTCAGCTCCACGAATGGATAATAATCCCACTCATATTCATCGGAGGTATTGTTCAATTCGATGGTTTGAGTACCGGTTACATCTGCCGTTATAATTTCTTCGGCTGCGTGGGGGTAGGGAGAGGAACAGGTAAAGGTAAAATTCAGCGCACAGGGCGCCATGTCCGGCACGAAGGCCGAATGATCGGAAATCAAACCGAAATATTCCAGATTTTCATGTACGTCACAGCCGCCGTAATCCTTTAGGATAAATTTTCGGGGAGAATTCGGACTGGTCAGCCAGGCGTTCAGATCCCGTGTTTCCGCCTGGGTAAATGGATTGCCGTCTGTACGGATGATACTAAAATCAAAGATCAGTACATCCGAGTATTGCGTACCATAGAAGTTCGGCACCGGCCGGAAGGGGGAAATCTCTCCCTTTCGGATGGTGCGCCCCAGCCCGGTGGCTGCTGTGGTGTTCTTAGGTTCAAGTGATACCAGGATATAGGAAGTGTCCAGCGTCCTGCCATCGTAGGTAAAATATTGTCCGTAAATTGCCATAATTTAATCACCTCATTTAAAGATTATAAAGACATCGGGTTATAAGATATCATCCAAAGGGAAGTGAGACTGCTTTTCAGCAGCCTCGCTTCCCTTTGAATGACGGTAAGTATAAAATTAGAATGACTGTCTAGTGTGATGTCCGGTTGATTACTTACTTTACGCCCAGCTTCTTCGCATTGTTACGCAGCATCCGTACCGTATAATCAGCCGACTGCCGCAACAGGGATTCCAGCTCTGGCAAAGCGCCCTTATCCACGCTTCCGTCGACCCGGAGCATGGAATCGTAGTGGAGATTGATCTCCGGCGTCCTTTCACCGGCAAAGCTGCGTGCCTGTGCCAGTGTATTGTTTACCAAATGATTCAGCGGGTCCAGGTGGGAAACCAGCGTCTTCATCCACTGGGCCTGCTCGGCGGTCAGGACGGCTTCGCCGTGCTTAACCATCGCATAGCCGTCCTCGCCGATGGACCTTGCGTCGATGAAGCCGCCCTTGCTAAAGCCCAGCGCCTTGAATTTTGCCCGGCTCGCCGGGCCGATGCGTCCGTCGACCTGTAATCCGTGCTGCCGCTGGAACTTTACTACCGCCTGGTTGGTCTTCGGCCCGAAGCTTCCGTCTTCGGCCAAACGGCCGCCGCTATCATCCGTTACTCCAAGAAGGTTCAGGGCCTTTTGCAGACGGCGGACGTTGTCCCCTTTCAGTCCCCTGTAAAGGGTGGAGGTCAGACTGGATACCAATCCGGGCTCACTGCCGGAGGAGCCGTCACTCTGGCCGCTCTGTGGCTGCTGGGGCAGGTCAGGAGCTTTTTCCTGGGCGACCGTACCTATAACAGCAGGAGGGGAAGCGGGAATAGGAGCGGTGTTGATTTTAGCGGAGGCAGTCACATCGTTTACTGCTTTCTGGTAATTTCTGGCGGCTGACTCTGCATCTTTCCATGGGCCGGTTAAAGCATCGGTCATCTGCAGGTTATAGCTTTCTGAAAGAGAACCGAGGTAAGCATAGACCTCCGTATAATCCGCACTGACCTTGTCCAGCATATTCCGGATGGCCTCCTCCTGGTAATCAAGGTCGGAATCGAGCCTTTTAAGCTGTTCATTCTGCTTCTCTTCAAAAGCCTCCACCTGGTCGTCGTAGCCCTTGACGATTGTATCGTATTCGTGTTCCTGCCGGAGCTCATTGTAATCATCCTCCAGCCGTTGAAGCTGGCTTTGTAAACGGCGCCGTTCATTGAAGGCATTCTCATTGCCCTCCAGAGCGGCGATCTGCGCCTTAATAGAATCGATTTCCTTACCCTTGTCACGCAGCGACTTGGCATAATTGGCATATTCCTTCGTCGCCTGCAGATCCTTCTTCTTTGCGTCGATCAGCTTGCGGAAGGCTTCGGTTTCCTTTTCGATGCCATCCTTGACCAGGGAAATTAACGCGCCGCGGTAAGACTTCACCTGGGAAACAGCGTCGCGGTGTCCCTTTGCGTATTCCTGCAGCTTTTCATGATATTGCTCCTGGGTGATCGCGCCGTTTTTCAGGAGCTCGTTCAGGGCCTTCATCGCCTGGGCATATTCGGAGGCTGCCTGCTTCGCTCCCGCGAGCTGCTGGGAGTAGAGGGCGGCCTTTGTCTTGCCCGCATTGGTAAGGGATCCGTTTTCTTCAAGGGTTTCGGCGTTTCCGATCAGATCCAGGACGACGGAAAGTTCGCCGTCGAGCTGCTTTAGCTGATCCAGCGCCTTCTCCAGACCCTCGAAGCGCCAGTCAAGCCAGGTTCTTTTCAGCCGTTCGGCGGCGATCTGGCTTTCGGCGATTTCCTTGTCCAGATTGCTTAGTTTATTGGTCCATTCATACCAGTCATCGGAATACATCGC
>Ga0153997_1000214_pt1 | contig 17221 bp, 8 predicted proteins | sample TSNC081MetaG_FD_104750 | JGI IMG/M metagenome (GOLD analysis project Ga0153997, IMG submission 104750) | Attine ant fungus gardens microbial communities from North Carolina, USA - TSNC081 MetaG | ecosystem: Host-associated > Fungi > Mycelium > Unclassified | place: USA: North Carolina, Lumber...
AGGAAATTCTAAAAGTAGTAATAGTTTTCTTTTTATATTTTTATTCCTTGAGTTTTAGGGCTTTGTAATAACTTTAATATAGTATCTAGGGCAGGATGAGAAGAAAAGGGAAGAACCTCTTAGTACTTACCTCTATTATCACTGCCTCTGAAATCATAGAATGCAAAACTATTGAGTGTAAGAGTTTCAAGTTAGTAGGATATCTTGAGAAGAACATACCCAGAACTTGATCTAAAGAAGAATAGCAGATGTGTTATAACTTGGCAAAATAGCTAAGTCATTATTTATATTTACTTTACTTTACTTTTTCTTTTGGACTCATTACATAGGAAAGAGTGTGGGAAAGTGTCACATCACAAGTGTTACAGGTCATAGTCACATGACAGGAAGTCATATGATGAGTGTGGGAAAGTAGTATACAGACCATGTAGTAGTTGTATAAGTAGTGTATAGAAAATAGTGGGAACTCTATTGAGTTTTCTTTGTCAACTTGGACTTAGAGAGTAATTAAGTTGTCTTAGGCTAAGTTGCTACAAGATGCAACTCATGTAGGCTTTGGAGAGGACAGCAGGCTGGGAAAGCTTGGCTAGGTGCACACTTGGATTATATTACACCTGTAAGGTTTAGTGTTAGGAGTGCAAACAAGAGGGCAACTGAGTGTAAAGGATCTGTGAGTGATCAACTAACTGTATTTTCTAGTGGAGCTTTTGTCATAGTGTGTAAAGGTTGACACCTTAGAAAGACTATGCAATGACAATCTAGGGAGATCTTATATTTATTTCACAACAACTAACCTATATTTTACTGGAGCTGTGTATAATTTCTATTTCCTAATTATTTATAACCTTTATCTTTGATTATCTCCCCTTGAACCTTTAGTATGCAATTGGGAGCTGGTACTATATCTTATTGTTTGTCCCAGTGTGCAATTTCCTTTTGTACTCTTTCAACATCTTAAGACAGAAGACACAAGAGTACTATGGGAAGAGTATCACAAATGGTCACTTACTATTTGTGATAGGTGCTTTGATACTTTCAAGAGTTCAAAAATGCAAAGTTAGACAAGTGACAAAAGATGTTGTTAAGTCTGAGGTCTTGAGGATTAGACCTCAGACTATAAGTCCTTATGTACAGAATTGTGATAGTCTATGTACTAGAACAGATCATTACATGCTACTACCTATTGTTCTACATATGGTAGTGCCTTTGTACTTAAAATAGTGATAACTTAACCATATAGAGGCTATCCTTTGTTCTAAGAAAAGAACAGATAACTATCTATGGGTAATTAATAAAATCTATGTACAAACATTGAAGTCTTCATATCTCTACTAATATTAATTTCCTTGAGGTTGTTCTAGGCTTATTCTGAGCATTATGAAGAAGGCTTCTGCTGAGCCTAGAACCAAAGCATTGATCATGGCGGTTTCCAAGATATTAGCAATTTAATAAACAGTAACATAGTGGTTACCAGTTAATCTGCTTAATATCTCAACCATTACTGATCACCTCAAGATGTGACTGGCATCAATGGAAAGGTCTTTTCAAGGGCATTTGGGTGCCATTAAGACTGTGGGAATTGTCAAAGAATTGGTAGAGATATAGCCAAATGAAGTTTGTGACAAAGGGTATCCCTGATAAGACATACCTACTAGAGCTAGGGTAGTACACCAAGGAGATAGTAGTATCATACTTGGTATGCAAGAGGTGTGGGAAGCAAGGATGTTATAGGAAGAAGAATAGAGAACAGGGGGTAGTTTCAAGGAGATGATTAGAAGAACTGAAATGGTGTGGATATTCAAAGAAAAAGGCAGCATACCTCATTGAGGAAAATATACAACAAGGTGACACACAAACAAAAGCTCCAAAAGGCATAACAAAAGAAGAAGGTAAGCAAAGGGAGATCAAACAAACCTTTAAAATGCTGAGAGAAGTATAGTTGAATATTGGAGTAGAAAAGGTTGATATCCATGAAAGAGTAATAGTTAAGGTACTCTTGAATAGTGGTGCAATAGGAATATTCATGGATAGGAGGATGGTGTAAGAAAGCTAAACTCTAAGCTGAAATTAAGCCAACTACTCTTTGTTCAGCAATTGACAAAGAGAACTTAATAGAGTTCTTATTAGATTTGCTACACTATATATACAATTACTATCATGACTATGCGTCTTGTCTCCCATAGTCCTTATGTCCATTAGCTGACTTCTTTGTCACATACTGTGACTGTGACTCCCATGTGACATGTCCATTCTGTGACTTTGGTCACACCTTTGTGACTCTGTGATGGTCATGTGATACTTTCCCATGCTCTATCCTAGTAATAAAGAAAAGAAAAGAAAAGAAATATTAAATAATGACTTAGCCATTTTACCAAGTCATGACAGATGGCAGCTAAGAACAATTTCAAACTGCAAAAGCTAGAGAGACCTATACCAGTTAGGAATGTAAATGGAATAAACATATATGATCTGGGAAAAACAAACATAATATTAGAGATGCCATGGTTATAGGTCCATAACCCAGAAATCAATTGGGAGACCAGAGAAGTCAAAATGACAAGGTGCTCACCTTTGTGTGATAGGGCAGAGAAAAAGAAAGTGGAAAAGAAAAAGGAGCAATCCTAGAAGAAGAAAAGATTGTCAGATAGACAATAGACAATAAAGAAGATTGGGAAAGAGAAGAGTAGATTGAGGAAGACCATAGAAAAATCAAAGAAATAGTTCTAGGAAAATTCTTAAAGTAGAAAAAGGTGTTTGAAAAAGTAGAGTCAGAGAGGATATCAATGAGAAAAATTTGGGATTATGCCATAAATCTCAAGAAGACATTTAAACCATAAAAAGAAAGAATTTATCCTTTGTCCAAAAATAAGAGGGAAGAAGTTCAGAGCTTTGTGAATGATCAACTAAGAAAAGAGTACATTAGACCATCAAAGTCCCCTCAAATGTTACCAGTATTCTTCATGAGTAAGAAGGATGAAAGTTAGAGAATAGTTATGGACTATCATAGTCTAAACAAACAGACTGTAAAGAATAACTACCCATTGCTATTAATAATAGACATAATTGACAGCATGGAAAGCAAGAAAGTATTTACAAAAATGAACTTGTGATAGGGCTTTAACAATATGAGAATAAAGGAAGAGAATAAGTGGAAAGGAGCATTTACAATGCATATGGGGTTCTTTGAACCAACAGTGATGTTTTTTGGGATAACAAACTTACCAGCTATATTTCAGGTGATAATGAACAAAATCTTAAGAGACCTGATCAACAAAGGGAAAGTTACTGTGTTTGTAGATAATGTGTTGGTAGGAACCAAGACAGAGGAAGAACATAATGAAATTGTGGAGAAAATACTATGGAGGTTAGAAGAAAATGACCTATATGTCAAGCCAGAGAAGTATATATGGAAAGTAAGAAAGATTGGATTTCTAGAGGTCATTATAGGACCCAATGGAATAGAAAGAGAAGGTAAATAGAGTACTTAGTTGGCTAGGTCCAAAGAATATAAAAGACATTAGGAAGTTTTTGGGCCTTGCAAATTACTACAGAAGATTCATTAAAAACTTTGCTTAAGTAGCTAGGCCTATAAATGTACTGACAAGGAAAGATATAAAGTAGTAGTAGGAGCAGGAGTAGCAAAAGGCATTTGATGAACTTAAATAGATTTTCACAATAAAACCAGTATTAGCAGCCCAAGACTTGGACAAAGAATTCAGGATGGAGATAAACACCTCAAACTATGCAACTGGGGAAGTACTATCAATGAAGTGCTCAGATGAGCTGTGAAGATCTATAATCTTTATTTTGAAATCATTAAGCAATACAGAGCACAACTACGAGATACATAACAAAGAGATATTGGCTGTAGTCAGATGTTTGGAAGCATAGAGGTATTTCTTGGAAGGGACAATGATTAAATTTGAGATTTAAACAGATCATAAAAATCTCAAATACTTTATGAAAGCCCCAAAGTTAAACTAAAAACAAACTAGATGGACACTGTACCTATCAAGGTTTGACTTTATATTAAAGCATGTTTCAGGAAGTAGGATAGGGAAAGCAGATAGTCTAAGCAGGAGGCCAGACTAGAAAATAAGAGTAGAAAAGAACAATAAAAATAAGACATTGGTAAAACCAGAGTGGCTAGAAGTAAGAAGAACAGAAGCAGTGGAAGTAATAGTAGAAGGAGTAAACTTGTTAGAGAAGGTGAAACAGCTCAGAGTAAAAGATAATAAAGTAGTAAAAGCAGTTGATATAAAATGAGCAAGAGTAAAGATGTTGAGAGATAAAGAATAGAGAGAGGTAGAGGGCATCATATACAAAGAGAGAAAAGTATACATGCCAAAAGATGAGAAGCTAAGGGCAGAAATAATTAAGTTGCACTATGATATACTAGTAGAGGGGCATGGGGGACAATGGAAGACAGTAGAATTAGTCACTAGGAATTTCTGGTAGCCAGGAGTAACAAAGAAGGTAAAGCAATATGTGAAGGGATATGATGTTAACTAGTGAAATAAAAATTGCACAGAACAGCTGGCTAGAAAATTAATGCCAAACTCAATACCTAGTAAACCTTAGATGTATATATTAGCAGACTTTATTACAAAACTGCCTTTGGCTCAAGGATATGACTCTATTCTAGTAGTAGTAAACTAGTTAACTAAAATGGTCCATTTTATACCAACTATAGAGAAAACATTAGTAGAAAGATTAGCTAAGTTGTTTAGAGATAACATTGTTATACTGCAAACAAATTTTCCATAAAAGATAACATTTGATATACTTTATACCAATGGATTCTTATTTAGAATTTGCTCTAAAACCCTTTCTATAATCCTCAGAATGTAATACTATATGATAAAGACATTGAGCAGATAATAATTGACCTAGAGCTCATGCTGATACCTTAAGAGGCAAATAGGATGAGCTGGCATTGGGTTACTAAGAAAGTTACTAAGGGACTATGCTCTAGATCCACCTTTGAATGGACTCAGAAAGATGACAAACTTGTACTCTAGAACCAGTGGTATTCAGATGATGAACTTAGACTAATAGACTTTGTGCTTGTAAATAAGCATTGATGGCATCAGATCAATTATATTTAGATAAATGACCTATGGAACATGACTTGGAGATACTAGACATTAATAGGGACTTACTAATTGTTTGACAGGTAATCAAGGAAGTCCAAATTACAAAGCAGCATCAAGAGAAGGATAGAATGAGAAGGAAGAATATTCTAGAAGGAAGCAGCAATGAAGATACATTATCTTTGATAGGAAGGACTTGGTGAGAGAATGTATCATTATAAAGAAAGGAGAGAAATGCATAAGCCTCAGGAGTTTGGGGGGAATTAGCAAGAGAAGAAGTTGATGGAAATCCAAAAGTAGCAATAGTTCCCTTTTATCTTTATTCTTTGAGTTTCAGCCATTTGTAATATCTTTAATATAGTATCTAGAGTACAATTGGATTAGAGAAGAATCTCTTGACTCCTACTCCCATCTATACTGCCTCTGGAATTGTGAATACAGATCTATTGAGAGTAAGAAGACTGGGACTAGGGGAATGTCTTGAAAAGAACACTGAATATATCCAGAACTCAATCTAGAGAGGAATAGCAGATGCAACTCAGGCAGGCTTTGGAGAGAATAACAGGCTGGGAAAGCTTGGCTAGGTATACACTTGGACTATATTATATCCATAATGTTTGGTGTTAAGGGTGTAGACAAGGGGAAAACTAAGTATGAAGGGTCCATGAGTAATTAACTAACTGTATTTTTTAGTTGAGTCTAGTCATAGTATGTAAAGGTTGATACCTTAGGGAGGCTATGTGACAACAATCTAGAAAGATCTTACATTGTCAAATATGGGAGGTGAATGATGGAATGGAGGAGTTATAAATAGATTTATAACTCCTGAATAGATATATGATACTACTTCAAAGGAGAATATTACTTAGCGATAGTGTAAACTCCAAAAGAAGAATCTGGCAGAAGGTAAAAGACATCAGAGCAAAGTACAACTTAATGAATGACCTTGGCTTCAACTTATGTGTTGTGCCCCAGTCTCTAGTTGTGAGGTGGTCATGTATTTTGGAGTAGAAAGAAGTTGTTAGAAAAGAGGTCCTAAGAAATTAAACTAGGAATCTAGTGAAAGAGTGCAAAAGGGAATTGCACACTGGGACAAACAAAACAATGATATACCAGCTCCCAATTACATGCTAAAGGTCTAAGAGGAGATTATCAAAGTTGAAGGTTTATAAATAATTAGAGAAATAAGAATTATACACAGCTCTAGTAAAATATATGTTGGTGGTTGTAAAAGGATTGTAAGATCTCTCTAGATCGTTGTTGCATAGCCTCCCTAAGGTATCAACCTTTACACACTGTGACAAAAGCTTCTCTGGAAAATACAGTTAGTTGATCACTCATAGACCCTTCATACTCAGTTGCCCCCTTATCTGCACTCCCAACACTGAACCTTATGGATGTGATGCAATCCAAGTATGCACCTAGCCAAGCTTTCCCAGCCTGCTGTCCTCTCCAAAGCTTGTCCAAGTTGCATTTGTCTTTTTCCTAGATTGAGTTCTGGGTATATTCTGTGTTCTTCTCAAGACACCCCACTAGTCCCAGTCTTCTTACTCTCAATAGATCCACATTCACAATTCCAGAGGTAGTGTAGATGGAGGTAGGAGTCAAGAGGTTCTTCTCCAATCCTACTGTACTCTAGATACTATATTAAAGATATTACAAATGGCTAAAACTCAAGAAATGAGATATAAAAAGAAAACTATTACTACTTTTAGGATTCTATTGACTCCTTTCTGTCCTAAGTCCTCCTAAAATCCCACTGATGACATGGCTCTCTTCTTTCTTTGTGATGACACATTCCCTCACCAAGTTCTTCCCATCAAATATGACATGTCTTCATCACTGCTTTCTTCTAGAATATTCTTCTGGCTTCCCCTATCATACTCTTGATGCTGCTTTGTAATTTGGACTTCTTCAAATATCTGTTAAATAGTTAGCAAGTCCCAATAAATGTTTAGTATCTCTAAGTCACATCCTAGAGGTCATTTATCTAAATATAATTGATCTAATGCCATCAATGCTTATTTACAAGCACAAAGTCTATCAGTCTAAGTTCTTTATCTGAGTAGTACTAGTTCTAGAGTACAAGTTTACCATCTTTCTAAGTTGGTCCATCCAAAAGTGGATCTAGAGCATAGTCCCTTAGTAACTCTCTTAGTAACCTAATGCTAGTTCATCTTAATTGCTTCTCAAGGTCTCAACACGAGCTCTAGGTTGATTATCACCTGCTCAATGTACTCATCATATAATGTTACGTTCTGAGGATATAAAAAGGGTTCTAGAGCAAATTCCAATTAAGAATCCATTGTTATAAAGCTTATCAAATGTTATCTTCTGCAGAAAATTCACTTGCAGCATAACACCAGAGTGGACAAGAAGGGTGTTAGGACCAGATAACATTAATTTACAGACTGCCCAATTATACTATAACTACACAGTACTTATAAGAAGTCTAGAATAGGAGGAGAGTAGTCTACTATGCTATTCTACTATTATTAATTTTAGGAGAATTATTAGGAGAAATAAATTACATAATTATTATATTTCCAGAATATGACATATATTCATTTTATAACAACTAACATATATTTTACTAGAGCTGTGTATAATTCTACTTTTCTAATTATTTATAAACCTTTATCTTTGATTATCTCTCCTTAGACCTTTGGGAGCTAGCACATCATTATCTTGTTTGTCCTAGTGTGTAATTCCCTTTTGTACCCTTTTAATGTATGGAAATTGCATGGCCTACCTAAAAGTATCATATTAGACAGGGGACCACAGTTTGCAACAGGATTGATGTAGAAGTTGAACTAGATGCTAGGAATTAAAAGCAAAATGTCGATGGTGTTCTATCCTCAAATAGATAGGCAAACTTCTTATATAACTTGATCATATGATATGACACTGTGATATCCTATTTGTGTGACTGTGACACTTGTGACATGACACTTTCCTATACTTCTTATATATAGTAAGTCCAAAAAGAAAAGAAAATATAAATAATAACTTAGTCATTTTACTAAGTCATGACATTAAGGATATTTATCAACCATAGGCAAGAACAGTAGCCTAATTGGTTAGGAACAGCAGAGTTTGCATACAATAATAAAGTATACTCAAGTACAAAAACATTACCTTTCAAGGCAAATTATGAACAAGACCCTAGGATAGGATTCAAAACAAGAATAAAGGGAAAATATGGAGAGATAAAGGAATTTGTAACCAAGATGAAATAGATATAGGAAGAAGCAAAAACAGCACTGGGAAAGGCACTGATAGGGATAAGAATCCAAACAAGGGTAAATGCAAGGTCAGAGAGACAAAATCTCCAAGTTGCTTTACAGTTGTGTGCTAACAAGTAGGTACTAGGGAGATAAATCAAAGAATAAAAAGCTTACAAAGATGAATAATAAAAGAATATCCAATAGAAACCTAGAAAGAAGAACTGTTTTTAGTATCTACTTGAGAGAACTCTTATCTAGCTAGATCTCAAAGACACATATTCATCTTGTGCTATAACACTGCTACTCTTACCTAGTCTAGTAGCTTAGCTTGCTGTTAATACAACAGTATTACCTAGAACTCCCAGGCCTTTGTGTAAGCTCTACTTCAGCTGACCATAAACTAGAAGCCTACTCCAAAAACATGTAGCAAGGGATTAGCTCCTAGTATAAGTGAGTATCCAAGTCCTTCTTGAGGTCAAGTATCTCTTCAAGGGAAGTTTTATAGGGTTTTTAACATAAAGCAGAAGTAAAAGAAAACCTCAATCACTCAAATAGCTATTAAGCTCTAAAGCAATAGAAAGTAATGATGAGGGAATAATGTTATGATGTTCTAGAGTATTTTATTAGGATTACAAATCAAAGATATAACAAAAGAAAAAAAACAAAGAAAACTTTCAAATTCCCAAAGATAGTAAGAGTAAAATAATAAAATAGCATTTCTTCTAATTACTTGGCTACCACTCTCTACTCCTCTAATCCTACTCCTAGGAATCTTCTCTGAACAATAGATGGCTCTCAAGTCTTTTGATAGGCTATAGAGAGAGGCAATGATCTTGAGTTATCTTGTTCTTAAGCATATTGTCTTTATCAAACCTTTCCCCTATCTCTTTATTTGACCTCTCTAGTCCTTCTACTACTCCTCTATATCTCATCACATCTTTGAGCCTCAGTCTTCTTCTGTTAAGTTTGTGAGACAGCCCCTTGAGAGGACTTGTCTTACTATTTCTTACTATAATTAGCCATCAGCGATAATGGCTTGGATATAATGGTAACTATGCTGGATATAGCACTGCTAGTCACTGAGATATGATATCATTCTATTAAGGATTAGTCTCTGAAGTTCCTTTTTGTCCTTGAGAGCACTTTAGAGGGGAGTTCTATTATAAATCTAATCTAGGAGGTCTAGACAAATGTTTATAAGGTCTCTATAGTAGTAGTTATAACCACTGCTCTGCTACTCAAGTGGTATGCTTGAGTCTATGACTAGGCATCTAAAAAACATCTCTGGGGGACCAAACTTGTCTCTTGAGCTGGTTATTCTCATTATTATGGTGAAAATTGTCACTTATATTGCTTAAATAGCTATCCAGTATAATAGTACAGAAAAAAATAAAGAAATACACTGATAGAAAGAGGGCAAAAGTTGACAAATAGAGAGGGTTAACCAAGAGTTAGAATAGTACTTAAGGATATTTATTGGCCATAGGCAAGAGCAGTGGTCAGATTGGCTAGGAACAGCAAAGTTTGTCTATAATAATAAAGTACACTCAAGTACTAAAATGTTACCTTTTAAGGCAAACTATGGGCAAGATCCTAGGATAGAGTTCAAAGAAAAAAAGAAAGAGAAGTACAAAGGAGCAAAAAGATTTATGGAAAAAATGAAAGAAATTCAGAAAGAGGCAAAAGCAGTACTAGGAAGAGTACAAGAAGAGATGAAAAGTACATGGACAGGAAAAGAGGAGAAATTGACAAGTATAGAGTAGGAAACTTAGTAATGTTGAGTACTAAGAACTTAAAATATCAAATGGTTAGAAGGAGAACAAAAAAGCTGATAGAGAGATTTGTTGGGCCTTATAGAATAAAGAAAATTGTGTCATCAAATGCAGTAGAATTACCTAGTACAATAAAAATACATCTGGTAGTTAATGTTAGTAGAATACAAAAATATGCAGGGCAGGTAGAAGGTTAGAGAAAGGAGCAACTAGCTCTAGTTATAATTAAAGGAGAGGAGGAGTGAGAAGTAGAGAGAATCTTGAACAAGTAGTAAATGAGAGACAAGGACAAATATATTAGTGAGCTAACTCCTGAGCAGGAATAAAGCCAACTGCTCTTTATTAGCGTTTGACAAAGAGAACTCGATAGAGTTCTTGTTAGATTTTCTATATTATATATACAATTACTATGTGGCTATACTCTTTAACTCCTATGGTCTTCATGCTACTTGTCAACTGACTTCTTTGCCATATGTTATGACTGTGACATGACCATTCCATGATATCTATCACACCTTTGTGACTCTGTGACTATCACATGATATCTTCCCACACTCCACCTCAATAATAAAAAAGAGAAAAAAAAGAAATATTAAATAATGGCTTAGCTATTTTGTCAAGTCATGACAAAATACTTAGTATGCTAGAGAGGATTTATAGTGGAGTCCAATATCTAGGAAGGAAAGGAAAACTTGGAGAATACAAAAGAGGCAATCAAAGAGTTTGAAAAAGAATATTGGCAGAACATAGAGGAGGTAAATTGACAAGAAAGAAAAGAAGGAACTTTTAAAAGAGGAGAATTGCTAGAAAGGTTCATAGAAAAAAAATTATTTGGGTAGTCTGATAAAAGATATAATAAGGAATACTGGAGAAGACTAGAGAGAAACTGGAGACAATGGAAGGAAAGTCAAGCCAAAGGAAGAAGAACCTTAAAAATAATCAAACAAGAAAACAAGAAAAAGAGCAGAAAGAATCAGGAATTAAGAAGTAGACAAAAGAAGATGATAACAAAATGGGCAACATAGTTGATCCCTATTACAAGTTGTAGGAAATTCCTTGGGATAAGGAAACTTAAGAGAGAGATAGTATCATGACTTGGCAAAATAGCTAAGTCATTATTTATATTTCTTTTTATTTTATTTTCTTTGGGACTTACTACACAAGAAAGAAGTATGGGAAAGTGTTACATGACTAATGTTACATGTCTTAGTCACAAGGTTATGTCATATTGATGGGTCACATGATAAGTGTGGGAAAATAGTGCACAGACTATGTAGTAGTTATATAAGTAGTATATAAGAAATAAATAAGAACTCTATTAAGTTTTCCTTATCAACTCAGACTTGGAATAGGTTTAAGTCACCTTGGCTAGAACCTTACAAGTCTGAGAATTAGACCTCAGACTTAATAACATCTCTTGTTACTTGTCTAACTTTGCTTATAAGCACTTTTAAACCAACCTCAACCCAAATCACAAACAGTAAGTAACTATTTGTAATAGTAACTCAAAAGCTTTCTAAAACCAATATGATTAAGCTCAAGTATTGAGAACATATTTCACAAATATCTTGAATGCTCTAGCTTCTTCAGGTACTTCATCTTATGTGAGACAATAAACTTGAGCAGATATCTTGTATAGTGACTTAGCCTAGACAACTTAATCACCCTCTAAGTCCAAGTTAACAAGGAGAACTCAATGGAGTTCTTGTTAGATTTTCTATACTACTTATATAACTACTATATGGTCTGTGCACTACTTTCCTATATCCATAATGTGACCCATTATGTGACATAACATTGTGACTTCCTATTTTATGTGACTGTGACTATGTGACACTTGTAACATGACACTTTCCCACACTCCTTTCTGTATAGTAATGTTATATTCTGAAAATCTAACAATTATGTAATTTAATTCTCCTAATAACTCTCCTAAAAAAAAATTATAATTAGTAAGATAGTATAGTAGACTACTCTCCTCCTATTCTGGATTTCCTATAAGTACTGAGTAGTTACAGTGTATTTGCTTAGTCTGTAAATTAACATTATCTAGTCCTAATCCTCTCTTTGTCCAATCCAGATTCCTAGTTTACTTCTATAGGACCCCTTTTTCAATGACTTCTCTACATTCCGAAATACGCGACCACTTCATGACTAGAGACCGGGGCACAACATATAAGTTAAAGCCAAGGTCGTTCATCAAAGTCATACTCTACTCTGACGTCTTCTACTTTCCACCAGAGTTTTCCTTTAGAGTTTTATACTATCGCTAAGTACTATTTCCCTCTGGTGTAGTATATTATTTTGTTCTGGAGAATACCTTTATATACTACTCTGCTCCTTTGTTCCCACTGTAATTTCTGTCCTTGACAGAATTTATAAACTCACACTGGTTCTTGTTGTGTTTTAGTTCTGATGTCTCGCCAATTTGCAGCTTTCTCTTCTGGAAGTAATTCTATTTCTCTTGCTGACCAAACTATCAGTCGGTTTACTTTTGGCCTTCCAAGGAGATCGAGGCACCTCCAATCAGGGACACCTCATACTCCAGTGTGCCCTTGTTTATCCTCACCTCTGGTGGAACCTTCAGAATTCCACAGTGTAAATCCTGCTACTATTTCTCATGTCAATGACGACCCAGACTGGGTCGATGCTCCTATTTCTGTTCCTACTCCTGTGTTTCAAACTTCACCTCCTATTGCTGACTGTAACCCTATTGACAATTAGTTAGCAGAGGCTCTCCAACAATTATCGGAAAACCTAAATAGAGGATCAGCACCAAAGCCTCCCCAATCAAAGGTCCACATTCTAGACACCTTCAACGGTTCCGACCCTCATAAGCTTAATCATTTTCTATTTCAGTGCCAGCTCTATTTTCATGCCAACTCTTTGCAATTTTCCACCAATGAAGAAAAAATCAATTTTGCAATGACCTACCTCTCCAGTGTAGCTCAAGATTGGTTCGAAGTCATACTACAACAGGAAGATCTTGGCTATACACAACTGTGGCTTTCTACTTGGCATCTTTTTGTAGACAAACTCTGGGTCTATTTTGGACTTTGAGACCTAGTAGGGGATGCCACCAATCTCATCAATAATCTCCATATGAAGCTAGGAGATAAGATTACCATCTACAATGTGGAATTTATGTGGTATACAGCACAGTTGAACTGGGGTAATGCAGTCCTATGCTATTGTTTTTATTAGGGATTGCCAAATCGCCTATAGGACTTAATAGCAAATTGGAAACAGGAAAAATCCACTTCTTTCCATTCTATGTACCAACTGGCAATCACTTTCGACAATCGTTACTGGGAACAAAACTGCAAACGAGATTATCTCTATAACGCAGAGAAGGAAGTGGTAGACAGCCACCACCAAAAACAAGGGAAAATGGCTCAGTACTCTGCCTCCTCACAAAGCTCTGCTTTATTTTGCCCCCAATCATCCACAAATCCGCGAAAGACTGTGCCCTCTTGGGATTCCCTGAAACCTCCTAGATCATCATCTTCTATTGCTAAATCACTATCTCCGTTGACTCCACATGTTAACCTCTCCAATAAACTAGGCAGAGACAGTAAATTGAATGGTAATAAACGCAAACACTGTATTGACAATAACCTCTGTCTTTATTGCAGATTGAAGGACCATAAGGTAGAAGGGTGTCCTAGGAAACAACTGATAAGGGTACAACTAACTACTCTGGAGGAACAAAAAATTCCACCCTCCAAGAACCTCTCGGAAAACTAGTGCGCAGCTCCCAAGACTCAGTACACACTGGAAGTTGCATTGAACTCATTTGTGCAACTACAAGTCCAATGCGTTCCAATGCATCCACTCTTTCTGATCCTAATTCTCTTTGTATACCCCTTGTTTCTCCTCTGGTGTGCATGTCAGACCACCTCTAGTCTATACCCATTTGAACGCTGGTAGACTCTAGATCTACGCACTGTTTTTTAGACTCTGCTTTTGCTTATGGACATTCTTTGCCTACTACTCCTACTCCTCCTGTGGAACTGTGCCTGTTTGACAGAACCTCAAATAATATTATTTCCGAGGTAGTATTGTTGCCTGTAAAATCCCCCTCTGGTAAATGCATGACTCTTGACTTCTACGTTACTCTACTTGATTCTTGTTGTTCTCTGGTACTAGGTCACTCTTGGCTCACCCACTGAAAGGGTGCAAAAGGGAATTGCACACTGGGATAAACAAAACAATGATGTGCCAGCTCCTAATTGCGTGCTAAAGGTCCAAGAGGAGATTATCAAAATTTGAAGGTTTATAAATAATTAGAGAAATGAGAATTATATATAGCTCTAGTAAAATATAGGTTGATAGTTGTAAAAAGGATTGTAGGATCTCTCTAGATCATTGTCACATAGCCTTCCTAAGGTGTCAACCTTTACACACTATGACAAAAGCTCCTCTGAAAAATACAGTTAGTTGATCACTCATGAACCCTCCACACTCAGTTGCCCCCTTGTCTGCACCCCCAACACCAAACCTTATGGATGTGATGCAATCCAAGTGTGCACCTAGCCAAGCTTTTCTAGCCTGCTGTCCTCTCCAAAGCCTGCCTGAGTTGCATCTGTGTCTTCTCCCTAGATCGAGTTCTGGGTATATTCTGTGTTCTGCTCAAGATACCCTACTGGTCCTAGTCTTCTTACTCTTAATAGATTCGCATTTATGATTCCAAAGGCAGTGTAAATGGAGGTAGGAGTCAAGAGGTTCCTCTCCTATTCAACTACATACTGGATACTATATTCAAATGATTACAAAGCCCTGAAGCTCAAGGAATAAAATATAAAAAGGAAACTATTACTACTTTTGATGTTCCCTCAGCCTCTTCTCGTACTAAGTCCATCCTAATGTCCAGTGATAATGCGTCTTTATGGTAACACGTCCTCTTTATCAAATCCTTCCCATCAAAGATAATGTGTCTTTATCATTGCTTCTCTCTAGAATATTCTTTCTAGTCTCCTATCACTCCCTTTGATGTTGCTTTATAAGAGGGCTCTCCTTGGTTACCTGTTAAGTAGTCAGTAAGCCCCACTCAATACCTAGTATCTCCAAGTCGTGTCCTAGGGCTCATTTATCTAAATATAATTGATCTAATGCTATTAGTGCTTAATTGCAATCAGAGTCTATTTATCTAAGTTCTTTGTCCAAACACTACTGGTTCTAGAGTCCCAGTCCGCCATATCTTTAAGTCAGTTCCATCCCATAATGGATCTAGAGTGTAGTTCTTCTATGACTTTCTTCCTAAACCTGATGCTAGTTCATCCTACTTGTCTCCCGAGGTATTAACACGAGCTCTAGTTTGGTTCTCCCTTGCTCAATGTCTTTATTATATAGTATTACGTTCTGAGGATATAGAAAGGGTTCTAGAGTGAACTTTAATCAGGAATTTGTTGTTATAAAGCTTATCAAATATTACTTTCCATGGAAAATTTGTTTGTGGCATAACACTGCTACAATCTGTTAATTGACTGGGTTTCTAGGTTAATATCTTTTTCTAGCTTCTGTTCCTCTTGTTGAAACCTTGGTAAACCCTCCATTCTCTCTAGCAGAAAACCCTCTGCAGTTTACCCTATCTGAGACATCTTTATCTAATACCAAGCGACCTCACATCACAATTATTAATGCACCTGCCCTACTCTAGGCCTCGCAACTCACAGGTTCAACAACATTTTCCCTCCAATTCTGTTCCATAATGCAGGCCAATTCCACCAACATCTCTGAAAAAATTGACCTTTCTTCTGTTCCAGAGGAATACCATGAGTATGCCAATGTATTTAGTAAGTCCAAAGCAGAAATACTTATCCCTCATTGTCCTTATGACCTGCAGATTGAACTAGAAAAAGATTCTCATCCTCTGGTAGAAACCATCTATTCCTTATCCAAATTCAAACAGGGAGCACTAAAAGAATTCATTGACAAAAACCTAACTAATAGGTTCATCTACTTGACATCTTCTCCTTACGGAGTGCTGGTCCTGTTTGTAAAGAAAAAGGATGGATCCCTACAGCTTTGTGTAGATTTCTGCAGACTCAATAAAATCACAAAAAAAGACCGATATCCACTTTTCCTCATCACCAACCTCTTAGATTCTCCCAGCAAGGCTCATATTTACACCAAAATCGACCTCCAACATGCATACCACTTGGTCCACATTGCTGAAGGAGATGAATGGAAAACCGCCTTTCGGACCTGCTATGGAGCCTTCAAATGGTCAGTAATACCATTTGGACTAACTAATGCTCCAGCTGCCTTCTAATGTTTCATAAAAAATGTATTCTCCGACCTCCTTGACGTGTGCATAGTAGTTTACTTGGATGACATCTTGATCTACTCCAATGACATTACGCAACACCAGAACTACGTCAAAAAAGTACTAAAATAACTTCAAAAGTCAGGATTATATGCAAAGGCAGAAAAATGCAAATTTCATTCAAATTCTGTGGAATATCTAGGCTATGTTCTATCACCATCTGGCTTGACTATGTCTGATGCTAAAGTGAAAACCATTCAGGAATAGCTGGAACCAAAGAAAGTAAAGAATATTCAGTCCTTCTTAGGATTTGCCAACTTCTATAGACATTTCATTTTCAACTATTCAGACATAGTTATTCTGCTTACTCGTCTTACTAGAAAAGACACTCCTTGGAATTTTGACGACAAATGTAGGATGTTATTCAATACCCTGAAATAGGCTTTTATCTCTGCTCCTATCCTTATGCATTGAATGCCAGATGCATAGCTCATAGTGGAAACCGATGCCTCAAACTATGCTCTTGCTGCTATTCTTTCCATCACGACTAAGAATCATGAGATCTATCCCGTAGCTTTCCACTCACGGACATTCTCAGCTCCGGAACTCAACTATGACGTTCATGACAAAGAATTACTTGCAATATTTGAAGTCTTCAAAGTTTGGTGGCACTACTTAGAAGGGTCCGCTGCACCAATCAACATTGTAATGGATCACAAGAACTTGAAATATTTCTCAACTACCAAGATTCTAACGTGTCGACAAGCAAAATGGTTGGAATACCTCTTTCAATTCAACCTTGTAATTCGTTTCCGTCCCAGACGTCTTGGTACCAAACTGGATGCTCTAACTAGACGGTGG
>Ga0153997_1000216_pt1 | contig 17188 bp, 22 predicted proteins | sample TSNC081MetaG_FD_104750 | JGI IMG/M metagenome (GOLD analysis project Ga0153997, IMG submission 104750) | Attine ant fungus gardens microbial communities from North Carolina, USA - TSNC081 MetaG | ecosystem: Host-associated > Fungi > Mycelium > Unclassified | place: USA: North Carolina, Lumber...
GAGCAAAGCCGCTTCAAAGAGTTGACCTTAGGTAATGTTGTTGTTATGGGGAGACGCTCTTACGAAGAAATAGGAAAACCTTTACCGAATCGAATCACTATTGTTGTTTCAAAAACAAGAAGATTTGATGCAGAGAATTGTGTTACAGTATCCTCGCTGAAAGAAGCATTAAAAATAGCCAGAAATAAGGATGTGTATATCTCGGGCGGCTCAATGCTATATCAGGAAGCACTGCCACTTGTGGATAAAATGTATATAACAGAAATTGATTTGGCTGTTGAAGGTGATACTTTCTTTCCGAATTTCAACGAGGCGGATTATTTAAAAGAAGCAGAACAAAGAATTGAGGGGAAAATCCCATATACATATATTACATATATAAGAAAAGTAAAATCAGAATTAGAATGACTCATGTAAAGCTATAAATATCAATTTGAGGAGGGAAAAGATGAGAGATCAAGAAAAAACTATCGGTAATATAGCTGATAAAGCAAATATGACATTAATCAGTTATATTGATAATGAGGGATTTCCTGTGACAAAGGCTATGTAAAACCACGGGAGCGAAATGGAATTAGGGAATTTTGGTTTTCAACAAATACTTCCTCAAATAAAGTTGGGTGTTTTAAGAAAAATTCAAAAGCCAGTATATATTTTGTGGATAAACGTTTTTTTCGAGGCGTAAGCTTAATTGGTAAGGTGGAAGTTTTAGAAATGCCAGAAGCAAAAGAAAGAATATGGCGAGAAGGTGATACAATGTACTATACTAAAGGAGTGGAAGACCCGGATTATTGTGTCTTGAAATTTACAGCAGCGAAAGGAAGATATTATAGCAATTTTAAATCCGAAGATTTTGAAATTGAAGAAATTAAGTAGGATAGAAAATCGAAATTGTATAAAGGAGATTGTTGATATGAGTGAAATTAGGTATTGTGAAAGTTGTGGTATGCCACTTGATTCAAATGAAGTTCTTGGAAGCAATCGTGATAACAGTAAGAATGAAGAATATTGCATTTATTGTTATAAAGATGGAACTTTTACTTCCAATTGTACGATGGATGAAATGATTGAAGTAAGCGTAAAGCATATGAAAGAATCTGGAATGTTAAAGGAACAGAATAAGACGGAAGAAGAAGCACGTGAATTTATGTATAGCTTTTTCCCCAAATTAAAAAGATGGGAGTGTACATGTACAGAAGAATGTGAGAGTGGATATAATCCGAACTGTACTTGTACTTCTAGCGAATGCCATTGTACAGAAAAACCTGATTAAGCAAAATTCAATTACGACGGGAAATCAGAATTTTTCTCTTAACCATATGGCTAAGAGATAGAGGAATAAAACTAGTAAAAAAGGAGAATACAATTATGTCTAATGTCGTTTTTTCAATACCTACAAATTAAAAAAGGGAGCATCTATTCCAGATTTTTTACTTGCAGTAGAAAACTTAAATAATGAGTATATCTCAAAACAAAAGGGTTATATTTCATTTGAGCTACTTGTGGATGGCGAAACTTGGGCAGATTCCACAACGTTTGAAACAATGGATGATGCGAAAAAGTTCGCAGAAGCAAGCGATCCAAATGGATTTGCTGAAAAGTTTTATTCTTTCCTTAATTTGAATAGCTGTAAAAGTCATTTCTTTTCTAGTGAAAAAAGCTACTATTGTAACAAATGAATGCGTTGATTATTCAGGTTTTTAAGCATAAATCCGATTACTTCAAGGTTGTTAATCAAATATCAATTAGCTGAGAAAATCAGAATTTTATCCAGCAATACAACTACATCAATAATAGTAAAAGTTATTTATTTAATGAGGTGGATTTATGGAGCAAAGGGATTATATTGAAATGGGGCTAAATGGTGAAGCACCGCTAAAAATAATTATGCGCGGAAGTGTAGAGACAACTTCCAATGATAATATCGGAGTGGTATCACTGGTATATGCAACAACAGATAGGAAAATGGCAAAAGAAAAGATTTATGATTTGTTAAAGAAGGATACTGACTCATATTATATGGTCTATAGTGTTCCATTAGATATGGATTTAACACGTTTGGAGCATTATCCTTCTATTGCAATCACGAAAGAAGATTTAAGTAAGTGATATAATATCAATTAGATAAGTGGCAGAGCCCTAATTCATTGATATTGCAGCCATTAAAAAAGATAGTAACTGGAATAACTAAGTACGAATATCTTTAAATGTGAACAGCGGAGGGATTGAAATGAGTTGTATCATCAGACAATGGCGAATTGAGGATGCCCTTGATTTGGCAAAGGCTCTTAATAACAAGAAGATTCAAGATAATTTAAGGGATGGATTGCCTTATCCATATACCATTGAAGATGCCGAAGAGTTTATTAAGGCAATGCTGGCGGCAGATAAAGAGACTATTTATCCGTTTGCGATAGTGAGTGATAGCGCTGTGGTTGGCAGTATTGGTGTGTTTCGATGTAGCAACATACATTATCGAACAGCAGAAATGGGGTATTATGTTGCAGAGTCCCATTGGGGGAGAGGTATCGGTACAGAAATAGTAAAGCAAACCAGCAATTACATTTTTGAAAACACAGATATTATCAGGATTTTTGCAGAGCCTTTTTCGACGAATGCCGCTTCGTGCAGAATACTTGAAAAGGCTGGATTTCAGTTTGAAGGAACATTGTACAAGAATGCTATAAAAAATGGAAAAGCAGTTGATATGAAAATGTACGCCTTAGTTAAGGAAGGTAATTAGGAAGATAAGTTTTGGCTCAATATCCGATTCTAGGAGGTCATACTATGAATATTAGTGTAGAAAACGTATTTAATAACTATCCTGTCAAATATAGAGAATCCCTAATGCAAATAAGGGAGTTGATTTATGATATAGCAAGCAAAATTCCTGAAATCGGTGAGCTTGAGGAAAGTCTGAAATGGGGACAACCAACCTATTCAACTGTAAAAACAAAAGCAGGTTCTCCGATACGTTTAGATCGATTTGGTGAGGATAAAATCGCAATATTCTTTCATTGTCAAACCAGCTTGGTTGATAGTTTTAGAACAATGTTTCAAGGTAATTTAGAGTTTTCCAAAAATCGGGCTATCGTAATAGACCCAAATAAAGAATTACAAACGAATGAACTTGCTATATGTATTGAAATGGCGTTGACTTACCATTTGAAAAAGCGCTGAATAAGCAAATTTCAATTAAACCAAATTGCTGCGCCACAGACCGGACAAGTTATCGCGTAGGAATTTGAAGTTTGAAAGGAAAGAATGAAAATGCACAATGTGAATTTCAGAAGATGAAAACAAAATTAAACGAGAGTGGTTACAAAGAAAAAGAAGTAACAATTACATCAGGAAAAGCGATGGCCTTAGGATTGCTTTATTCCCTACCATTTGTTGTGATTTTAGGATTGGTATATCGTTTTTTTATGATTGATAGGGCAAATCTATTGGAAGTAAGTGGTATTACATTTTATATCACTTTTATTGTAATTATAGCGATTTCGGTAGTCATACACGAACTGTTACATGGTATTGGTTGGGCAATCTCAAGTGGTAAAGGGTGGAATGTAGTAAGATTTAATATTAATGCTATGATGCCGAGTTGTGCTTGCAAAGTTGCACTAAAGAAACAATCGTATTTAATCGGAGTGCTTCTGCCTTTGATCGTATTAGGAATAGTTAGTACAGTTTTTTTGTTTGTATATCCCGGAACTATATCTATGCTTACCATGCTGGTTAATTTTGTCGGCGCGGGAGCCGATTTGATTATAGCCTTTACTGTTTTGAAAGAAAAAGATGTTTTAATAGCAGATCACCCAACGGAAGCAGGATATATTGCATTTTATAAATAGCATCATCAATATCAATTAGGTTACAGAATATCAATTTGAGGAGGGAAAAGATGAGAGATCAAGAAAAAACTATCGGTAACATAGCTGATAAAGCAAATATGACATTAATCAGTTATATTGACGATGAGGGATTTCCAGTGACAAAGGCTATGTTAAAACCACGGGAGCGAAATGGAATTAGGGAATTTTGGTTTTCAACAAATACTTCCTCAAATAAAGTTGGCTGTTTTAAGAAAAATTCAAAAGCCAGTATTTATTTTGTGGATAAACGTTTTTTTCGAGGTGTAAGTTTAATTGGCAAGGTGGAAGTTTTAGAAATGCCAGAGGCAAAAGAAAGAATATGGCGAGAAGATGATACAATGTACTATTCTAAAGGAGTGGAAGACCCGGATTATTGTGTCTTAAAATTTACAGCAGCGAAGGGAAGATATTATAGCAATTTTAAATCCGAAGATTTTGAAATTGAAGACACTAAGTAGGATAGAGAATCGGAATTTAGTGGAGGATAAAAATTATGTTTACTTTTTAAAAGATTTTGCAGACGGTAGAAAATTACGAATAAGAATTGGGAGGTAAACATATGGACTATGTTATACGTGCAATAAAGGAATCGGAATATCCATTACTTGATAATTTTATATATGAAGCTATTTTTATTCCAAAGGGCGTGGCTGTGCCAGAAAAATCAATCATTAGCAATCCCGACCTACAAGTTTATATTGCAGGATTTGGCACGCAAAAAGATGATTGTTGCGTAGTGGCAGAAGTAGACAACAAAGTTGTAGGTGCGGCATGGGTACGCATTATGAATGATTATGGGCATATTGATGATGAAACACCATCATTGGCGATTTCGGTATATAAACAATATCGTGGTTCGGGTATTGGAACGGCTCTTATGAAAAGACTATTAATTGTCTTGAAAGAAAAGGGCTATAATAGAACATCTCTTGCTGTTCAGAAAGCTAATTACGCACTGAAAATGTATCAGGATGTGGGATATGAAATTGTTGATGAAAATGAAGAAGAATATATTATGATAAACTATTTGCAAAGGAGATAAATAGTGAATATAAAAAAAGTTACGGGTGCAAAAAAAGAATATATTGATTTACTGTTGTTGGCTGACGAACAGGAAAACACGATAGATAAATACCTTGAGAATGGCGAAATGTTTATTTTGGATGATAATGGTATAAAAGCGGAGTGCGTAATAACCAAAGAAAGCGATGGAATTTATGAGCTTAAAAACATTGCTGTTTTGCCTGTTTATCAACGAAAAGGTTATGGGAAAAGCCTGCTAGAGTTCCTGTTTTCCTATTACACCGAGTGTAGCACTATGCTTGTCGGAACAGGTGATGTTCCCTCAGCACTTGATTTTTATAATAAGTGCGGTTTTATGGAATCACATCGAATAAAAAACTTTTTTACAGACAACTATGACCATCCGATGTTTGAAGATGGAAAACAATTGGTTGACATGGTTTATCTGAAATGGAAGCGATAAATACAAGTTTGTTATACAAGAAAATAAGAATTTGAGGAGAAAAAGATAATGGCAAAAGAAAAGGCTTCATTCAAAGAGTTTCTATTGACAGTTACACCAGAACACCAAGCATTTGTCGAGAGACTTAATAACAAACTTATTGAACAGGGCTGTGGACTTGTAATCAAGGAAGCAAAAAGCGGTTACGCTGCTTCATATCAACTAGATAAGAAAACAGTAATGAATTGGGTGTTTCGCAAAACGGGTGTTTGGGCACGGATTTACGGTGACAATGCAAGCAAATATGAGAATACAATTGCTTCTCTGCCTGCTGATATGCAAAAGAAAATGACTATTTCTCGTGACTGCAAGAGACTTATTGACCCTACTGCTTGTAGCGATACCTGTGTTAAAGGTTTTGTTTATGCTCTGAATGGCGATACATATAAAAAATGCCGTAATGACGGAATGTTATTCCTGCTGACAAATGAAACAGCGGAGCATATAGCTGGGTTGGTTTGTGCAGAGGTTAATGTGCGTAGGTCGGCTTCATAGCGACAGAAGAGTTAAGCCCGATAAATATCAATTTGGTAAGAGAATCGGAATTTTGTTAAGCAACTACAACTGTAGATTATTTATCCGAAAGTGGTGATACATTATGAATAATAAAATTAATGAATTACTTTTTGAAAAAGGTGCAGATATAGTTCGCTTTGTTGATATTTCAAATCTTTCATCAGATTTAACTCAAGGATTTACGAAAGCAATAGTATTTTGTATAGCCCTTTCAAAAGAATTTATAATAGCCATACGCGATGGCGCACAAACTGATCGAGATGAGTTTGTAGATAAAGAACATGAAACCGATGAATTAGCCGACTGGCTTGCAGAATATATATGGCAAAAAGGGTACAGGGCATATTCTCAATCAGAAAAAAGCATTGAAAAGAGTGGCAATTATGACGAAAAAACAAGGTCGAGCCGATTGCCGCATAAGACAATAGCGCGGATTGCGGGGCTTGGTTTTATTGGCAAAAACAATTTGTTGATAATCAAAGATTATGGTTGTGCGTTCAGTATGTGTACTGTCCTCACGGATGCGCCCATTTTAACGGAAACATATCCCTTAATTTCATCAAAATGCGGTCCGTGTGATGTGTGCAAAACTGTATGTCCAGGACATGCTATTTATGGAAACGAGTGGTCTGAAAGTAGAGGACGTGATGCAATTGTTGATGTTTTTAAATGTGTCTGTCCATTAAAATGTATGGTTAATTGTCCACATACTTTGAAATATGCGTTTAAAGCCAACTGAATAGTATAAGCAGAATGCGAATTTAGTAAATTTCAATTAGTAGCAGATATGATTTCAATAAATAATGATGAAAATTTAAAGGAGTGTTTTATGTTAGAATTTAGGGCGTTAGGAGATAATGATGTATCATTGGTAGAAACCTGGTTATATAAGGAACATGTGAAAAAATGGTATGAAATACCTCATCTTGACATTACGATTGACGACTGGATGTTTGAAATAAAAGAGCGCAATGGAGAATTTAAATGGTTAACACACCTGATTGTGCTTTGGGAAGGCAGTCCGATTGGGTTATGCCAATACTATAAATGTGTGGATAGTGATGAGGACTTTGGTTCACTAATGCTAATAGGCTCATACGGAATTGATTACCTTATAGGAGAAGAATCTTTTCTTGGAAAAGGTCTGGGCAGGGGGATCGTCTCTTTGCTTGTGGATAAAATTTTTTCTTTTCCAGATACACAAAGAGTTACTGCGGATATTGACAAAGACAATAAGGCTTCCGAAAAAACATTGTTATCATGCGGCTTTACCTTATTAGATATTGCACGTAATCGTTATGTTATAACGAAAGATTAAATATCAATTTTATCATTATAGAGTGGTGTGATTTAGAAAAATCTAAATTACACCGCTTTTTTGTGGTTCGATAAAATTTTATATTTTAGTGACCTTATACATCTGTCAAAGTCCGCTTGTTATGTTGGTATTTTGACAAAGCAATAGCCGGAACAAAAAAATTCAAAAAATATTATTTTATCATTGACTAAAGCGAAAAAGTATCTTATAATGCAAACATACGTTCTACCAAAATATGCCTTTTAAAGCAGTAGCATTCAGGCAGATGCGACGGAACTTGCTGCTTAGACTTGTGTAGTGGTCTCTTTCCCAGCACTGTACAAGAAACTATCTTTTAGGGAGAATGATACCATGATTAGAAATATTGAATATTGTTGTGATGGTTGCAATACCAGATTATTTGATATCGTGAGTGATTTGCAGGAAATAGAAATTAAATGCCCGAAATGCAAAGAGTTCGTTCGGGTGGATGTGAAAGAACTTCATAGGTTTCTTCACTTTTATAACGGTTTACAATTGAATAAGCAAGACTATAAGAGTAAATGAGAATTATATGTAATACCCCTAAAGCGGGCTAGGTGAGAAATCATCAGCACCCAAAATGCGGGCAGAAGCAAAATGTCAATTTATTGATGATTTTGTTTCTGCCCGTTTTTTATTTTAGAAGAGTTCTAAAAACGAAAAGTAAAGAAGATACGGAGAGAGCAAAGAGGTGTTTTTTCCGTATCTTTTAGTTTGTCTCTTTGTTCTCCCGATAAAAGGGTTGGGAGCATGAGTATACATATCAGAAGTCCTTAGAAACCTTTCAGATTTGACCTTAATGGATAACAAATTTGAAAGGAAGAAAAGGATATGAATTAAAAATCAGAATTGAAAATCAAGTCGTGGACGTGACGGAAGAGGTATATCAGGCATATTACCGGATGAAGAACCATGAGGACTATATTGAACGGAGAGACCGGGAAAATGGACTGGCTCATTATCAAGCCTTGGATTGTGAGGAAATGAAAGGCGAGGATATTTTACCGGATGAAAATACCGATATTTTAACAGAACTGGTAGTACAGGAAGAGAAAGCGGCATTGTGGGAAGCCCTTGGTCAATTAAAGGAAAGGGACAGGGAGTTAATCGAAGAACTTTACTTTAATGAGCGAACCGAGCGGGAACTAGCGGAAATGTTGGGGGTCAGGCAGCCTGCGATACATAAGCGAAAGGTGCGTATTTTAGAGACATTAAAAAGTTTTTTGAAAAAAATTGATTTTTAAGGTTATCAGGATGATCACTTTTTACCTAAAGAAGTGAAGGGGTGAAAACCCCGAAGGATGAACTTTGAAAATCGAATAGCCAGTCTTACGAATACGTTACTCCTGTTTTCCTTAATTGGAAAGTAGCGACCAGTGATGCGTTGAAGTCCGCCATGACCCGCCTGTAAGGGAAAAACCTTATCAACACGATAATATCGAAGGTGGTAAGCGATGGAGCAGTCACTAAAATATCCGGTTGTACCGGATACCGCCATGAAGAGCAGGAGAAGATACGTCCGCATAGTCATAACTCATCGTATTGAGTGTGGTCTGGGGAGTACCCGGAAGGAAAGAACCTATGGTGCGAAAGCAATCGCCGTTTGTAAGATTCCCGACCTGTCATCCGGGGTATCGAGGATAAATGTAGATGATAAAAAAAGTTGTTTTACCACTCCGGGCAGTTGTCAAAGGTTGCTCGGAGATTCACTTCATGGACGGATGAGAGACCGAAAAAACAGCAAAACATGACTGAACATTTGTTTGCCTTAAAGCCTGTCATATGGTATAATATTCTTAGATAAATAAGTTCTCTATTCTCACAATTACAGACAAGCAGACGGCAATCCGCCCATGAAGTTTCATATAGAAAAGAAACTTAGAAAGAAAGGGGGAATGTGATTGCCGGGTTATTTTACGAATGGCAGAAGTGAGCAAGCGATAGAACGCCTCATGCGTGAGAGACCAGAACCGGAAGCCGGAAGGAAACAAGGTAAGGTTATAGTCAGACGGTGTGTGAATTGTTCAGCTTACGACAAAGAAGCGGCGAAGTGCTGCTTGCCGGACTGTCCGTATGGACAGGAAACAGAGTGTGAAAGCTGTCCATATAAAAAGGACATCTGTAATGTTTGTTATCGAAGAATCATAAAGGGAAAGTGAGAATAAGAAAATGTCTAAGAAGATTATCGGTCTTGGTATTGACCACGGGTTCGGCAATATCAAGACCGCACACTGTATTATCAAGTCAGGGGTCAAGAGCTTTACGACCGAACCGGAGCTTACAAAACGGGTGGTAGGTTATCAGGACACCTATTACGCTGTAGGCGGGAGCCGGATGCAGGTCAAGCAAAGCAAGACCGAGGATATGGATTATTATATCCTGACGTTGGCGGGTATTGCGGAAGAATTAAAAATAAGAGGAACGCAGCAGGCAAATATCTTGCTTGGTGCAGGACTGCCACTTACCAGAGTAGGGGCAGAAAAAGAAGCCTTTCGGGATTATCTTATGCAGGAAAAGAAAGTCGACTATATGTATGAGGGAGTGGCTTATGAGATTGTCATGGAGGGGGTAGAGATTTATCCACAAGGGTATGCTGCCGTTTTGCCCTGGCTGTCAGAATTACCGTCACCCTGCCTTATCATGGAATGGGGGAGTTGGACGGTGGATGTGGTATATATGGAAGAGCGGACACCGATTCTGGATAGATGCCATTCCCTGCCTTACGGATTCATTCGTTGTCAGCGGGAAATCAACATCGAGATGATGCGGCGGTTCAATGAACAGGCAGAGGAAAAGAACATGGAAGCTATCATGTTGGCGGAAGAGGTTATGATGCCGGAGAAGTACCAGAGCCTTATCAAAGAGCAGATATGCCTTTATATTAAGAAGGTTATCGGCAGTATGAAGGAATACGGCTTTTCTCTGGAAATGATACCAGTGGTTCATTTAGGCGGCGGGGCGAGTGTAGTCAAGCGGTTCGGAGAGTACGACCCCGGAATGACACGGATTATTGAGGGCATTGCGGTCAATGCGACAGCCTTTGAGCAGTTAGTGAGAAAGAGGCTCTAAGGTGTCAAGCATAAAGCGTACCTCAATCCGATGCAATATGAACCGCAAGCGTGATAAGGAAGTCTGGGAACTGCTTCATAACCTTGAAGATACCGGATATAGTTCTTTACAAGACTTTATCCATGACGCATTGTTACACTATTATAAATGGGTGTCAGAGGGCAGAGTGCCATATTTGCGGAGTGAGATAGAAGCAGAGTTTAAACGGTGGATGAGAGAGGTTCTTTCTTTGGAAGGAGTCAGTATCAATCAAGGAGCATCAGCCGGGGCGAACGAGTCACCAACTGCTAAGAAGTCAGAGCCGGGGAAAGAGCCGGAAGCAGTGGAGATTGAGGCGGATACTATGAGCCGGGCATTTGATTTTTTAAGTACATTATAAATGATTCAAATAAAAAGGAGTATGCGATATGAGCAAGAAAGACGATGAAATGAGAAGCAGATTATGGGCGTTAGCGATGATGGAAGAAGCGAATAAGAAGAAAAGCCCGGCGGGAATACTTGGCGGAGCGGCAAAGGGAGTAGGAAAGATTTTTTCTGTTCTCCTGCGTGGCATTGTTTTCCTCTTTACAGCGGCAATCGGACTATGCGTTGCCGTATGTAAACTTTGCTTTGGCTTCTTCTTCCGATAAACGAAGGGGAAGCTACATTCAGAGCCGGAGCCGTAAAAGTGCATATCAGGAAAAACCGTACCGACAGTCATGCCACCTCTTTTTTCCTTATCCGAACAGGAAGTAGGCAGTATATCACGAACAGAACCAAACAAGACTTAGGTGGGTTGACCGATGCCATGCTTTTTCATCTGGAACAGCCTGAATCATAGAAAATGATAGAAACTCATGGGAAGAGCCTTACACATACAAGGTTCTTTTTTTCTTGCCTAAAATCATAAAAAACCGCACAATCCCCTCTGCTTCAAAGGCGTAAAACCCCGGAAATAAAAGGAGGAGATTATCAAAAAATAGAAAAGTAATACACCATAGAAACAAAAAAAAGATAGAAAATGAATGAAAAGAAGGAGAAGTCTATAATGCAAAAAATGAAACAAATGGGAAGCCGTATTCTGGCTTTTACCCTTGCTTTGACTCTTTCTACTAGCCCGGCGGCAGGAATTATGACCGCTTATGCAAGTGAAACGGAGGATAAAGAGCAGTCCGTAAAAGCACACGATATTACTAAGGATATTTCAGATACAAATTTTGCCGTAGAGACCTGTATGGAAGGGATTGCGTATGATGAAACAAAGGAAACCGTCACGCTGTCAGCGATTTCGGACGAAGAAGGAAATTCCTATGACCCGAATCTTCCCGGCACATATGTTGCGGAATATATGGTCGTTCCAAAAGATGAAAGTGAGATTTACTTTATTTCCCGGAACATCATTTTGACCGATACGGAGGGTCTTGCAGAAACGCAATCAAACGGCGGTGAAACGCAAAAAACAGACACCGAAGAAAGCCAAGAATCCGGGGAAGCAGAGCCAGTGACCGAAACAGAAGTTATAATTTTAAGTTCTGTGGAAGAAGATGCGGAGGCTCTTCAAGCACTGGAAGAGGATATTGAAAACGGAAGTGTCCTGCTGTTTTCAACGGTAAGCACAAGCCTGTCCAGAAGCAGTTCGGTCAGCCTTGTAAAAGGGGATAGGATTTATTACCCATCTTATTTGGGAAGCTATTCTACCTGTTGGTTTACCGTCAATGGCAAAGTTGCCTATTGTATCGAGTCTCACAAAAGCAGTCCGCCGAGTGGCGATTATGTAGCCGAGGTATTGGATACCAATACCAATTTACAGAAAGCCCTCTATTATGGCTACGGCGGAGCCGGAGACATAACAGACAGCTATCTGTCTGGGTATAGTACAGAGCTGAAATACATCTATACCCATATTGCGGCGAGCTATGCATATGCCGGAACCAATGCGTTTGCCGGGTGTGATTATGATGCCCTTGTACAGTATGGAGTTATCGCTTATATAAATAAGCTGTTTGGCATGGATGAACCGCCCACCGGAGAACTGGAACTGTCAAAAACCAGTGTCAGTGCCCAGAGGAGCGGTGACATTCAAAAAACCAGTACCATAAAATTGACTGGTGACAGCAGAAACAAAATCACCATCTCCCTGCCGGATAACGTGACCGGATATAACAAGACCACCGGAAAATCTTCTACCGGCAGCAGTCTGGCAGTGTACGGCGGCGATAGCTTTTACTTTGAAGCTCCGCTTTCTGTCACCGGAACATTTAAGAGCGGCAAGCTATATGGTTCGGTAGGGGAAACGTGGCGTACTCTGGTGGTGTCTACGGGTAATAGAGATCAGAACATTGGAGTATTTGAATCGGAGTCTGCAAGCCCGGTCAGCCTTACGGTGGACTGGTTGGAAATGACCAGAATTTCCCTCATAAAGAAGGATGCGGGGACAGGAAATCCGCTTTCTGGTGCGGTGTATGGCATTTATACGGATAAGGCGTGTAGTAATTTATTGATGAAAATGTCCGCCACCAATACAAGCGGAAAGACCGTCAGCGATTACTTTGACGCAAGCGTGAACACGGTGTATGTGAAGGAAATCACCGCCCCGGAGAATTACGTTCTCAATGAGACCGTATATACCGTGCAGATAGAAGCCGGGAAAACTGTCAGCGTGGAAACGGAGAATAGCCCGGTAAAAGGGGAAATTTCTCTTCATAAAATTGATGCAGAAACGAATGCGTTCGTAAGTCAAGGGGATGCAACAATGGTTGGAGCAGTCTACGGTCTGTATGCCAAAAGTGATATTGTTCACCCAGACGGCAAGACCGGAGTTCTTCATAAAGCCGGGAGTCTGATTGCACAAGGCAGTATCAATGCCAAAGGGGAACTGTCCTACAAAGATTTGTGGCTTGGGGAAATGTATGTGAAAGAGATTTCTGCCCCGGCAGGATATACCGTGGATGATACGACCTATGATGCAACGTTGACCTATGGCGGTCAGAAAAAAGAGATTGTAACAAAGGAAATCACGGTAAAAGAGCAGGTGATGAAGCAAGCCTTTTCCCTCATTAAAATTTCCGAGGACGGCGAGCAGACCGAGGTGGATTTAGTGGAGAAGGCAGGATTTAAAGTATATCTAATTAGCAATTTATCGAAGGTAAAGGACGGTACATTAAAGCCGGGGAATGGGTCATATTATACGGCGGATGATTTTAAGAACTATGACTTTACCGGGGAAAGTGTTGCCGTATTGTATGAGAACGGACAAGCAACTCCGATACAGGAGATGTTTACCGATAGCAAAGGGTATCTGGTAAGCCCGGAGCTTCCTTACGGCTCCTATATAGTAGAGGAAAGCACCATACCGGATAACTTATTAAAGGTTGACCCATTCGTGGTGAATATCACGAAGGACAGCAGAGAACCGATGGCATGGCGTATCTTTGATGACAGACCGTTCCAGTTTCTTTTGAAAATCGTTAAGAAGGATGCTCAAACAGGAGAGACAGTATTAGGAAAAGAAGCATCTTATAAGATTTATGATTGTGACAATGAGGAATATGTAGAGCAGACCATCTACTATCCGAAGAAAGAGAAAATCAGTGTGTTTACCACAACAGATGAGGGGTATCTGCTGACACCGGAGAAATTAAAAAGCGGCACGTATCGTATTGAAGAGGTAAAGGCTCCGGCAGGATTTGTCCTTGCAGGAAGTGAGGTAGCGTTTGTTTCTGGTGGAAACGAGATTTCGCTGTTAGAGATTACCACCGGGGGATTCTATCAGAAGCAGGCGGAAAAAGCGATTGAGATTACGGTAGGTTCGGGGACGGCACATGAAGTAGACCCGGATAGCGGCGTACCGATTGTGACCGTAGAGCAGAAGAACAATGAACAGGTTGGAAGCCTTACCGTTACCAAAACCGGAGAGCAGTTACAGGCAGTGAAAGGGGATGGGATTCTGGATAAAATAGCAAGAGGACTTTCCAAAGTGGCAGAGGTTTTTACTGGCGTTGATTACTCTAATAAGATGTTTTACACATTTGTTTATGCCGATGGCGGCGTGACCGGGGCAGAGTTTGAAATTTATGCCGGGGAGGATATTGTCAGCCCGGACGGTGCAGTGGATAAAGGCGGAAATTCGGTGATTCGCTATCGGAAGGATGATTTGATTGCGGTTTTGACAACCGAAGATGGAAGTGCAACCTTAAACAATCTGCCGCTTGGCTCTTACTATGTGAAAGAAGTGGTAGCCGGAGAAAATCTTGTGTTAAATACCGAGGTCAAAGAATTTATCATTTCTGCTGACAATGATACCGTTGCAGTGGTTTACGAGGACGTATCTTACTACAATGAACGTCAAAAAATAGAAGTATCCATTGAAAAGAAGGATAGTGTATCAAAAGAAGCGATTGCAGGAGTTGCATTCGGACTGTATGCGAAAGAGGACATTGTATCGGTGCAGGGCGAAGTATTGGTTGAAAAGGATACGCTGATTGAGCAGAAAGCCACAGACGAAACCGGGAAGCTGACCTTTGCAAGCGATTTGCCGCATGGGTCTTATTATGTGAAGGAACTTTTACGTTCACCGGGGTATCTTCCAAATGAAACGGTCTGGGAAGTGGAGATTACATACCAGAACCAGAACGAAAGCATTGTAGTGAAGGAACTGGCGGTAGAAAATCAGCCGACAGAAACGAGATTGACTAAGACAGACATTACAACCGGAGAAGAGTTAGAGGGAGCAACCTTACAGATTATTAACTCCGATGATGAAGTAGTGGAAGCGTGGGTCAGCACGAAAGAGCCCCATGTTGTGTACGCTCTATCGGAAGGAGAATATAGTTTACATGAAGAAATAGCACCCGCCCAGAATGGGTATGTGACGGCAGAGGATATCACCTTTACGGTGTCCGAAGATGGAACAGTAACAGAGGTAGAAATGAAGGATGATATTTCTAAACTGGATGTTTCCAAAAGCGATGTAACCACTGGGGATGAACTAAAAGGAGCTACTTTACAGATTCTTGATAAGGATGGAAAGGTATTGGAAGAATGGGTATCCACTGGTAAACCGCACCGGGTAGAAAAGCTTCCGGTAGGGGAAGAACTGACCCTGCGTGAGATTATCGCTCCGAAGGGATTTGCAGTAGCCGAGGACATTACCTTTACTTTGGATGATACTGCCGGGGTTCAGAAAGTAGAAATGAAGGACGATTATATCTACGGAAAAATTCGTATTGAAAAGACAGACAGTGAAACCGGGAAAGCACTGGCAGGAGCGAAGTTTGAAATCCGCAATAAGACTACCGGAGAAGTGGAAGGAACATTGACTACCGATTCCGAAGGTGTAGCAGAAGGTGACAAGCTCTTGCTTGGTACCTATGGTACAGACGGTATTAAGGAATTGTTTAAATATGAGTGTGTGGAAGTGAAAGCCCCGGAAGGTTATGAGCTTGATGAAACCTCGATTCAGGTCAGCTTTGCATTAGAGAAGGATTCCGAGCCGATAATCACCGTGACATTGGAAGTCACCAATAAACCGATTCCGAGTCAGAAGTCCGACGCACCGAAAACCGGGGATGCAACAAACATCATCGGTCTTTTGGGATTAGGGCTTGCGTCTTTAAGCTGTATCATATGGATTTTGGTTAGACGTAAAAAGAGAAAATAAGAAATGGTAATGGCAGCGGGCATTTTGTCCGCTCCATTTGGGAAGGAGTAATCTATTTGAAACCAATGAATTATGAAACATTCGTTCATCGTGCCGCTATGGAATTTAGCGATTATCTGCCAAAAGGCTTAGAGCAATACCATACGCTCATTAAGGCAGATAAAAAGGGGATGGACGAGAGGTGTATTTGACGATTGAAAGAGATAAGGTAGAGTATATCAGGTCGATTGAGCTTTATCCCTATTTTCTTAATTATTTAAGCGGAGAGAAGTTTGAGATTTTACTGGAAAAGATGGTAGAAGAGCTGATAAAACCGAAGGAAAAAGAGAATATAGGTAAACAGTCTGTACCGCCGAAAAGTTGGTTATCTATTCTGGCTTTTGGCGGTGCAGTCGTATGTATGGTAATTGTACTAATCAAACTGAAACTCTCAATTCAAGGGAAGAGCAAAAAGTGAATATAAGGTGATAGGAAAGTGAGGATTAGCAGTGAAAGATGAGATAGAGGTCAATTTTCGGGAATTAAAAGAACTGGTAGAAAAGGCAAGTGATAATCAGATTCTAATTGTAGATTTAAAGGGGGTTATTGATGAAGCAGGAACTTGAAGTAGTGAATATTAGGTTGGTGAAAGAGCCATCTCTTTATAGTGAAAAACAATTGACAAGACCAGAGGATGTTGTGGCACTTATGGCATCAGAGCTATCACAATATGACCGGGAAGTGATGTGTATTCTCAATTTAAAGACAAATGGGCAACCAATCAATATGAGTATCGTAAGTATAGGAACGATAAATGCCTCATTGGTTAGTCCGAGAGAGGTATTTAAAAGTAGTATCCTATCAAATGCGGCATCTATTATAGCCCTACACAACCATCCATCTGGAAGAATAGAACCATCGAAAGAAGATACTTTGATTACAAAGAAATTAGTGACTTGTGGACAGATTATGGACATCCCTCTTTTAGACCACATTATCATTGGTGGTACAAGTGGGGAAATGTTTAGTTTTCGGGAAAATGATATGTTAGAGTCGATGAATATTAGACAGCATATTTCGGAGCCAGGCAGTAGACCTAGAAGAGTGAAGAGCAGAGGTATATAAACTGTCAAGTAAAAGTTCTCACTTCGGATCATATAATAAAGGACACTTTATTCACTAGGCTTGATATGATCTTTAATGCGGTAGGATTTACCTGTTATGGTTACAACTGTAGCATGGTGGAGAAC
>Ga0153997_1000219_pt1 | contig 17086 bp, 14 predicted proteins | sample TSNC081MetaG_FD_104750 | JGI IMG/M metagenome (GOLD analysis project Ga0153997, IMG submission 104750) | Attine ant fungus gardens microbial communities from North Carolina, USA - TSNC081 MetaG | ecosystem: Host-associated > Fungi > Mycelium > Unclassified | place: USA: North Carolina, Lumber...
ATCAACAGTTACTCGAAGAAAGCCTATCCATGGGATAATGCCTGCATAGAATCCTTTCATGGGCTGTTGAAAAGGGAGTGGATAAACCGATATAAAATATTTGATTATCATCATGCCAATAAGCTTGTGTTTGAATATATTGAAACTATTTATAACACCGTAAGGATTCATAGCCATTGTGGATATTTATCTCCCGATGCATATGAGAAGCAATATAGGGAAAAAATGGATGAAATAATGAGGAGGGTAAGTTGAAGTTAGTACATGCTAATCAATTGTTTGAAAATTTCCCGATTTAACTTGTACTTTTTCTTGACATAGTACCATTTTCAGGCTACGCTCAGTTTGAGAACATTGAATGTATTGCCCCATTACAGGATGTGTCAGGGATCAAAGCGAAAAAAGCATCTCCCAAGGAAGTTTCATTTATAACAGTTGCACAAATGTCTGCGCTGATAAACCTGCCAGATATCAATACCCATACCGGATTCAGGCACCGTGTGATTCTTACACTGTTGTATGACAGTGGCTGCAGGGTTCAGGAACTCTGCGATATTACCATCGCTGATGTGTCACTGAATTCTACTTCCACAGTCCGTCTGCATGGTAAAGGTGATAAATACCGCACGGTTGTTATCTCAGATGAAACTGCTGGCCTGCTTAGAAACTATATCCAGAGATATATGCCTGGGGCTGTCAGGACACAGCTGCTCATTACCAACCGGTATCACCAAAGGATTGACCGTGACGGCATTGCGTATATCATTAAAAAGTATTCGGATGTACTCCGTAAGGAAGATCCTGCTTTTCCTGAACACGTTCACTGCCATATGTTCCGTCATAGTAAATCCATGCATATGTTGGAGGCCGGGATAAATATCATTTATATCAGGGACTTTCTTGGCCATGAAGATATTTCAACAACAATGGTCTATGTCCGGGCTGATAACCGTTTGAAAAACGATGCAATCAATAAACTGGCACCCAAGGTTACCGGAGAGACAGAACTTCCGGATTGGAGTAAGAATAAGAATCTCATGCAATTCCTGAATTCTTTGAAGTAAGGTTATTATGCCGAGTTCAGCAGCTGTCAGCACTGATAAGTGCTAGGCTGACAGGCTGTATCTCGGCATAACATCTATCTCGACATAAGGAAACGGTGCTAGTCCGATATGTGCGAATGTATATCTGCATTATGTATTGGATAACTGGTTTGACGTCATAGTCAGGAGACAATGTGCAGGAGAATGTTATCTGATACGATATTGTGATGATTTTGTCTGTTGTTTCCAGAACCAATAGGAAGCGGAAGTTTTCTATCAGAGGTTACAGGAACGATTCAAAAAGTATGGGTTGGAACTGGCAATGGAGAAAACGAAGATACTCGAATTTGGGAGATTCGCCAGAGAAAACAGGAAAAAGAGAGGGACAGGAAAACCGGAGACATTCGATTTTCTGGGATTTACCTTTTACTGTGGAACGAATGGCAAGAAAGAATTCTTCCGGTGCAGGGTGAAAACGAGCAAGAAGAAGTTCAGAAGCAAGGTAAAGGCAATGAAAGAGTGGATAAAGAGACATAGGACAACAGCATTGGAACTGATATTTAAGACGATTAATGCGAAGCTAAGAGGACATTACCAGTATTATGGAGTTACAGATAATACGAGAGAAGTGAAGAACTTTTTATCGCAGACGAAGTGGTTGTTATTCAAGTGGCTGAACCGAAGAAGCCAAAAGAGAAGTTATACGCTGGATACATTTTATAATGGCTTACTTAGGACGTTTCCACTATTAGAGCCGACCATCAAGGTCAGTCTGTTTTACAGATAGTAAATGAAAATATAGAGTGAAAAGCCGTATGCCTTAATAGGGCACGTACGGTTTTATATAGGGGTGTGGGCGGTAACACCCACATCTACTAGAGAGTCAAAAGTTCAATACATATTAACATGCTAAAGCAATTTATTCCAAATAGACCGGTGAATATATTTCCGAATACTACACAGATTATTCTGGAAAATAAGAAAAATAGAGATTCATTGCAGGGCTTTTAAAATCAATAATAAAATATCATGGTGATGATATGATTATGTCAACTGAGAATGAAAATGATGGAGATGAGAATTAGGCATGGATAGAGAAACAATACTTAGAAATCTTAAAGCACAAATAAATATTAATGGTCACATTGTCAGTACAGTAGCAGGTTCAGGTATGACTGCAAAGTATACTGCATTAGGTGGTGCGGATTTTATACTGGCACTTAGTGCAGGAAAATATAGGCTTATGGGAAGAAGTTCTTACGCAAGCTACTTATGCTATGGAAATAGCAATCAGATTGTTATGGATTTAGGAACAAAAGAACTATTACCTGTTATTTCTGATATACCTATCTTATTTGGACTAAATGCAAGCGATCCATTCATCAATCTATACGATTATATTCGAGAGATAAAGGAAAATGGATTCTCTGGAATTAACAATTTTCCCACAGTGGGGTTGATTGATGGTCGATTTAGGGAAGCGCTTGAAGAGGATGGTAATTCTTATGATAAAGAAGTAGAAGCAATCCATCTGGCAAATTTTATGGATTTATTTACGGTAGCCTTTGTAGTAAATGAGGAACAGGCAAAGAAGATGGCAGAGGCAGGAGCGGATGTAATATGTGCACACCTTGGTCTTACAAAAGGTGGCTATCTGGGGGCATCTGAATATCTTTCTATTGAACAGGCACGCATCATGACTGAAAACATATTCACCGAATGCAATAAAATCAGAACAGATGTAATTAAAATGATTTATGCAGGACCCGCTAATACACCAATTGGTATGCAGTATATGTATAATAATACAGAATGTCAAGGCTATATAGGCGGCTCGACCTTTGATAGAATTCCAATAGAAAGAGCTATTTTAAATACTACAAAGGCTTTTAAAAGTTATGGGAGCTTCGATGAGAATAATGTAATGTCAAAACTTATAAATAGAAATTGGAATTCAAACGATTATGTAGAATTTGTAACCACTTTTATTAGTGAAAACTATAGGAAAGAAGTGTATTTAGCTGATTTAGCTTTGGTGGCACATGTTTCCAGCTCTTATTTAAGTACGAAATTCAAACAAGAAATCGGTTGTAGTTTTACAGAATATCTTATCAAATATCGAATGAACAAAGCAAAGGAATTTATGAAGCAGAAGAATGTTTCTTTTAAAGAGGTTGCACAAATGGTGGGTTATAATGATTATGCGCAGTTCTCAAAGATGTTTAAAAAATATGCAGGAACAACACCATCCAAATTTGTAGAATCTAATATAAACACAAAAGATAATAAATTGTAATCTAAAACTAAAATATGAACACATACAAAGCAAATATAGACACATTTATTAAAGCATTTGGAGGTAGTAAAATGTAATTGTAGCAATAAAGTTATAATATATTCTACTGTTTTTTATTCGGCCGGTAAAATTCATTAGAAGAAAGGGGCGCAAATGAAAACGATAGCAATAGCAGGAACGTTTGATACAAAAGGTAAGGAATATGAATATGTAAAGGGTTTAGTAGAAAGATTAGGGTTAAGATCTTTTACTATCCATACCGGAGTATTTGAATCAGCCTTTGTTTCAGATGTATCTAATGAAGAGGTGGCAAGAGCAGCAGGATATCATATTCAAGAGATTGTAGATAAAAAAGATAGAGCATTTGCAACAGATATTTTATCAAAAGGTATGGAAGCATTAGTACCAAAATTATATAAAGAAGGAAAATTTGACGGAATTCTTTCCTTCGGAGGCTCAGGAGGGACTGCACTGGTTACTCCGGCTATGCGTGCATTACCCATTGGCGTACCTAAATTAATGGTGTCTACAATGGCCTCTGGTAATACGCAACAATATGTGGGAATCAGTGATATTGTTATGATGCCGTCTATTGTTGATGTAGCGGGGCTTAACACTATTTCAACAACAATTTTTAAGAATGCAGTATATGCAATTGCAGGTATGGTTAAGTTTCAGGAGGAAATTAAAGCAGAAGCTATGGAAGAAAAGCCACTCATTGCAGCAACGATGTTTGGAGTTACAACACCTTGTATTGAGTTTGCTAAAGAATATCTGGAAGAACAAGGATATGAAGTTTTGGTATTCCATGCAACAGGTGTTGGTGGAAAGACTATGGAATCATTGATAAATAGTGGCTTAATAAAAGGTGTTCTGGATTTAACCACAACGGAATGGTGTGATGAAGTGGTTGGAGGTGTACTCGCTGCTGGTACAAACCGCTGCGAGGCAGCTGCGAAGAATAAAATTCCACAGGTGGTGTCTGTAGGAGCACTTGATATGGTTAATTTTGGTCCATATGAAACAGTACCAGAAGCATTTGCAGCACGTAATCTGTACAAGCATAACCCAACTGTTACATTAATGAGAACAACAATGCAAGAAAACGTGATAATCGGTGGTAAGCTCGTTGATAAATTAAATATGGCAACTGAAAAAACCGTTTTAATGTTACCACTTCAAGGTGTGTCCATGATTGATGCACAAGGTCAGGTATTCTATGGACCAGAAGAAGATAAAGTATTATTTGATACATTAAGGAATGGTGTAAATAAAGACGTAGTAGAAGTTATTGAGATGGATAACAATATAAACGATTATGAATTTGCGATTGCAGCTGCAAAAAAATTGATAGAACTAATGAAGGCGTGATATAGGAATAACGTGATAAATATCTGCCAAAGCTGCTGGTTGGAAATTGGAACAAGAAAGAAGTGAACTTGAAAAACTTCGGGATAGTCAATGTAAAAATACCGTGGTAATGAGAATTGGGATTCCCTAACCGCAAGGTTTCATTAGGAGGATAAGAATATGAACACAATGACAAGAAAAGAAATTATAGAAAAATTCCAAGGAGAAAGGGTGAATGGCAGGATTTTAGTCGGGGTGGGAGCTGGTACAGGTATTACGGCTAAGAGTAGTGAGGCCGGAGGAGCTGATATGCTTATCATCTACAATTCTGGAAGATTTAGAATGGCCGGAAGAGGATCTTTATCGGGGCTTTTATCTTATGGAGATGCTAATCAAATCGTTGTAGAAATGGGAGCAGAAGTACTTCCGGTAGTTAAAAACACACCAGTACTTGCAGGTGTTTGCGGAACAGACCCATTTAGAGTAATGGATGTATATTTAAAACAATTGAAAGATCAGGGATTCAATGGTGTTCAGAATTTCCCAACAGTAGGGTTAATTGACGGTGTATTTCGTCAGAATCTGGAAGAAACAGATATGGGGTACGGATTAGAAGTTGATATGATTCGTAAAGCGCATGAATTAGACATGCTGACCTGTCCATATGTATTCGACCCAGAACAGGCAAAAGATATGGCAGAAGCAGGAGCAGATATATTAGTAGCGCATATGGGATTAACAACAAAAGGAACAATTGGAGCAAAAACTGCATTGTCATTAGATGATTGCGTGGATAAAATTAAAAAGATAATAGAAGCCGGAAAGTCAGTTAATCCGGATATTATGGTAATTTGCCATGGTGGCCCTATTGCAGAACCAGATGATGCTACTTATGTAATTGGAAAAATTAATGAGATTGATGGCTTCTTTGGAGCATCTAGTATAGAACGATTTGCAGCTGAAAAAGGAATTAAGGAGCAGGCGGCAGCTTTTAAATCTATCTCACGTTAATAGGCATCAAAGTGTAAGTACGGGCAGGATAATTAGTGAATAATTTTCTGCCTTTTTACATTGTTTTTATCATAGTTCATTGTGAAAATATGTCTTCTTATGTTCATGTTAAGTTTATTGTAGTTTGATACAGGAGTAAATGGCATTGCTTTTAGTTTTACAGGAGGATAGTGATGAAAATTGAGGTACTGATTTTTAGTTTATCAAAAAATACTATAAAAACACTGAAGGAAGAGGTTCATTGGCATAGCATTGGTGTGGATGAAATCTATACCACAAATAACTACACAGAGGCCAAGGATTTATTGGAATATAAAAAGATAAGTTTAATTTTGTGTGAACTATGTGAAAACGTAAAAGATGGAATTAAGTTAATGAGGTGGCTAGAAGAGAAAGATTTGGATATTCATTTATGTCAGGTATTACCAGGTAATGAAGAAACCATAAGCCGACCTGCTGTAAAAATAAAAACATTTTATGAATATATTTTTTTACCACTTGAAATATCCATTGTGGAAGAAAAAATACAGCAGATTGTTAATCTTATATCAGTGCGGGAGAGTCTGCCGCTGCTTGTTAAATATGGAAGGTCATTTTTAAATAACCGGGACGTTTATGAGGAACTGTTCTGGTCAGATATCTTGAATGAAATAATTCCTGCCCAAATGAAAGGAATAACCAGAGTGGCAAGAAAACGTAAAATAGAGCTTACATCAAAAGAATACTATATTATGCTTTTGAATTGTAACGACGGAGATGGGAAATGGAAAGAATGGTCAAGGTGTGAAAAGATGTGTATGATTAGAAATCTATTGGTTAAAACCTATGATGGCTACTTAATCTCAAGTGTTTTTAAAGATGAATATAATGTGGCTTGTATTCTTAAAAAGTATGAGGATTTTATGACAGATCGTGAGCAGATTCATAAAAGGAGTCATAGGTTGGTGGAATTACTTAACCAGGAGATAGGTGTCTCATTTATCGTTTATTATAGTAAGACGAGAATAACAGTGGAAGGGATTTCCCCCAAATACCAGAGTCTGCTAAAACTAATGAAACAAAACGTGAGTAGTAAGCCCAATGTAATATGTTATGAAGAGTGTGAAGAAAATAAAGTATTTACTATATCAAAAATGAAATGTATGAAATGGAAAATCCTGTTAGAAAATGGTAATGTGGAAGACCTGATGGAATGTATATACACAACGCTAAATGAGATGGATTCAAAATACGTTCCAAAGGAAAGCTTGATTAAATTTCGCTTTGAACTATGGAGCCTGTTGTTTGAGTCTCTGCAAATAAAAAAGATTGATACCAGAAAGTTTCTTACTGATGATAAAGTGCTTCAGGCTATGAGTTGCTCAGTGGATACCATTACGGACATGAAGCATGAATGCTATATCCTTTTACATAAAACAAGAGAACTGCTATCCGAAAATATTTCTGATGAAAAAACGGTAGATCTAATTAAAAAGTATATTGTAGATAATATTTGTAACGATATTAGCCGAAATACAGTAGCTGAATATATGAAGTATAATGCTGACTATTTATCCCGGCTTTTTAGAAAAGAGACAGGACAGACGTTAACGGATTATATTCAGGACGAAAAAATCAAAGTGGCGATTGTACTATTAACAGAAGCAAACCAGCCTGTCAGCAGGATAGCAGACAGACTGGGATTCACAAATTTTTCCTACTTTTCTCAACTATTTAAGTCAAAGACAGGGTATAGTGCAAAGCACTATCAAAAAATATTTCTGGAGATGATGAAGAAAGATGATATGACATTGCAGTCCTAGATGCATATGTCATAAAAACGACAGTTTTTAAACACTAAAAAAGTAGTACTGATTCTCTTCTTTGTATATACTAATTATAAATTGATAATAAAAAGTGATCATTATAATTGAGAATTCCATTCGGCAAAAGCAGGAGGAGGATTATGGGCGAAAAATGTGGTGTAGCAATCATAGGGTATGGAGGCATGGGAAGCTGGCATGGGAAACAACTAAAAGATATTGATGAAGTCTTATTCTGCGGAATCTTTGATATAGCAGATAATAGAAATGAGGCAGCCAAGTCAAAGGGAATTCATGTTTATGAAAGTTTAGAAAATCTTTTGGACGATTCAAATGTGGATGTAGTCACTATTGCCATTCCAAATGATCAGCATCTTCCCGTTGCACTTGAAGTTATGAAGGCACATAAGAATGTTATTTGTGAAAAGCCAGCTGCACTAAATTTAGATGGACTTAATCAGATGATCCGTGTTTCTAAAGAGCAAGATGTGTTATTTACCGTTCATCAAAACCGAAGATGGGATGAAGACTTTTTAATCGTAAAGCAGTTGTATCTGGAAGGAACCTTAGGCAATATATTTAATATAGAATGCAGAGTGCAGGGCTCAAGAGGTATTCCCGGTGACTGGCGCAGTAAAAAGGTCCATGGGGGCGGTATGATTTTAGATTGGGGAGTTCATATTTTTGACCAATTATTGCAATTAATTCCGAGTAATGTTAAACGTGTATATGCAGAATTATCACAAATTGCAGGAGAAGATGTAGAGGATGGATTTAAGGCACTGATTCACTTTGAAAATGGAGTGAAGTGTCAGGTGGATGTAGGAACCAGAAACTTTTTAACTCTTCCGCACTGGTATGTGCAGGGAACATTAGGAACCGCAATTATTAAAGATTGGTCATTAAACGGTAAAATATGCATGGTTAATAATTGGGAAAAGACAGATGTAGTACCTATTGTCACAGCAGCAGGCATAACCAAAACCATGGCACCACGCACAAATGAAACCGTTATGGAAAAACCGCTGCCAAGAGTTAATTCTAATATCCATGACTATTATAAAAATGTGGCGAAAACTCTTAAGGGCAAAGCACAGATTATTGTAAAACATGATGAGCTGCGCAGAGTTATGAGATTAATGGAAGTGGTTCTATTATCGGGGCAAAGTGGTAAAGTTGTAAATGAAATAATCTAGTGTTATCAAAAAGAATCTACACGAGCGAAATTATGGAGGTTAATAGTATGATTGAGCATGTAGTAATGTTTAAATTCGAAGATATGGCTCAAATGCAGACAAAAGACGAAAATCTACAGGAAGCAAAAGAAAAATTGATAGAATTATCCAGAGCAGTACCTGAAATTGTAGATTATTATGTTGGTGAAAATATAGCATCAGCACCATTTACATACGACCTGATCCTCATGAGCAAATTTACAAGCAGGGATGATTTGGAAACATATATAAATCATCCGCTTCACCAAGAATTTCTTGGATTCATCCAAGACGTTGTGCAGGGAGTCTCAGAGATGAATTTTCAAAGATAGCTATCAGGGTGGTGGCTTTTATGGAAGGACAAACTTATGGAAGAGAAACAAAACAAGCTTAAAATTTTATTTGCCGGCTCAAGTGAGATTCAACAGATTACATGTATAAAAGGGTTTGATGTCACTACATGCGCACAGTTTAAAGAGGCACATACAGCAATGACAGATATGCTAGAAGGAATGGGACATGATTGTACATACATAGCCAGTCATCAGGTTCATCCATTGTTTCCATCTAGTGTTGAAGAATTGAATCAGTATGATGTTGTACTATTTAGTAATATTGGTTCCAATACATTTTTGCTGAATCCGGAAATGACCAGTACAGGGAAACGAGTACCAAATCTTTTAAAAGTTGTAAAGGAATATGTGGAAAAAGGTGGTGGCTTTGCAATGATAGGTGGTTACATGTCTTATCAGGGCCTCCAAGGAAAAGCGAATTATAAAAATACCTGTATAGAGGAGATATTGCCTGTTACTATGTTACAGGGCGATGACCGGATTGAACTGCCGGAGGGTGGTGATTTGAGCTTTGATCCCAAGAGACATAGAGTTTTGTCGGCGCTCCCGGTGCAGTGGCCTTATATTCTGGGATATAATCGATTGATAGCAAAAGAAAATGCTGAAGTAATCGTTTCTTTTGAAAATGATCCTATCATTACTTTGGGAACATTTGAGAAAGGCAGGACAATGGCATATGCTACGGATTGTTCCGTTCATTGGGTCCCCGGGCAGATGATAAGTTGGGAGAACTATCCGATTCTATGGGAAAATCTATTGTATTGGTTAGCTGGAGAATGACTGTGATACATAGAGATGTATTATTAGAGCAGAGCATTTTAGCTTCTACAATGTGCTATGTGTTTTGTTTTTATAATAGAAAAAAGGAGGATAAGAAATGAAAGTGAAAAGAATTTTAGCTTTATTGATAGTGTGGGTATTGGCATTTGGCCTTGCTGCCTGTAACAGTACCTCAACACTAGAAACTAAAACAACGCAAGAAAATACTGCCACAGAAAAAAGCACTATCGCAGACACAGCAAAAACAGATCAGAAAGAGTCAAGTGGTAGCAACGAAACTAATTATAGTATAGCAGTTTCTGTAAATGCATTAGATGACTTTATGTCCGAATGGTACAAATATTTTGAAACATATGCAAAGTCCCTTGGATGTATCGTTAACATGACAAATGCAGATGGCGATATGGACAAACAGATCTCAGATATTGAATCATTAATTCAAATGAAACCAGATGTTATCTTGATTAATGCGGTTGATACAGAAGGTATTATTCCAGCATTTGAAGCCTGTGATGCTGCAGGTATCCCCACCATTGATCATACGCTATCTGTAAATTATGATAATACATTGCATTTGGTCTTTGACCAAATAGCACAGGCGCAGCTTCAGGCAGATTGGTGTGAAGAATGGTTAAGCAAAAATGAAGGAGAGACGATTAGAGCCGGTTATCTTTGGGGAGCTCAAGGAAATATTAATGCAAAATATCGTTTTGATGGTTGGAATGATCAATTAACGGAAGATGTTGGAGACAGTTATGAATTATTGGCAGAAGGTGCCGCAAACTGGTCTGCAACAGAAGCAATGAATTATTGTGAAGACTGGATGCAGGCATATCAGGATATGAACTTTATGGTTGCCGCAAATGATGAAATGGCAATTGCAGCCAGCAATGTAGTTGATGCCGCAGGTAAGGCTGGAGAAGTTATGATTTTGGGCATTGATGGCTCTGAAGAAGGCCAGCAATATGTACGTGATGGTTTTATTGCCGCTACTGTATATGTACCGCGTCAATTGATGGCTGAAAATGGGGTTGATTATTGTATTCGCATTGCAGGTGGAGAGGATTTAACAGGTCAGGAATTTGATATTTGTGATGGACAGTATTTGCTGCTGACACAAGATACCATTGATGAGCAATTAGGAACAAACTAGTTCGCAAAGAATAGTTGCTGGCATACTCATAGTTGCCGGCAACTATTACCAATATAGTGGAGAAATCATATGGAAGAGAATAAATATATCCTTGAGATGCGTGATATTATTAAGGTATTTCCAGGTGTGCGAGCATTGGACAATGCACAGCTAAGCATAAAGAAAGGTGAAGTACATGCTCTAATTGGAGAAAATGGTGCCGGAAAATCCACGTTGATGAAAATATTATTAGGGATATACAGACCTGAAAGCGGAGAAATAATTTACAAAGGCACAAAGGTCAAGTTCCAAACTCCTCATGAGGCTTTATCAGCAGGAATCTCCATGATTCATCAGGAGATGAGTCTTATCCCTACGGTAGACATATCTGAAAATGTGTGGATAGGAAGAGAAAGAGATTTTAGATCATGCGGACTGATTATTAATAAGAAGAGATATCAAGAAACAGAAAAACTTCTTAAACACCTAAAAATAGATTTGAATCCAAGAACAATTATAAATACATTGAGTGTGGCTAATATGCAGCTGGTAGAATTGGCAAGAGCTGTTTCTTATCATTCGGATATTATTATTATGGATGAGCCAACGAGCTCATTGACAGATTCCGAGATTCGGCTACTTTATGATATTGTTAGAGAATTATCTAATCAGGGAACAGCGGTTATTTTTATATCTCATAAATTAGAAGAAATATTTGAAATTTGTGATCGGGTGACCGTGATGAGAGACGGGCAGTTTATATCGGAACATAGTACCGGAGAAATTACGCAGGATGAACTAGTTACTAAGATTGCGGGGCGAGAGGTAACGGAATTATATCCTAAAGTCAAAGCCAAGATAAAAGAAACTGTTTTAGAGGTTAGGAATCTATGTTCCAATCAAGTATTTGATCATATCAGCTTTGATGTGAAGGCAGGTGAAGTGTTAGGGTTTTGTGGACTCGTTGGGGCTGGACGTACGGAGATTATGCGCGCCATTTTTGGCATTGACCATTTTGATTCAGGGGAAATATATCTTGAGGGAAAAAAGATTGTCAACAGAACTCCGAAAGATGCGATTGCCAATGGGATAAGCATGATAACAGAAGATAGAAGAGGTATGGGAATAGTGCCAATGCTTTCGGTGTGTGCTAATATTTCATTGGCATACCTACCCACATTAGGAAAAGCAGGATTTATTCAAAAAGCCAGGGAAACCGCTGATATACAAAAAATGATAAAAGATTTAAATGTGAAAACGCCATCTTTGTCTACAAATATAGGAGATCTATCAGGGGGGAATCAGCAAAAAGCAATTATAGCCAGATGGCTGTTGACAAAACCCAAGGTCCTGATCTTAGATGAGCCAACACGAGGTGTTGATGTTGGAGCAAAATCGGAAATATATCAACTGATTAATACCTTAACTCAGCAAGGCATTGCAGTTATTATGGTTTCTTCTGAACTCCCAGAAATTCTTGGTATGAGTGACAGGATTATCGTGGTTAGAGAGGGGAAAATAGTAATGAATACGAAAAACAGTGAAATGAGTTCTGAATTATTACTAAAGCATGCCTTTGGTGCTAATAAATGATAGGAGGACAGAAAGGGAAATTGCATATGATTAAAAAAGAAAAACAAACGTCAATTAAAAGCAGCAATATACTTATGAATAATAAGGCACTATTTATCCTCCTGTTTTTATGTATATGTTCTGCTATTCTTTCTGATGCATTTTTAACAGGTACAAATATATTAAATGTCATTAGACAGGTTAGTGCAAGTGCAATTGTAAGTGTTGGTTTTACATGTGTCATTGCATCGGGAAACTTTGACTTATCAGTTGGGTACATGCTTGGTATGTTGGGTGTTATTATTGCATTGCTGTCTAAGACGGGAATGCCGTTTCCAGCGGCCTTGTTACTGGGGCTGCTCTGTGGAGCTGTGTGTGGAGCACTAAATGGATTCGTTGGGGTTCAGTTTAAATTGCCGCTCTTTATTGTAACATTGGCAATAGGGCAGATCTTTAAAGGTATAGACTATTTATTGAGTAATACCTCACCAATTTCTAGGTTGCCAACTGCGTTTAAAACAATTGGATCGGGGTATTTGGGTCCCATCCCAATTCCTATTTATGTCACTTTAGCTGTAGCGATTATAGTATCGGTTATTTTGAATAAAACGATTTTTGGAAGACAATTAGTTGCTGTAGGCGGTAATCGCGAAGCAGCTAGAACATCAGGCATCAATGTCAAATGGGTGACAATCCGTGTATATATTCTAATGGGAATATGTACAGCCGTAGGTGCCATTATCATGACTGGCCGTGCTAATAGTGCACAGCCTAATGCAGGACATGGGATGGAAATGGATGCAATTGCCGCTGTTGTAATTGGCGGTACACCATTAAGCGGTGGTTCAGGGAAGGTTAGTGGAACAATCTTTGGCTGCTTAATTGTAGGTGTTATTGCAAATGTACTTAATCTTATGGGTGTGGATACCAATTGGCAGTTGATTGCGAAAGGGCTATTAATCATTTTTGCAGTTGGATTAGATGTGTTTACTACGGCTTATATTACCAGAAGTAGTAAAAAAGTGATGTAGAAGTGTATGCTATTTATTCTAAATCAGTGCTTAGTAAAGAAATATCCTTGATAAAACATGGATTTATTCAGGGTATTTCTTTATCAAATTTGGAAGGGGGATAAGATGCTAGAAGAAGAAAAATTATTGTCAGGCAGTCTGTTTAATCCACTGCATCCAGAACTAATTGCCATAAAGCGAGTTGCACATAATCTGTGTATAAGATACAATCAAACCTACGAGGATGATATCGAACAAAGAAATAAGATTATTGCAAAACTCTTTAAGAAGTCAGGTGAAAATATCTATTTACAAGGTCCTATTAATTTTAATTACGGTTGCCATACGACTATAGGAAATCATTTTTTTGCAAATTATAATTTGACAGTATTGGATGATGCTCTGGTTACAATCGGTAATCATGTTATGCTTGGACCAAATGTTACAATAGCAACTCCGATACACCCTCTAGTGAGCGAGGAAAGAAAATCAAAGACAGACGAGGAAGGAAATAAATTTTCTCCCTGCTATGCAAAACCTACGGTTTTAGGTGACAACATTTGGGTAGCAGCAGGAGTTATTATATGTGCCGGAGTAATCATTGGAAAAGATACGGTTATAGGGGCAGGCAGTGTTGTTACAAAGAATATACCAAATGGGGTATTGGCAGCAGGGAATCCATGTAAGGTTATTAGAAACATAGATCACGGTGACAGTATGAAAAATATAATATGAATATGTTAGAGCTAACTGGTTTTATTAGTTGATAGTATGTAGAATAAACGAACAGTATATCATATGAAATAGAGCAGATCTTGTAGGAGAGCAGGGTCTGCTTTATTCATGATCACATAGTTTATCCGTATGTTTTATTGCTATGGTTATAAATAGAAAATGCAGTAACCGATGTCAGAAAAACAATAGTTTTTGGACTTTCTGAGAGTGGAGTGATAACAAATAATTCGGTATATTTTATATAAGATATCTCATAGTAACACTGCGCAGAAGATACAGATATCTTTGTAAAACAAAGAAAGCACAAATCAATGAAATAAACACGATGGTTTTAAAAAAGGAGATGAAGAAAGATGAAAAAGGTGATTGCTTTATTTTTAATCGTTGCATTACCGCTGAGTTTAGCTGCATGCAGTGGCTCGACAGAAAAAAGATCAGGGGATGAAGCAGTTGTGAAAGAAGAAACTTCCACAAATGCATCAGAGGATAGTTATACCATAGGATTTGCTGTCAATGCACTGGATGAAGTTCAATCAATACTGGTGGATGCTTTTACTGAATATGCAGAAGGTAAGGGAGCTGAGGTAGTCGTATTAAATGCAGACAGCAATGTAGATAAACAGATTGCGGATATTGAATCACTTATCACACAGGAAGTCGATGCGATTGTAATTCAGGCAGTTGACTCGGATGCGGTATGTGATGTAGCACAGCAGGCAATGGATGCAGATATTCCAGTTATAGATTCAATTTTTGGAATCAATACTCCTTGTACGCTTCATGTATCCTATGATTTCTATACATATGCCTCCTATCAGGGTCAGTTTATCAGAGATTATCTGGAGGCAAATCCGGAGGTTCAATTAATGATTGGATATTGCTGGGGTGCACAGGGAACCAATCTGACAGAAAAATTATACAAAGGTTTTACAGAAACATTATTTGCAGATGACACCTATACAGACAGAGTAGAGATTCTGGTAGAAAAAGTGGTTGACTGGGATGCCAATAAAACCATTAACGCGGTAGAGGACTGGCTACAGGCATATCCCCAAATGAATTGTATTGTAACCATGTCAGATACAATGACCATGGCAGCAGTCCATGCATTACAGGCGGCAGGAGAAGATACCTCAGCCTGGGTAACGGTTGGAAAAGATGGATCTGCGGATGCTTTGGAATCTATTATTGACGGTGGAATGACAGCCACTATTTACGCCCCCCTTGATACCTATGCCCAAGAATTGGCTGGGCAGGTGCTAAACATATTGGATGGAACAAGTAATCCAAAATTAGGCGAAGAATATGGTGTCAGCGAGTTTGTTACTATTTCAAAGGACAATGCAAGCGACTACACTCAGTAATAATCAATAGCTAAGGGAATATTTATAATCTAAAGGAGCGTGTTTCCATGAGCCAAGAATATCTATTAGAAATGTCGGGAATTGAAAAAGCTTTTCCTGGTGTAAAAGCATTAAGCGATGCATCGCTAAGAGTCAAGAGCGGTGAAATACATGGGCTGATAGGTGAGAACGGTGCTGGGAAATCTACCTTGATGAAGATTCTGCTAGGTGATTATACAAGGGATGCCGGTGAAATTATTTATAAGGGTGAAAAAATATGCTTTTCAAGTCCTAGGCAAGCCAAGGAAAAAGGGATTTGCATGATTCCTCAAGAGATTAATATGGTGAGCACAGCGGATTTAGCAGAAAACGTGTGGTTGGGAAGGGAGCATCAGTTTGCAACTTTAGGCTTGATTAATAAAGCAAAGAGACTGGAGGCAACAAGAAAACTATTTAGGCAGTTGAAAATCGAACTTGATCCAAAATCACTGGCGGTAGAATTATCCGTTGCACAGCTGCAGCTTCTTGCATTAGCCAGGGCGGTTTCTTATGAAGCAGATATTATTATTATGGATGAACCTACCAGTTCGCTTTCTGAATCAGAGGTCAAAGGGTTGTTTAAGATTATGGAAGACTTAATTAATCAGGGGAAGTCAATAATTTTTATTTCTCATAAATTAGACGAGATGTTTACGATTTGCTCTCATATAACGATTTTAAGAGATGGATATTATATATCAAATCATAAAACAACTGAGATTACAAAAGACGAATTAATTACCAAAATTGCCGGGAGAGAAATAAAGAATTTATATCCAGTGCGTAATCATACTTTTGGGAAGACTGTTTTAGAGGTTAAGGATTTAAGTCAGACAGGTACATTTCAAAATATCAGTTTCTCTGTAAAAGAAGGTGAAATCCTGAGTCTCTATGGGCTGGTAGGAGCCGGGCGCAGTGAGATTATGTGCGGGGTGTTTGGAATTGATGAAATTGATGGGGGAGAAATTCGCATTGAGGGGAAACCAATTAAAATAAAGTCACCAAAAGCTGCAATTCGAAGTGGACTTGCTATGGTAACAGAAGATCGTCTTTCGACTGGTATTATAGGGAATCAGTCCGTATTAGAGAATGTGTCTCTGGTAAATTTATACAAAATATGTAACAAATTTAAGTTTGTACAGAACAAGCAGGAAAGAGAAGATGTCAATAGAATTGTGGAAGAATTGGATGTGAAGATTGCTTCACTGCACCAGGTGATGAGCTCGCTCAGTGGAGGAAATCAGCAAAAGGCAATACTTGGAAAATGGCTATTAACAAAGCCCAAAATACTAATTTTGGATGAGCCTACAAGAGGAATTGATGTTGGTTCAAAGGCAGAAATACACAAGATGATAGCAAACTTAGCAGAAGAGGGAATGGCTGTTATTATGATTTCTTCAGAACTC
>Ga0153997_1000220_pt1 | contig 17079 bp, 11 predicted proteins | sample TSNC081MetaG_FD_104750 | JGI IMG/M metagenome (GOLD analysis project Ga0153997, IMG submission 104750) | Attine ant fungus gardens microbial communities from North Carolina, USA - TSNC081 MetaG | ecosystem: Host-associated > Fungi > Mycelium > Unclassified | place: USA: North Carolina, Lumber...
AGAAGGCAGAATGCCGGAAAGTCAAAATGAATGTCTGGTGGATGCTGTGTATTTGGAGCGGGCAGAAGGCAACATAGGGGATACGATTACGGTAACTACAGGAAATGATACGGCTCTGGAAGATAGTATAACAGAAGAATCTTTTATCATAGTAGGGGTAGGCAGCTCTGCTTATTATATGGCACATGACAGAGGAACAAGCAGCATTGGAAGTGGTACGGTTGAGAGCTTTGTAGTCATACCGGAAGAGACATTTAGCCTGGAAGTTTATACCGAAATATACATAACGGTAACCGGCGGTTTAGAACTAACCAGCCATACAGATGAATACACGGATACCGTAGATGCATGCGTCGATATTATAGAGGCCATAGCAGATGAACGGGCGCAGATAAGATATGATGATCTGTATACAGAAGGTCAACAGACAATCGCCGATGCCCAAAAAGAAGTGGCAGATGGCGAGAAGGAACTCTTCGATGCAAAAGAGGAACTGGAATCAGGGAAACAGGAACTGGAAGACGCTAGGAAAGAATTAGAAGATAGAGAGAAGGAATTAGAGGATGCTGAGGCTGAGTTAGTGTCCGCCAGAAGCGGGCTGGATGATGGGAAGGCACAGTTGGCGGATGCTTATAGTGAATTATCAGCAAGCAAGACAGAAGTGTCAAGCGGTTGGCAGTCCGTTTATGAGGCGAGAACACAAATAGAAGAAGCAACTGTCGCACTTCAGACAGGAAAAGTTACACTAGACCAATCGAAAGCAGAATATGAAGCGGGAGTGTCAGAACTGGAAAGTAATACACAGATGTTGGCGCAGCTGCAAGCCATACAGGCACTTGGAGATACTGGTTATGATGAGCAAATATTGCGATTACAAGCAGGTATTTCTGAGGGAGAAGGAACTTTGGCTGCAGCAAAGGCTCAGATAGATGCAGCAGATATACAAATTGCAGCAAGTGAAGCGAAAATTGCAGCCGGACTTCAGGAAATAGAAAATTCAGAAGCCACTTTAATTGATGCAGGGAATCAAATAGCAGAAGCGGAGCGGACCTTACTTAGCAAGCAGGCAGAAGCAGACGAGGCACAGGTCAAAATAGACGAAGCTGCGAATAGCATTGAAGAAGGAAGGGTGAAGATAGAAGCTGCTAAGGCAGAGCTTGCAGAGGCAGAACAAAAACTGGCAGACGGTGAAATCGAATACAAGGAGGCAATAGAAGAAAACCAACCTAAGATAGACGATGCTAAAAATGATATAGAAGAAGGAAAACAAGAGCTGGAGGATTTAGAAGTGCCCGACTGGTATATTCTGACCAGAGAACATAACCAGACCTATGTTGAGTATGGGCAGAATGCAGATAGAATTGGTGCCATCGGAACTGTATTTCCGGTCATCTTTTTTCTGGTTGCCGCACTGGTTAGTTTAACGACCATGACAAGAATGGTGGAAGAGCAGAGAACGCAGATAGGCACCTTAAAAGCCCTGGGATATTCCAAAGTTGATATAGCGTTTAAATATGTGCTATATGCTTTTTTTGCCAGTTTCATCGGAAGTTTGATAGGACTTGTAGCAGGACAAAAGATATTCCCGGTAATTATCGTAAATGCATATAAAATACTATATGTAAATCTACCTAATGTGCTTACTCCATTTAGTTTGGAGTACTCCATAACATCAACATTAGCAGCCGTTTTGTCAACGACAGCGGCCACCTTATTTGCCAGCTACAGAGAATTATTATCCGTTCCTGCAGAGCTTATGAGACCGGAAGCCCCTAAGAATGGAAAAAGAGTGTTCTTAGAAAGAGTAGAATTAATTTGGAAAAGATTAAACTTTTCGAACAAATCGACCATTCGTAATTTGGTTAGATATAAAAAACGCTTTTTCATGACCATATTTGGAATCGGAGCATGTACAGGCCTGTTAATCGTTGGATTTGGATTAAAAGACTCCATCTCTGCTATTGGAGCGTTTCAGTTTGGAACAATATTTGATTATGATGGGAGCATTGCCATAGATGATGATGCAACAGATGAAGAGAGAGAGTCCCTGATGAGTCAGCTAAACGAGGATACTGACGTAAAAGACGAGATGCTTATGCACCAGATGACAATTGATATGAGTACAAATAATCTGGAATACAGTGGATATATCATGGTACCGGAATCGCTGGATCATTTTTCTGACTTTATTTCCCTGCAGGACAGAGTAACAAAAGAGCAATATAGTCTGGACGATAATGGTGTCATAATCACTGAAAAAATAGCAACACTTTTAGGGGTTAGTGAAGGAGGCAACCTATACCTGAAAGATGATAATGGAAATAAAAAGGAAGTCACTGTTTCCCATATAACAGAAAATTATTTTCAACATTATGTCTATATTACACCAGCACTATATGAGAAGTTATTTAATGAGGAACCCGAATATAACCAGTTATTTCTACATCTCTTAGATATTTCACAAAAATTTAAAGATGAATTTTCTATAAAATATATGGAAAAGGACATGGTATCGGGCGTATCGTATAGCAGCAATGTATCAGAAAGCATACACGATATGTTAAAGAGTCTGGACACTATCGTCTATGTTTTAGTAGCATCAGCCGGCTTGCTGGCAGTGATTGTACTATATAATCTGAATAATATCAATGTTGGCGAACGTATAAGAGAGCTGGCAACCTTAAAGGTATTAGGATTTTTTGATAAAGAAGTATCGGCTTATGTAATTAGAGAAAATATTTGGCTTACATTAATTGGCGCTGCGGTAGGGGTGTTCATAGGACGTATTCTTCATGCATATGTCATATTGACTGCAGAAGTAGAGATGACCATGTTTGGAAGAGATATATTACCAATGAGTTATGTATACAGTATCTTATTGACGGTACTGTTTTCATTAGGTGTGAACTTTGTCCTTCACTTTAAACTGAAAAAGATAGACATGGTTGAATCAATGAAGAGTGTTGAGTAGACTGGGCGCATGGGAAAGGCTAAGCATACGAAGGTGCTCTAAGACGGACGAGATTTCATGGGGAGAGCGCTGGTCTTTGTGCACCCATACGCACAGAGCACTACGGTGAGCCCCTGGCAAATTTGAGGTCCCGCCTTAGCAGCGTGAAAATGGGTTCCCAAAGGCCAGCACTCTCCCTGCGAAATCTCTGGTTACTGCAATTGTTACTGTATGAATTTGTTCCATTTTTTATCAAATCAGGCGGATTGACTGCCGCATATCTTAAAGTTTTAGGAGAATAGAATTAGTTCTATTATAGATATAAGAAATTGTTGGGAAGATGGAGAAAGAACGCATCAGTACAAGGACAGTGATCTGGTATACAACTATAATGGAAGTGTTTATTAATGTCTTATTAAAATCACTCAAAACAGGAGAAATGTCAGTTGAAATACTGAAGGGAATCTCGTCCGTTTTAGAATACAAAACGGCTACAGCGAAAATAATGATTGAAAATATTTAAAAATGTGATATAATAAAAACACCTGAAAGGGAGTAGCATACGTTTATACGTTAATTATTCGTCAATTCGGAGCAATCCCGGATAATTACTAAGATGCAAGACTTTTAGTTTATATAATAAACTAATTGTCTTATTTTTTTATGTGGAGTTATTGCTGTTAATTCGTGCATGGGGATTCTAATTATCCGCTTTGGCAACTATGAATAAAATATTGGCGCAAAGGAATATAAGAGATTAGTTTAGGAAATATATTTCGTATATTTGGAATTAAGAGAGGAGCTTTATTATGTACTTTAATGAAGAGGTACCAAAAGTTTTATCAGATTTGCAGGTAGATGCAGATAAAGGTCTCGGTCTGGCGGAAGTAGAGAAACGAAAAGAAAAATATGGATTAAACAAGCTGGATGAGAGAAATAAGAAGAGCATGGCGGCATTGTTTTTAGCACAGCTAAACGACCCACTTATCTTTATACTTCTAATTGCAGCAGTGATCTCAGGAATAATGGGAGAAATGAATGATACTGTTATTATTGCGTTGGTTGTAATCCTAAATGCTGTAATCGGTGTTACTCAGGAAGCAAAGGCAGAAAAGTCAATGGAAGCACTGAAAAAAATGTCCACTCCTAAAGCATATGTGATGCGTGAAGGTGCCGTTACAGAAGTTGGATCGGAAGAGATTGTTCCAGGTGATATCATTGTATTGGATGCCGGAAGATACATTCCTTGTGATATGCGTCTTATAGAAACAGTGAACCTTTCTGTTGAGGAATCAGCACTTACTGGAGAATCTGTTCCGGTTAATAAAAATGCAAATACAGTTTATCAGGAAGAAAAGATGCCGATCGGTGATAAAAAGAATATGGCTTTTTCATCCACACTTGTTACGCAGGGCAGAGGTACCGGAGTTGCAATCGCAACTGGTATGGAGACAGAGATTGGTAAGATAGCAGGCATGTTAAATGAACCGGATGAAAAAACACCATTGCAGAAAAAATTAGCGGATATTGGTAAGATTCTCGGTATCATTGCTCTTATTGTGTGCGCAGCTATGTTCCTGATTGCAGTGTTACAGAAAAGGGATATGTTTGCTATGTTTATGACAGCTATTTCACTGGCTGTTGCAGCAATTCCAGAAGGAATGCCGGCAATCGTATCTATCGTATTGGCAATGGGTGTACAGCGTATGGTTAAAAAGAATGCAATTATTCGTAAATTACCATCCGTTGAAACGTTAGGTGCTGTAAATGTTATCTGTTCAGATAAAACCGGTACATTGACACAAAATAGAATGACGGTAATGAAATTCTATGTGAATAAGAAAATGGTCGGTGCGGGTAAAGTAGATTTGACAGAAAATGCGCAAAAGTTATTGCTTGAAAATATTGTGCTTTGTAGTGATGCGACCTCAGATGAAAGCGGAAGTACAGGAGATCCTACAGAGGTTGCATTGATTGATATAGGAAATAAGTATAATTTAAAAAGGGATGATGTGAATGCAGCACATCCAAGAGTGAATGAAGCTCCATTTGAGTCGGACAGAAAGCTTATGTCAACCGTTAACAAATATGGTAACAGCTTTTATGTGATGACGAAAGGCGCTACAGATAATCTGTTAAAATTATGTACAAAAGCGTTAATTGGCTCTGAAGTAGTACCAATGAGCGAGGAGATTGAAAAAGATTTTATGGATGCAGCAAATGGTATGTCGGAGCAGGCACTGCGTGTATTGGGTGCAGCTTATAAAGAAGTCACATCACCTGAGATGGATCAGGAGCAGATGGAAAGCGATTTGATATTCATCGGTCTGGTTGCTATGATTGATCCACCTAGACTTGAAGTTCGTGATTCTATTGCAACTTGTAAGGAATCCGGGATTAAAACGATTATGATTACCGGAGATCATCAAAAGACCGCCTTTGCAATTGCCAAAGAACTTGGGATTGCAGAAACTGAAGACCAGACTATGTCAGGAGCTAAGCTTGATGAATATTCGGATGAAGATCTGGTGGAAGTAGTGAAGAGTATCAGAGTGTTTGCCCGAGTTTCACCAGAACATAAAGTTCGAATTGTAAAAGCATTTAGAGCGGATGATAATATTGTTTCTATGACGGGTGATGGTGTAAATGATGCGCCATCCCTAAAAGCGGCTGATATTGGTGTTGCAATGGGTATTACAGGTACTGATGTTGCAAAGGGCGCAGCGGATATTGTTTTAACAGATGATAACTTTGCTACTATTGTTACAGCAGTAGAAGAAGGAAGAAATATTTATGCAAATATTAAAAAATCTATTTTATTCCTTCTCTCTTGTAACATAGGTGAAATTATATCTTTATTTATTGCCATATTAATTGGATGGGCTACCCCGCTGCAATCCATACACTTATTATGGGTTAATTTAATTACAGATACATTCCCGGCTCTTTCACTTGGCGTTGACCCTGGCGATAAGGATGTTATGAAAGAGAAGCCAAGACATTCTTCAGAAAGTCTGTTCCATGGAAGAATTGGTTTTATTGTTGGCAATGGTGCATTAATTGGAGCATTAACACTCGCTGCATTTGCGATTGGAGCAATGGAATATACAGGAATCTGGAACTTTTCCATACTAAGTGAAGCGAATTTGACAGGAGATGTATTCATGCATGCGCAGACTATGGCCTTTGTGGTATTAAGTGTATCGCAGTTGTTCCATTCATTTAACCTTAGAAGTGAAAAGAAAAGTATTTTCCACGGTCTTTTTGACAACAAATGGTTAGTAGGATCTCTTTTACTGGGAATTTTGTTACAGTTGATTGTAATATCATTCTCACCACTTGCATCTGTTTTTGAAGTATTCCAGTTAAATATAGGTGACTGGGTACTTGTAATTGGATTATCTCTGGTTCCTGTCTTAGTAAATGAAATCGTAAAGCTTTTTATAAGAGTAAGGTTAAAATAATATTTATCTTGACAGAACCCCGATAGGGGTGAATAAGTCAAATTCCTCTTGGTGAGAGTTAGGTTTTCTCCCAGGATAGAGCCAGGCGGATTGCAAAGCGGCTCCGATGTATCATGTCATGCAAGAATGTTGCGCCGCTTGCAGCAAATACAGCAAGGCGTATTTGAAATCATAGTGAACTTAAGGATACACCTATGAAAATGAAAGGTAATATAAAATACTCTACAAACTATAGAGGTTTTTATATTACCTTTTTTATGTTATTGTGTGGTATAAATTATGTGTGATAATCATTATTGCTAAATCTGCATATTAATATATGGAGAGAATACTATTATTCACCCTTATGGATTTAAAGACGGATGGGATTGAGGAGTGTGCTCTGATTTCTGAAGGGATGCAGACGCTCCCGTAGCCGACTTTTAGCGGCTTTGGCTCTTTGAAAAGCAAAGTCTCGTATCCGCAGCCTGAAAAATTATTAGAATCAGATCTCTCGCCGAAATATCTGGTTGCTGCAGTTAGTAATAGGTTATGGATAATACGAGAAAATAGATTAAAATGATAGAAAATGATATCTATGGTTGATTTTCAGAAACCAATGAGGTACAATACACTAGTATTCTAATGGGACATAATAATAGATATGGTGCGAAATAGATATTCAGTGTGAAATCGTCTGGTATAGTTACTAGTTGATTGTTATTTGTAGTTTGAAAACGGCCTATTTTTCCATCTTCGGCGTTGTCGTCATTCTTACGGAGGATCCACTTGGTCTCACTCCTTCGCCTTGAAGCTGGAGAAAATATTCTGCATTCAAATTAGCAGTAACAACTAGTCACGACACTCGTGTAGTGACCAGCTCATATTTGGGCTTTAGTGTGTTGAATTTAAAATGAACTGGTTGCTATACTAGGTATATGAGAGTGCATTTTAAATATTATGATTAGGAATAATTGGTGAAGTTATGGGTGAAAATGTTAATGAAAAAATAGTTTGGGTTCTTGGTATAAAACTGGATAATTATTTATTAGAAGATGCGATGGATTATTTTAGTGAATTTTTAGAAAATGATGTACTGAATACCATAGGTGTAGTTTCAACAAGCCTTTTAATGGCAGCAAGTGAGGACGAGGAATTAATACAGCAGATAGACAGTCTGGACATGACCATAATAGGTGAGAAAGAAATACTTGAGGCTGCTCAAATAGAACATAAAAGAAGACATAAAGAGGTTGAAAACCATCAGTTTTTTAATGCATTTTTTAAATATTCATCAGAGTATCACAAATCCATTTTTCTGTTGGTTGACAGGGAAAGTCAGATTGAGAAATTGAATACGTATCTGGAAGGCAAGTATAACGGTATCAATATTGTTGGAGCATATGCGGTAGAAAACAGCAATGAAGATGGGGATACTATAGTGAATGAAGTCAATAGTATCTCACCGGATATTATTGTTTCTGTTATTGGAACCACCTTTCAGGAGAAGTTTATTTATAATAATAAACAAAAATTAAATGCAAAAGTATGGCTGGGATTAGGTCATCACGAGCGTGCCCGCAATTCTATTGGATTAAAACCAAGTTGGTTGAGCAAGCTAGTGGATAAGACCTTATTTAAGAGAATGGTGTCCAAATACAATAGTGAGATAGGTGAATAATGAATGACACTTAAATTTAAGAAAACAGTCTGCTCGGATTTTATTTTGATAATAGCAGGGACTGCGCTTATGGCCTGGGCTATAAAATCAATCTATAATCCCATTAATCTGGTTACAGGTGGATTTACTGGTTTAGCCATACTGGTAAAGGGCGTGACAGAGAACTGGTTTGAAGGCGGTGTTCCTCTATGGTTGGCTAACCTTGTACTAAATATTCCAGTATTTCTAATTGGGATGAGGGTATTAGGTATCCGTTTTTTATTCAGAACCTTGTTTGCTACAGTCGCATTATCAGGCTGGTTGTTCGTTGTTCCTATTATACCATTTGTAACAGATGATTTGTTATTAGCTTCTATCTTTGGCGGGGCAATGAGTGGTGTTGGTATCGGTCTTGTGTTTATTGCAAGAGCTACCACCGGTGGAACCGATTTGGTGGCCGCCATTATTCAGCATTATGCAAAGCATTACTCTGTCGCTGAGATTATGCAGGTGATAGATGCGCTTGTGGTTTTAGCCGGCGCATTTGTATTTGGTATAACGGAGGCATTATACGCAGTAATTGCAATTTTTGTAGTTTCCGGAGTCTCAGATGGTCTTATGGAAGGTCTTAAATTTTCAAAGGTGGCTTTTATAATTACGCAGCGTCATGAAGAGGTTGCGGAAATAATTATGACTAAGATGGATAGGGGCATTACCCATTTTCAAGGAACAGGTATGTATTCAAATTCAGAGAAAAACATGCTATTCTGTGTCGTATCTAAAAAAGAAATTATAGTATTAAAAGAATTAGTCATAGAAACAGATCCGGCAGCATTCGTAATCGTTTCAGATGCAAGGGAAGTTCTTGGCGAAGGTTTTATTGAGTATAGCCAGACGAAGCGTTAAAAGGAGTCATATACCATTTTAATCCATTTTTATTACGAAAACAGGGTGGAAATGTTACGAATAAATTAAAATATGTAATAAAAATAGGAAATGCATAAAAAATTTGTATTTTCTCTTTCCTTTTTTGGTAATATGTATTAAAATACAAAATAAGATATTATGATTCATAAAGCCTCCTGCAGAACGCAGAGTGTCATATCTAGCTAATAATTACGATTTAATAGTAAAGTCTGAATATGAACTGGTTGCTACACTAGCAGCAAATATGCAAGGCATATTTGAATATAGATTGATAATATTTAATAAATAAAGGAGTGCAAAGGAATGATATCAAACCAGATACTTCAAAATACGATTGAAGGGCTAAAATCCATTACTAGAATTGAGTTATGTATTATTGATACAGAAGGAAATGTCTTAGCGAGTACATTTCCAGGGGCGGAAGAGTATCAATCATCCGTGCTGGTATTTGCAAATTCACCAGCGGATAGTCAGGTGTTACAAGGATACCAGTTTTTTAAAGTTTTTGATGACCATCAGTTAGAATACATTTTGCTTGCCAGTGGGGGAAGTGATGATGTATATATGGTTGGAAAGATCGCTTCTTTTCAGATTCAGAATCTGCTAGTAGCATATAAAGAGCGCTTTGATAAAGATAATTTTATAAAGAATCTGCTTCTTGACAATCTGTTGTTAGTAGATATATATAGTAGGGCGAAAAAGCTTCATATAGAAACAGACGTAAGACGTGTTGTATTCATTGTAGAGACGGAACATGAAAAGGACAACAATCTGTTAGAGAATGTTAGAAATGTGTTTGGTCAGAAGACAGGAGATTTTATCACTGCTGTTGATGAAAAGAATATCATTGTAGTGAAGGAACTTGGATCAAATGATAGTCATGGGGAATTGGATAAAATTTCCCGGGTTATTTTGGATGCACTGGGTCCGGACAAAAGCGAGGATTCTCATATTGCATATGGTACTGTGGTTGGAGAGCTTAAGGAAGTATCAAGATCTTACAAAGAAGCGAGAATGGCTTTCGATGTAGGAAGGATTTTCTTTAGTGAGAGAGATGTCATTGCATATAGTTCCCTTGGTATAGGCAGGCTGATCTATCAATTGCCAATACCACTTTGTAGAATGTTTATCAAAGAAATTTTCGAAGGCAAATCACCAGATGATTTTGATGAAGAAACACTGACAACCGTCAGCAAATTCTTTGAGAACAGCCTAAATGTTTCAGAGACATCAAGACAGCTTTATATTCATAGGAATACTTTAGTATATCGATTGGATAAATTGCAAAAAAGTACAGGGCTTGATTTAAGAGTTTTTGAAGATGCAATTACATTTAAGATTGCCTTAATGGTAGTGAAATACATGAAGTATATGGAAACAACGGAATATTAGAAACAACGAGGATACACAGGAGGCTTATCATGATCAATTTAGAGAATGTAAGTAAATCTTATTCAAAAGGGCGTCCGGCCCTGAAGGAATTAAACTTGCATGTCGAAGAAGGTGAGTTTGTATTTGTAGTTGGAAGCAGTGGCTCAGGCAAATCAACGCTGGTCAAACTCTTACTAAAAGAACTCGAACCGACGGAAGGAATGATTACTGTGAACCGTAAAGTTTTGAATAAGTTAAAACGAAGGAAAGTTCCAAAGTACAGAAGAGATGTCGGAGTAGTATTTCAAGATTTTAGATTGTTAAAAGATAGAAATGTTTATGATAATGTAGCATTTGCTCAAAGAGTGATTGAGGTATCACCAAGAAAGATTAAGAAAAATGTACCTGAGATGTTATCAATGGTAGGGTTAGCTGAAAAGTACAGATCCCTTCCAAAAGAACTTTCAGGTGGAGAGCAGCAGCGAGTTGCATTGGCAAGAGCATTGGTAAATAAACCCGCCATACTGTTAGCGGATGAACCAACAGGAAATTTGGATCCTAAGAATTCATTTGAGATCATGAAATTATTAGAAGAAATCAATGAAAGAGGGACTACTGTTTTGGTGGTAACCCATAATAGAGAAATCGTCAATGCAATGAAGAAGCGTGTAATTACATTACACCATGGTATGGTTGTAAGCGACGAGCAAGAAGGTGAGTATACTTATGAGGATTAGTACAGCGAGTTATACTGCTAAACAGGGGCTTAAGAGTATCGGAAGGAATAAAATGTTTTCCTTAGCATCCATTGCAACCATGGCAGCGTGCATTTTTTTATTTGGATTGTTTTTAGCCATTGTAATGAACTTTAATTACATTTTAAAGGCAGCTGAAGAAGGGGTATCTATCACAGTGCTTTTTAATGATGATATAGAGGAAGAACGTATTTTAGAAATCGGCGGGCAGATTAAGGCGATGCCGGAAGTGACAAAGACAAACTACATATCAGCTGAAGAAGCATGGGATGAGTGGAAGGAGGTATATTTCGCAGATAATCCTGAGTTGGCAGAGGGATTTAAGGATGATAACCCACTTAGCAATTCAGCTAGTTTTGATGTTTATGTAAGTGATATAGAAGACCAGAATCAGGTTGTGGAAGAGATTTCGGCTATTGAAGGAGTCCGAAAGGTAAATCAATCTGAGATAGTTGCAAGCAGGTTTTCCATTGTGAACAAATTAGTAATGTATATATCAGTGGCAATTATAGGAATATTGTTAGCTGTTTCTATATTTTTAATCAGTAATACAGTGACTATCGGTATTTCGGTTCGTAAAGAAGAAATTGGAATTATGAAGCTGATAGGAGCGACTGATTTCTTTGTTCGGGGACCTTTTATTATAGAAGGGGTATTCATTGGAGCAATCGGCGCATTTTTACCGATGATATTACTATATTTCTTATATAATAAGGTGGTTACTTATGTTTTGGACAAGTTCAGTTTATTAATTGGAATTATCCGATTTTTACCGGCTAACGATGTTTTTACAATATTATTTCCGGTTGCAATGGGGCTTGGTATTGGAATCGGATTTTTAGGGAGTATGATAACTGTTAGAAAACATTTAAGGGTATAGTGTGAAAAAACAATTCACAATCCTGATTTAAGTGTCCAAAAGCAGACAGAAGGGAGTTAGGTGAGAAAAAATGAAAAATTACAGAGTGCGTATTTTTGCAGCTGCATTGTCGGTATGTGTGGGGGTTAATCCATTCATGTCTTTTGCATCTGCGAAAGACGAGGCGGAGAAGCAGAAGCAGGAAATTCAATCTGATATCAATGAATTAGATGGTGATATAAGCAGTATGAAAAGCGAAGTATCTAATATTGAAAGTATCATTACAGAGTTAGATTCTCAGTATGCCAAATTAACAGCCAACTATCAGGAACTGACAGTGCAGTTGGAAGCGAAGCAAGGAGATATTGATGTTACGCAGGTTGAGTTGGATGCAGCAAAAAAAGATGAAGAAAAACAATATGAAGATATGAAGAAACGTATTCGTTATATGTATGAGAACGGTAATGGTGCGTTGATTGAAGTCATATTACAGGCTGAGAGTATTTCAGATTTTTTGAATAAGGCGGAGTATGTTACCCAGATTTCAGAATATGACAGGGACATGCTTGTGAAATATCAGGAAACGAAGGCCGCAATTGAAACCTTAGAGGCGCAATTACAGCAGGAGAAGACTGATTTAGAGACGGTTCATGCCGAAGTTGCTGCCAATCGGGAAGAGGTAAGTGCAACCATTGAAGCGAAGAGTGTTGAGATTGCTAATTATGAATCCAGCATATCTGAAGCGGAACTAGAGAAGATAAGCTATGCAAAAGAGCTTGCACTGCAGGATCAGATTATACAAAAATTAAAAGAGCAGGAAAAACGGGTAGCAGCGGAAGCTAAAGCAGCAGAAACGGCAGCGTCTCATACCGCTTCCACTCAGACATCGGATACCCAAAAGCAGACCCAAAGTACTACTGAGACATCAGCAAGTACAGAAATGGATACGTCCTCTAAAATAACAACGGCTGGTACATCTACATCAACAAATACAGGTACAACTACTAATTCGTCAGCAGATAGAGCTTCCGGTAGTAGTGGATTAATATGGCCAGCAACATCGTATTATGTAACCAGTGGATATGGAGAGCGAGAATCCCCATTAGAAGGTGCCTCCACATATCACGGTGGAATAGATATTGGAGCAACAGATGGTTCACCTATTTTTGCGGCAGCCAGTGGTAGTATTATTGGTGCGGGTTATGAAGCGACAATGGGATATTATATTTTTATTGATCATGGAAATGGATTAACAACTGTGTATATGCATGCTTCGGCGCTTTATGTTTCGGTTGGACAAACTGTTTCGGCGGGTGATACAATTGCTGCGGTAGGTTCAACTGGTAATTCTACAGGTCCGCATTTACATTTTGAAGTTAGAATTAATAGTGTAAGACAGGATCCAACTGGTTATTTTTAAATGGAAATGAGTTATTTGCCTTGTAGAGTGATCGCTCACAACTGGGGGCTGTGACCGAGTTAAAAAATGGAAACATGATTTGAACGAATACATACTTGATTTTTCAGAATGGAGTATATTTTAAGGATTTTAGAATATGCTAGAGTTATATGGAAAATAATCATTAAGAGGGAAAGTGATTATTTTTGCGAAAAATGAAAAAAGTGCAGCAATGCCTGCTTCTGACTTTTTTGACTGATTTACGTATAAAATAGGGGTGAATATAATGTGGGGCTTTAACTGAGGGATACCCTTGGTTAAAGCCTTTCCATCCATTTGAATGAAGGAGACATACCATGGAAAACGACAACAAATTTTTAAAAGGGCTATTAAGTGGATTGGGAATAGCAGCAGTAGGCATATGTTTATTTTTTGCTTTAAATTTTATCATGCCCTCTACGAATAGCAAGATAAAGACGGATGTTACGGAAGTTGCGGAAGAAACGACTATAGAAGATGGTAAGGAGACCGTTTCCGTAACAAGTGACGCAGTTCTGGAGAAAATGAATGAAATTATTCAGAAAATTGATTCTTATTATTTGAATGAAGTGGATGAGCAAGCTCTGATAGACGGCTTATTTGCCGGTTTGATTTCAGGTCTGGGGGATCCATATTCGGTTTATTTTACAGAAGAGAAACTTGCAGCAATGCATGAATCAACTTCCGGCGAATATTCAGGAATTGGCGCAACCATGTCAAAAAATGAGGAAACTGATGCTGTGAACATAGTAAATGTTTTTGAAGGTTCCCCGGCAGCCATGGCTGGTATACTTCCGGGAGATATTATATATAAGGTAGAAGATGAGGAGGTTACCGGATGGGATATATCTTCTATTGTAGCAAAGGTTAAGGGTAAAGCAGGGACTACAGTTAATCTTACGATTGTAAGAGAAGGCGAGAGCGATTATATCACCTTAGAGGTGGAAAGAAGAACCATAGAAGTACCAATCATATCCCATCAAATGCTGGATCATAATATTGGATATATTAATATTATAGAATTTAACGAAGTGTCCTATCCACAATTCAGGGAGGCATTAGCTGATTTGGAAGGTCAGGGAATGGAAAGGCTGATTGTGGATGTTAGAAATAATCCTGGTGGTCTTTTGAGTACGGTAAGCGATATTTTGGATTTATTGCTTCCGGAAGGTCTTATTGTGTACACTGAGGATAGGGATGGAAACCGCGAGGAGATTACTTCTGATGATGAGCATCAGTTTACAAAACCTCTGGTGGTTCTTGTAAATGGATATAGCGCCAGTGCATCTGAGGTATTTGCGGGTGCTATTCAGGATTATGGAATTGGAACGATAGTAGGAACTACTACTTTTGGAAAAGGTATTGTGCAAAGATTAATGTATCTTAGCGATGGAACAGCTCTAAAACTGACGATTTCTAAGTACTTTACACCGAATGGAAATAATATCCATGGTATCGGTATTGTGCCGGATGTGGAAGTAGACCTTTCGGATGAGGTGAAGAAGCTGGTTACAATTACGCAGGAAGCAGATAATCAGCTTCAGACTGCGATTGAAGTATTGCTGGGAATAGGAACAGAATAATTAGTCTTGTACAGACGCTCCCACAGCCGCCTTTTGGCGGCTGTGAAATTCCAATTTCCTTGTTGACAACGAGCCTCTGGCCCTTAGAACCCTTTCTCGGCATAAACGGGACATTTTCATTTGACAGTTACTATTTACAGCCTTGTAGATGGTCGAAGACGGACGAAATTACATACGCAGGCTTCTGTAACATGTAGCCATTTTTAGAGGATGCACTTTACGAACCGCCCCTGACAATGCCGAGTGCTTCAAATTTATATCCGTCCGGCTTTACCAAATCGCTGTCATCAATGTATATGACAGGTTCCTTTGGAACCCACTTTTTGACCGTCTGGAAATAAGAAGCAGCGGCTTTATCCGGAGAACCTTTATCCAAATGCTTAGGTAGTCGGTCTACAGTATTGATCTTTTTCGAAGATTCATGAAGCTGATCAGCAACGTCTGTTAAAAGGCAGCTGCCCGAATCGAGTAAGCCATAAGTAATATCCGCAGTAAATTTACGTTCGTGTTTTGAACACGCTTTGCGATGCACACTAAACGCAAAACCTGCGTTTTGGCGCTGCTACACTCCGGTTTTCTGTGACTTTCGCTTCGCTACACTCACAAAAAATACGTCGGATTTATCGGCTGTAAATAGACAATATGTAGTGACCCCACAGTGCAGAAACGTGGATTAACCTGTAAACTGTTAGTATAACAAACCAATGGTAACAGGGATTACCGCATGCAAAAGGAGGTCACTACAATGAATTATAATACAGCCTACATCGGAATGGGTACCCATAAAAACAGTTTTACCCTTCGCTGCTTCGCAACCGGCGTGGATGAGCCGGAGCATTGCATGAAAATTGACCCGGATTATTAAGAAAGTCCTCGTATATATCGAAAGCATGAGGGGCATCTATTGGGAAGATACCCAGTTTATATGTGGCTACGAGGCTGGGTGTTTCGGTTATACCTTATATCACCAGTTGACTGACCACAATGTCAAGTGTATCATCCTTGCACCGACAACCATGCCACAGATGAAGGGGAGGAAAAAGATTAAGAATGACAAGCGTGATGCCGGCAATATCGCAAAATGCCTTGCCTTCCACACCTACAGCTCAGTCCATATCCCAACACAAGAAGATGAACAGGTGAAGGAATTCATCCGGATGCGCAATGACTATAAGCACCAGCTTAAGGCGGTCAAGCAGCAGATCCTGTCCTTTTGCCTTAGGCATGGCCTGCGGTGCGATACGAGCAAGAGTAACTGGACAATTGCTCATTTGAAATGGCTAAGGTCGTTGGAGCTGACGCCGCTTCATAGAGAGATCATTTCTGAATACCTTGGAACATATGACCACCTGACAGATAAGGTGCAGCGTCTTGACAAGGGTATTGGGGAGTTTGCCGCTCAAGAGGCATATTGCGAAAAAGAGAAAAAGCTGAAGTGTTTCATCGGTAGCAAAACACATACCGCACTGGCATCCTTGGTAGAAGTCGGCGATTTCAACCGCTTTGCAACCGCCGAAAAGTTTGCCTCCTACCTTGGCCTAGTGCCAGGTGAGGATTCCAGTGGGGATAGCCAGCAACGGCTGGCAACTCGCACATGCTGCGTCTCCTTACAGAAGCTGCCCAGTGCTATGGGCGGGGCACTGTTGGCCATAAATCCAAGGCGTTGAAAGCCAGACAATACGAGAACCCACCAGAAGTCATTGCTTATGCAGATAAAGCGAACGAGCGGTTAAGCCGCAAGTATTACAAAATGGTTTTGCAGGGTAAGAACCATAATACGGTCAAAACGGCGATAGCAAGGGAGCTTGCTTGTTTTATCTGGGGAATGATGACAGAACATATGGCATAAAGCTTTGTTTGCTGGTCAGTTGCCGCCACCCTTGACAGGGCAGGAAATAAATGTCTCAGGGCTTTCACCGATGGCGAAGAACTCAGGAACAGATGCATTCTGCACATCGGGGCAGACCAGTGTATAAATGTATACTTAAAAAGGGACAGAAAGGATCATATAAAAATGGACATATGTTATCATAAGTAGTATCAGCCGGGAGGGACATGACTACTATGATACTGAAAGCCAACATCACTACAGA
>Ga0153997_1000228_pt1 | contig 16655 bp, 18 predicted proteins | sample TSNC081MetaG_FD_104750 | JGI IMG/M metagenome (GOLD analysis project Ga0153997, IMG submission 104750) | Attine ant fungus gardens microbial communities from North Carolina, USA - TSNC081 MetaG | ecosystem: Host-associated > Fungi > Mycelium > Unclassified | place: USA: North Carolina, Lumber...
AAGCATTTATTGTACTGGAAAATTCAATAAAATAGCAGAGCCGTTTATTAATTGTTGGAATATTTATGGTCACAAGGATCTCACATTACAAGGAGCCATTGGAGTTTCCTGCAACTATTACTTCAATGAAGTAGGTTGGCGTTTAGGCATTGATCCAAATAATCCGGTAGATGAAGAAGGAAAAGAAATAACGGATGATGATAAGGGTATTGAAGTGTTAACGAAATATGCCAAAATGTTTGGACTTGGAGAAAACAGTGGGATCGAAATATCAGAAACTCCGCCTAAGATTTCTCAAACGGACTCTTCGCGTTCTGCGATGGGTCAGGCTGAACACGGTTATACCACCACCCAACTAGCTAAATATGTAAATGGAATAGCAAACAGCGGAACGGTATATGATTTATCCTTAATTCGTAAAATTGCTGACTACCAAGGAAATATAATCTATGAATTAGATCCTGTTGTATATAGTGAAGTAGAAACAACAGATGCTGTTTGGGATACAATTCATAATGGAATGTATGAAGTAGTATCGGCAGATGGTACCGCTTCTAAAGACTTAGAAGGTCTCGGTCTAAAGGTTGCCGGAAAAACCGGAACTGCACAGCAGGATACCTCAAGGTCCAATCATGGACTTTTTGTAGGGTATGCTCCATTTGATAACCCGGAAATATCCATTGCCGTACGTGTAACGAATGGATATAGTTCTAAAACCGCACTTACAATTGCAAGTGATTTCTTTAAATATAAATTTGACTTAGTGGAAGATAAAGTACTCTTCCCTGGAACTGCAGTAATTATGGATGAAATATCTAATTCTACAAACGATTAAAGTACGAAAATCCGGCAAACTTGAATTTTTATACTGCATATTTGAAAGGTTGAAAGAAAATATGAAATGAAAGGCTGCTCAATGGTTTGATTCTTTTAACCTATGTGAAAGGAACTTCACATTTGCATTATGAGCAATATCGCAAATAAATCTGCGATATGCAAGGGTTTAATAAATGATCAAAAAAAATTCAGTGATTATTAAAAGCAATAAGTATGGACTTGTTGTTATACTGGATGATAAACTTCCCTTTAATGAATTGCTTAAAGATATTACTGACAAATTTAAGGAGGCTTCTAATTTCTTTAAAGATGCACATATGGCAATCACTTTTGAAGGCAGACAATTAACAAATGAAGAGGAAAATGAAATCATTTATGCCATTACCGAGAATTCCAAAATACACATAGTATGTATAGTAGGAAATAATAATCAAAGCCAAGAATTTTATCGTCAGGTAGTAGAGAGGAAAGAACGTGAAATCGCCGCAAAGGATGGACAATTTTACAAAGGTAACTTAAGATCCGGACAAACTCTGGAATTAGAAACAAGTACTGTAATATTAGGTGATGTAAATCCGGGAGCCAGTATCGTTTCCAAAGGAAATATTGTGGTTCTTGGCTCTTTAAAAGGCAGTGTATATGCTGGTGCAAGCGGCAATAATAGTTGTTTTGTTGTAGCCCTGTCTATGCATCCTTTGCAAATCAGGATAGGCGATTATAGTGCCAGAAATACGGCGCCGCGAAAAGCCAATGAAAAAGATTTTGAGATGAATCCTAAAATAGCCTTTGTACGTGGTGGACATATTAACATGAAGTCTGTCCAGAAAGATGTACTTGGGGAAATTGACATTTAAGCATCCATGTGACAATGTACAACCGACAAACGCATGAAGAATACAACCAGTGTCGTGACTAGCTGTTATACAGCTGCTAGCTGCGGCACCCGACACGACACTAGCATAAATTTAGGAGGATAATTATAATATGAGTGAGGTTTTAGTTGTAACATCTGGAAAAGGCGGAGTAGGAAAGACCACTACAACCGCTAACGTGGGAACAGGATTAGCTAAGTTAAATAAAAAAGTTGTCTTAATCGATACCGATATAGGACTTAGAAACTTAGATGTTGTAATGGGGCTGGAAAATAGAATTGTATATAATCTGGTTGATGTTGTTGAGGGGAACTGTCGCATGAAGCAGGCTTTGATTAAGGATAAAAGATATCCTAATTTATTTTTATTGCCCTCTGCCCAGACGCGCGATAAATCCGCAGTAACCCCAGAACAGATGAAAAAATTAACAGAGGACTTAACAGACGATTTCGATTACATAATACTGGATTCTCCTGCTGGAATTGAACAAGGCTTTAAAAATGCCATCTCAGGTGCTGACCGGGCAATTGTGGTAACAACTCCGGAAGTATCAGCCATAAGAGATGCTGACAGAATTATTGGACTATTAGAAGCAAGTGAAATCAACAACATTAATCTTGTTATAAATCGTTTGAGAATGGATATGATTAAACGAGGAGATATGATGTCAATCGATGATGTAATAGATATTTTAGCAGTCGATTTAATTGGTGCTGTTCCTGATGATGAGAACATCGTTATTTCTACCAATCAGGGGGAACCCTTAGTAGGGACTGACTCATTAGCAGGACAAGCTTATTTGAATATCTGCCGCAGAATTATGGGTGAGGAAATTCCTCTTATGGATTTTGATAAAAATAAAGGATTCTTCTCAAAATTAACAGGCTTATTTAAAAAAATTTAAAAGGGTAGTGTGAAAGTTCCTTTCACATATCCTGATGAATACGCCTGCTAAGCAGGCAGATGGGAGTTAGCGTTATGGGAATTTTTGATGTGTTCAAGAAAAAAAACTCTGGCGATATCGCCAAGGACCGATTAAAACTATTACTGGTTTCAGACAGAGCGAACTGTTCTCCTGAAATCATGGAAATGATAAAAAATGATATTATTCAGGTAATTAAAAAATATATGGAAGTAGATACAGAAGGTCTGGATATACAGATTACCCAGACACCCGCAGAAGATGGTCATGGCAGTGTTCCTGCCTTATTTGCCAATATACCGATTAAAGATTTCAAACACGAAAATATCAAAAAATAATTTATTTTTTGTATAAGTGTCTACAAAAGAACCGAATTCGTTTGGCTGGACAGATAGGAGTTATATATGTTGAAACTATACAAATTAAGGGATTACAAATTCAGACTTGTCCTGTGGCTAATTACCATTTCATCCTTAGGTATACTTATAATAGAAAGTGCAGATCCAGGTGTAAAGTCAAAACAGGTGGCCGGTCTTTGTTTTTCGTTAATCATGATGATTGTTATATCATTTATTGATTACAATTGGATACTCAATTTTCATTGGATCCTCTATATAGGGAATATAGCAATGCTTATCGTTACACGCTATTTTTTAGGATACAAGACTTACGGTGCTACCAGATGGATAGACATTGGAGGATTTCGTTTTCAACCTGCGGAACTCTCAAAAATAATACTGATTCTGTTTTTTGCCAGATTTCTAATGAAACATGCAGATGACTTAAATACAATGAAAACATTATTAAAATCTGTTATATTACTTGGTATACCTATATTTTTAATATTAAAACAACCCGACTTGTCCACATCAATCGCCATTTCTATCGTTTTTTGTGTAATGATGTATATCACAGGCTTGAGTTATAAAATAATTGGTGGTATTATAGTAGCAGCGGTACCTGTCGTTATTTATTTCTTTCATAAAATTACGGATCCAAACCAGACTTTTTTGGAAGAGTATCAGGCAACTCGTATCCTTGCATGGTTGTATCCGGATCAGTATCCACAATCCGCATACCAACAGCTTAATTCCATTACTGCAATTAGTTCCGGGCAATTAACGGGAAAGGGATTGAATAACAATATCATCTCTTCTGTAAAAAATGGCAACTTTATATCTCAGGCAGAATCCGATTTTGTATTTGCCGTAGTGGGAGAGGAATTAGGATTCATAGGTGCGTGCGTTATCATCGTCTTACTTTTGTTAATCGGTATAGAATGTATTTGGATTGGCCGCAAAGCAAAGGATTTGGCTGGTACCTTGATTGCCTGCGGCATGGGAGCACTTATACTTGGACAAAGTTTTATTAATATCAGTGTATCTGTTGGTTTATTGCCAAATACAGGAATTCCATTGCCTTTCGTGAGCTATGGTCTGTCCTCCTTATTTAGTATATTTATTGGAATGGGAATAGTTTTAAATGTAGGATTGCAACATAGGAAGTATTAGGTTGAAATAATAAAATAGAAAGGCTGCTTAAAGTTAAAATTCTTTTACTGTCTCGTAAAGAATACAATGGGCAGATATTGCAAGCAAGCTTGCGATATACAGGTGTAAAATATGAATATAGGACTCATTGCACATGATTCAAAAAAGAAATTAATGCAGAATTTATGTATTGCCTATCGAGGCATATTATGCAAAAATGAATTATTTGCTACAGGCACAACTGGAAGACTAATCGAAGAAGTAACAAATTTAAACATTCATAAATACTTAGCAGGTCACCTTGGTGGTGAGCAACAGTTAGGGGCGCAAATTGAACATAATCAAATTGATTTACTAATCTTTTTGAGAAATCCCCATTTTCCAAAGTCACATGAACCGGACGTAAACAATGTATTTCGACTATGCGACCGATACAATATACCTCTGGCAACAAACTTAGCAAGTGCGGAGTTATTAATTAAGTCTTTAGATAGAGGAGATTTAGAGTGGCGTGAAATGTACAAATAATGAATTAAATAGATATCATATAACAAAAAAGTTACCGCGTTCTGAAAAGGAACGCAAGGCGAATCGTGCCCGGCTCAAGAGAAGGAAAAAGAGAGACAATCTTGTTCGACGCATTATTTGGGGATTCATTATATTCACTGTTTTAGCTGGAGCAGGTATCTTTGCACTTACGAGACAAACGGTAAATACCAATTTTGCCTATGCTTATTCTGCTAATGACAGCACATATGGACTAGGTACGAAGAAAGTAACGCTGGAGTTCTCTGATTCATTTGCTTCTAATCTATGTGTGGCTTCCGAAAATGTAACTACTTCAGGTATCGTACTGGAGGATGCATTATCATCCGCCATATTTGACCTTAATAACCGTAAAATTCTCTATTCCAATAACATTTACGCAAAAGCTTATCCTGCCAGTCTTACCAAACTGGTCACTGCTTTGGTAGCAGTAAAATATGGCAATCTGGATGAAATTGTCACGATAAGTGCCAATGCGGTTGATTTAGACTATGATTCTCAGTCATGCAGTCTGGAAGCAGGAGATACCTTAACATTGAATGACCTCCTGCATGGTCTGTTGATATGGTCTGGTAATGATGCAGCTACTGCAGTTGCCGAGCACATAAGCGGAAATGCAGAAGACTTTGTGTCACTTATGAATGCAGAAGTCCAAAGCCTTGGAGCAACTCATTCAAACTTTGTAAATGCCCATGGACTTCATGATGACAATCATTATACAACCGCTTATGATATGTATTTGATTTTTAATGAGTGCATCAATAATAACACTCTCCTAAGTATCTTAAACAATAAATCTTACGTGGCAGCGATCACCAAGGCGGACAGTACACAGGTTAACTATACCTGGCCCGCAACGAACTATTATTATACTGGTGAAACCGCTACGCCCACAAATATAACCATAGCTGGTGCTAAAACAGGTACCACCGATGAGGCGGGAAACTGTTTAATTCTTTTGTCAAAAGATATTTATAGCAACCCATATATCTCTATTATATTGAACGCAGAAACCAAAGCATCACTTTATATTCAAATGACGGAGTTATTGGAATATACAAATAAATAACTGTTGTATTTTATTGTTAAATACTCTATAATTGAACTTATCAGAAGTGTGATTTTCGTCATGTCTAACAATTTTCAAGTTGAATGAAAGACAGTTCGCAAGCAATTGCAAATATGAGCAGATTAAGCACCGGAAATTAAGGAGGAGATTACAATGATACAGCTAATTATAGGACAAAAAGGCAAGGGCAAAACAAAACGTTTACTAGATAAGGTAAATGAAGAGATCAAAGCAGTTAATGGCAATATTGTGTACGTCGACAAAAGTTCTAAGCACATGTATGAACTAAATAATAAAATCAGACTCATTGATATGTCAAAATACCCCATACATAACTGCGATGCATTTATTGGCTTTATTTATGGAGTTCTCTCGCAAGATCATGATTTGGATCAAATGTACTTAGATAGTTTCTTAAAAATAGCAGGAATCACAGGAAACAATATAGAAGATACCATCAATAAATTAGAGAAAATTAGTGAAGAATATAATGTATTATTTGTTATCAGTATATCAGTAGAAGAAAGCGATTTATCTGAAAGTGCAAAATCAAAGGTAATATAAATTGTAACGGCTCTATTACATTTTATCTTTTTAAATAAATATTGATTAAGATGCAAAATAATAAGTTCAGAATAAGGGTTTGTGCGCATTCTAACCAACTATTAAGAATGGACAAAGAAGTGTAAAATATCTATGTCCATTCTTTATAAAAAAAACTTAATCCACAGTTGATCCTACACGGCCATAAAGACTGATTAAATATAAACCAGCAATACCGACTGCACCATATATGATTCTTGATATCCATGACATGCTTCCAAATAGAAATGCTACTAAATCGAAACTTAAAAATCCAATGAGCCCCCAGTTAATTGCTCCAATAATTACGAGGGTAAGAGCTGTATAATCGATCCATCTTGAATTCATTTCTTTTTTGCCTCCTTTTAAATGTTCTCATTCTCATTTTCTCCATATTTAAATTTTTTATTCTTTCCAATAATTTCCAGATAAGCGAAATTATAAAAAATGTTGCATCGTAAGTATTTGTAAAAATAAAAATAACTATACCAAAAAATTGTATAAAAACCATATTTCTCAAAATTTACCAATAAAAATTCTATATATTTTCGGGAAGCGGATGAGATTGTTTCGAGAAATACATGGTTGTCTAAGAAGTACGAACGTGGTACAATATGTGTATGTTCAAAAGCCGGCAGGTTAAAAGAATTTGAATGCAGAACCACGAAATGCACAGGAGGAAATAACTTGGCAACACGTAATAACACTCAAAATATACGAACATATAGAAGGCCAAAAGCCTTTAACATTGGTGCTGCGTTTTTTGGAATATTATTCATATATATGATTATTAGTATTGCTAGGTATTTCACCTCATCGCATGTAACCTCATATGAAGTATTAGAAGGTTCTTTGGTAGATACTACTGCATATAAAGCAATTGCCATCCGGACTGAGGAAGTACAGACTACAGAGCAAGCTGGAAATATAAACTATTATGCTCTAGAGAATGAAAAAATAGGTACAGGTTCTCTAGTATATTCCATTGATGAAGGGGGGCGCTTAAGTGCCGCCCGCAAAGAAAATTACGTGGAAGGGGACGGATTAACTTCCAAGAACTACGCAGATATAAAGTCATTAGCGGCTAATTTCACCTTGAATTTCACTGCGGAAGATTTCAGTTCTGTTTACAATTTTAAATATGAAATTGAGGGAAATCTTTTAGATTATATGAGCGCAAATACACTGGATAGTTTAAGGAACTTATCCGCAACCGGCGGAAATCTTTTCACGAGATCTGTTGCACCAAAGGAAGGAATTGTAATTTACTCCATAGATGGTATGGAAAATATTACAGTTGCTGATTTAACAACAGAATCATTTGATCTTACTAAATATTGTAAAACAAGCTTACGCAGTATTGAATCGGTCAAAGCGGGAGATACAGCATACAAACTAATCACAGATGAAAACTGGTCATTGGCATTTCCGGTTGACGAAAATGCCATAGCCGCACTTTCAGATTTAACTTCCGTCAATTTAACTTTTTTAAAGGATGATACTACTCTTACAGCTGATTTTTCTTTGGTAAATAACGCATCCTTAACACTTGGAGTCCTCCAGATGGATTCCTCTCTGATACGATACTGCACTGACCGTTTTGTAGATATTGAATTATTGCTCACGAATAAGACTGGTCTTAAGATACCAATCTCCTCAATTGTTGAAAAAGATTTTTATGCTATACCTGTGGAATATTTAACCTATGGTGGTAATAATAATGAAGCAGGGTTATTAAGACAAGTAAATTCAGAAGACGGCGGTGCATCAACAGAATTTATTGCCGTTTCATTATTATATGCAAATGATGGAACTCAATATTACATAGATACCACAGCCTTTCGCGCTGGGGATATCATAGTAATGCCGGACTCTACGCAGACATATACAATAGCCAAGATACGACAATTACAAGGTGTATACAGCATCAACAAGGCATATGCGATATTTAGACAGATTTCCATTGTTGATCAGAATGAGGAGTATTGTATTGTAGAGGAGGGTACCCAATATGGAATATCCAAGTATGATCACATTGTATTGGATAGTTCCACGGTAAATGAAGATGATATTGTATATTAATGTGACACATCGGATCTGTAAGTTAGTCACATACCCGCCAGTAAGCTACGTGGTTAGTAACTTGATTTGCTTACAGACTATTTAAAAAGACAAGAGGTAATAACATGGTAAAAGAAAATTTGGAAAAAGTGAAAAAGAATATAGATGCTGCATGCAAACATGCCGGCAGAGATGTAAAAGAAGTAACTTTAATAGCTGTAAGTAAAACAAAACCAATCTCTATGATTGAAGAAGCTTATGAAAACCATACATTGGACTTTGGCGAAAATAAAGTACAAGAAATTATAGAAAAATATGAACAGCTTCCAAAAGAAATAAGGTGGCATATGATTGGCCATCTGCAAAAGAATAAGGTAAAATATATTGTAGATAAGGTAGCACTGATACATTCTGTAGATTCATATGAACTTGCTCTTGTAATTCAAAAGGAGGCTAAGAAAAAAAAAGTAATAACTCCCATACTGATTGAGGTAAATGTTGCCAAAGAGGATAGCAAATTCGGCATTTATCCGGAAGACACTGTGGCACTTGTAGAAAGGGTTTCAAAGTTACCTAACATTAGGATTGATGGGTTAATGACCATTGCCCCCTTTGCAGAAAATGCTGAAGAAAATCGGATTTATTTTAAAAATTTATACAAATTATATGTTGACATCAATGTAAAAAACATTGATAATGTAAATATGTATGTGCTCAGTATGGGTATGACAGGTGACTATCAGATTGCCATAGAGGAAGGTGCTACAATGGTACGGGTAGGTACAGGCATCTTTGGAAATAGAAATTATTAAAGAATAACAGATAGGAGAATAAAATGGGAGTTCTTGATAAATTATTGAACGTAATGAGACTGAACGATGACGATGGCTATGATGATGACGATGATTTTCTTGATGATGATGACGACTTTTATGAAGAAGAGCGTCCAAGGAAAAGACTCTTTAAGAAACTGGAGGAAGAGGATGAAGATGACTTCCTTGATGATGAGCCTCCTGTAGCAGTTGAACGAAAACAAAAAGCACAGCAGTCGACACGTCCAACCGGCAGCAATAAAGTTACACCAATGAGAAGTACAAGCAAAAGACAGAATGCAGGAATGGAAGTTTGTGTGATTAAGCCAACTACAATGGAAGATACCAGAGAAATTACTGAGACTTTATTATCCAATCGACCGGTAGTACTCAACTTAGAAGGTTTGGATGTGGAAGTAGCACAGAGAATCATTGACTTTACATCTGGTTCTACCTATGCTATCAGTGGAAATTTGCAAAAAATTTCTAACTACATATTTATAATAACCCCCTCTTCTGTAGATATCTCCGGAGATTTCCAAAATGTGATTAATGGTGCTTTTGATGTACCATCTATTCATACTGGATATTAGTATGAAGTCAAATACCCCGCAGCAAGCTATGGGATATTTGCCCCCTGCGGCATTCGCCAAATACAAGAATGCCTGTATTTGGATTATTGCATGTAGTAATAAAAGATCAATTTCATGCTTTCTATTCGGGTAAATCACAAATAAGCTTTGCTATACGGAGAGTAGGTACCAAATATATGAACAAAGAAGAAGAGTTATTTAAGAAGCGACTGCTTGAACTTGGTGATGCCGCTTATAAGCGTGGTACTGCAACTTTTACTGACTTTATGAATCGAAACGAATTGAATATTTTTCATAGCATTCAAAAAGAAACATGTGATACTTTCGGCGGCTATGAATATGCAGAGCGTCAGATAGCGGTATTTCTGCCTGATGCTCTTTATCATACATGGAATTATCCCATTTCATGTATCAAAATATCTCCAGCAAATATCAAGTTTGCAGGAACGCTTACCCATAGAGATTACTTGGGAGCGGTTCTAAATCTTGGTATAGAACGCAGTAAAATTGGCGATATTGTAATACAAGATAAAGAAGCTTATCTTTTTTGCCATAATACATTAAGTGAATTTATACGCTCTCAATTGACTCGTGTGAAACACACTACGGTTCATCTTGCAAACGTAGAGCCTAAAGCAATGCAGGTAACTCCTAATATAGAAAAGATAAAGGGAACGGTTGCTTCCGTCCGTTTGGACAGTGTAATGGCAGTAGCATACAAAAGTTCAAGAAGCAGTTTCGCAGCGTTAATAGAAGGTGGAAAAGTGTTTGTGAATGGGAAATTAATCACTGCAAATGCTTATTCATTAGCCGAAGATGATATGATATCCGTAAGAGGTATTGGAAAACTTCAGTATAAAGGTATACTAAATGAAACAAAAAAGAATCGATTTTTAATCTTAATTCATAAATACATTTAACCGGATTGAAAGGAAATATAAGAAAAGGAGCCATGCAGCATATTGATTCTTTCAAGCATCTATTTGGGCAGTATTCAATTTGCAGGCAAATTGAATATGCATGGGTAAAGCATGACAAAAGAGACAAACAAAAATCATTTACCAATTCATAACAAAGAGGGACAACATATTTATACCATTTATCTTGCACATTCATTTCAAAATCTTCCACAATATTTGAAAGAGATGAATCTGTCTGCAAGACGAGTTTGTATAGTAACAGACAGTAATACCAAATCTTTTTATGAAAATGAGATATTGAATCTGTTATCCCCTTATGTAAAATATATGACAACCTTTACATTTCCAGCTGGGGAAGAAAATAAAACATTAGGTGTTGTAAAAGACCTATATGAACATTTAATCAAAGAGAGCTTCGACAGAAATGATATGTTAATCGCTCTTGGCGGGGGTGTAGTAGGTGACCTAACCGGATTTGCAGCTGCCACGTATCTAAGAGGAATTGACTTCATTCAGATACCAACCACTTTACTGTCACAGGTGGACAGCAGTATTGGCGGAAAAACCGGTGTAGATTTTAATTTTTATAAAAATATGGTTGGTGCTTTCCATCAGCCCAAATTCGTTTATATCAATATTGCAACCTTAAATACCCTTCCTGATTCCCAATTTCTTTCCGGTATGGGTGAGGTTCTAAAACATGGTTTAATAAAGGATGCTGCTTACTATGAATGGACAATTACTCATATGACGGAGATTCATGAGAAAAAATCCAAAGTCCTTGAAAAGCTCATCTATTTAAGCTGTAAAATAAAGAAAGAAGTTGTGGAAAGAGACGCTTTTGAAAAAGGCGAAAGAGCATTATTGAATTTTGGACATACTATTGGTCATGCCATAGAAAAATCTAAAGAAGGAGAGTTATTTCATGGAGAATGCGTAGCCCTTGGAAGCATAGCTGCTGCTCATATATCATGGAAACGCAGTTATATCACGACAGAAGAATTTTATGAAATCCGTGATATGTATGTTGGGTTCTACCTTCCAATCACCGTCGCTGGCATAAATACGGAAGAAATAATAAAGCTCACAAAATCAGATAAAAAAATGGATGGAGGAAAAACTCGCTTTATATTATTAAAGACTTTGGGAGATGCATTCATTGATACCACAGTAACCGACGAAGAAATGAAAGAAGCAATAGATCTTATAAATGCTGATTTAATGGAGGAAATGAATGAATAAAAAGACATCCTTAACCAATCGCCTCATACTCGGTAGTATTTTTGCTATTCTTCTGGTTGCAATCGACCAGTTTACAAAATACTTAGCGACTACGAAATTAAAAGGAAAAGGTCCATTTGTACTTATAGATGGCATTTTTCAGCTCACATACTCGGAAAACAGAGGGGCTGCATTTGGTACAATGCAAAATCAAAGAATATATTTAATCATATCAACCACGATTGTAATTGCCTTAATTATCTGCTTTTATATAAAGCTGCCTGACACAAAGAAGTATTTTTATTTAAAACTAATATGCATATTTGTAATAGCTGGAGCGCTTGGAAACTATATCGACCGCCTGCGTTTGCATTATGTTGTAGATTTATTTGATTTTACATTGATTCATTTTCCAATTTTTAATATGGCTGACTCTTATATAACAGTCTCCTCTATTGTATTGATTATTCTGTACATTTTTTATTATAAAGAAGAGGATTTTGCTTTCCTTAGTCGTAAAAAGAAAGAAAAGAAATAACATTTTTCAAACACGCTCTATCTATGAAAGGATCCAATTCTATGAAGGATTTACACTTTACTGTAACGGATGAATATGCAGGGATGCGTATTGATAAATACCTTTCTGAAGTAGTGGAGGATCTTTCCCGTTCTTATCTTCAGAAAATAGTAACCACCAACGTTCTGGTAAATGAGAAACCCGTAAAATCCAATTATAGGATTACTGTTGGTAATTCCGTTTCTGTCACCTTACCTGAAAGCATAACTCCCGAAATTAAAGCCGAAAACATTTCCCTGGACATTTTATATGAAGATGATGATCTAATCGTCGTAAATAAGCCGAAGGGCATGGTTGTCCATCCATCTGCCGGACATTACAGTCAAACAATGGTGAATGCGCTTATGTATCATTGCAAAGGCCGTCTTTCCAGTATTAATGGCATTATTCGCCCTGGGATCGTTCATCGCATCGACATGGATACAACAGGTGCCTTAATAGTATGCAAAACAGACTTTGCCCATCACCATATAGCAGAACAGTTAAAAATGCATTCCATTACCCGCAAATACAGAGCTATCGTTTACCACAACATAAAAGAAGATACCGGAACCATAAATGCACCAATCGGACGTCATCCTACAGACAGGAAAAAAATGGCGATCAACTACAAAAACGGGAAAAATGCTGTCACTCACTACCATGTATTAAAACACTTTACACAATACACTTATGTAGAATGCCAGCTGGAAACAGGCAGAACTCATCAAATCAGAGTTCATATGGCAAGTATAAACCATCCGCTTTTAGGTGATTGCGTTTATGGTCCTAAGAAAGCGAAATTTCCCATGATACTGGAGGGTCAGACGCTTCATGCTATGACGATTGGTTTTATACACCCTCGAACTGAAAAATATTTGCAATTCGAAGCTCCGATGCCCGAATATTTTATTAAATTGATTAATATCTTATAGTACAATCTTAAAATGAAGATTAATGCTTTAAAGGCTTATTTTTTTGTGTTATAATAAATAAATAGAATTATATTTATTAATGAGTCAAAAAGATTTGATCAACATTTTATTATTCTGCAAGGCAATCGATAGAATGTATTGGACGTACGCTGATTGACAGTAAATAAACCACAGAGTTTTTGAGAATTGAAAGGAGACGATATAAATGGATAGGAATTTTTATAACAATGATTCTAACAACACTTACTATAATGGCTCAAATGTTACAGGTGAAATGTCTCAGGATCAGACTAATTTATTTACAAAAGTATTTGGGTGGATGTTCGCAGGGCTGTTAATTACAGCATTTTTTGCCCTGTTTACACCTTATAGTGCTGCACTGAGTAGTTTGGTTTATACCCCAAGCTCCCTTATCATTTTGCTATTAATCGAATTTGGAATGGTAATGGCTATTAGTGCCGGAATAAATAAAATGAGTTTTGGTGTAGCACTAACTTGTTTTTTCATATATGCCGCAGTGAATGGACTCACCTTATCATCCATTTTTTATGTTTATGACATGGGAACTGTATATGCTGCTTTTGGCGTAACAGCGGCGACCTTTGGAATTATGGCTGTATATGGCAATTTAACAAAGCGTGACTTATCAGGAATGGGAAACCTCTTGATTATGTGCCTGATTGGTTTATTAACAGCAACTCTGGTTAATATGTTCTTAGCCAGCGATGGATTAAGCTGGCTCATAACATATGCTGGTGTATTAATCTTTACCCTGTTAACTGCTTATGATGTGCAAAAAATCAAAAAACTATCGAATAGCGGACAATATAACTCACATAAAATTGGTATATATGGTGCTTTGATTTTATACCTAGACTTCATTAATATATTTTTAAAAATCCTAAGAATTCTAGGCGGAAGAGGACGAAGGAATTAATTAAGGAGTCAAATCTCTTCCAAGATAAAGCCTTTGGCGGATTTAGGGAGTATTTGAACCCATTATATTGGTTGCATATAAACATGAACCCCCAAAAAGCAAGAGAGGTGTGATTTTATGAATACAATTATCACGATAGGCAGGGAGTATGGAAGTGGCGGTCATACAATTGGCGAACATTTGGCAAAAGAATTAGACATTCCGTTTTATGACAAAGATTTATTGGCTAGAGCTGCAAAAGACAGTGGTTTAGCACAGGAAATTTTTGAAAATCAAGATGAAAAGCCAACCAACAGTTTCTTATACTCTTTGGTAATGGATACTTATTCCTTTGGTTATTCATCATCAGCCTTTTCTGAAATGCCCATTAACCATAAAGTATTCCTAGCGCAATTTGACACCATAAAACGCATTGCAGACGAAGGTTCCTGTGTTATTGTTGGACGCTGTTCGGACTACGCCTTGTCAGATTATAAGAATGCAATCCACCTGTATATTCATGCCAATACGGAAAAGAAAGTGGAACGTATTACCCGGCTTTATAACTTATCAGAGAGTAAGGCAAAAGAGTTAATTAAAAAAACCGACAAAAAGCGTGCTAGCTATTATAACTATTATACCAATAAAAAGTGGGGTGAAGCTGCTGGTTATAATTTAAGTATCAATAGCGGTATTGTTGGTATTGAAGGCTCCATACAATTAATTAAGGATTATATTAAGATTAAAGAGAGTCCTATGAATAAAGAACTTTAATAATGGACTTTGGTTCTAAAAGTGTTTCGGCATGCAATAAGTCGACACACTTTTTATTGTTCCCTTAACTTAACGGCAGTAGCCGCCTTTCTTCTTCTTGCATCATCCATAGCAGCATAGTGTTTCTTCGTAGTATTCACATCTTTATGTCCTAATACATCTGCAACCAGATAAATATCACCCGTTTCCTGATACAAGGTTGTACCATATGTACTTCTCAACTTATGGGGGGTAATCTTTTTGGTAGTAGTAATTTGTCGAGCATATTTCTTAACAAGGTTTTCAACCGCCTGAATTCCAATTCTTTTGCGCTGTGTTGAGAAAAATAAAGCCCTTTCACTACCTGCCACCGGGAGAATACCATTTCTGGTCTCAATATAGTCTATTAGAGCCTTTTCAACCTCTTCTCCAAAATAAACTACCATTTCACTTCCACCTTTGCGTACGACCTTAATTCCGTTATTTTTAAAATCAACATCGTCTATATCAAGTCCAACACACTCTGAAACACGGATACCGGTTCCTAATAGAAGAGTGACAATAGCAAGATCGCGTATCCTTGTCTTCTCATAATACATTCTTTTCTGACCTGATAAAGAATCTCCACAATGCTCAATATAATCCAATAATGCAGCTGTCTCATCCGCTTCAAGCCGAATAATGCTTTTATCATGAAGCTTTGGCATATCTACCAATAAAGTGGGGTTCGTAAAAATCAGCTGCCGTTTATAATAATAAGCATAGAAACTTCTAAGAGCAGACATTTTACGCTTTAGCCCGCGTTCACCATTCGTCTGTCGTTTATCTTGGTTATCATAAACTTTTAGATATTCCTGATATTCCTCTATATCAATAGCCTGTAATTGATCCAAAACATCTATATTAAAATCCTTGGTATTATAATTCTTAAAAACAGGATTTTCCCCAATCAAAAAATGAAAGAAAATGCGAATATCATAAGCATAGGATATCCTGGTTTTGCTCGTTGTTGTTGGCTCTATCGCTCTAAAAAAGTCTTTTGCAAAATCCGGAAGAGTCCTTAAAATCTCCCTCAATTTTAATATATTCTTAATATCAGCTTCTTCATGATAAGTCATTGATTTAGCCATATTTTACGTCCCTTCTATGTTAATATTAAATATTTCTCATCCTTAAAGTGGATACTCGCAATCCGCTTTGTTACTTGCTTGTAAGCTTACAGCAGCTCCGTTTTTTTCATTGAGAGCTTGAAAGAGCTTGTACTCTCATTGAAGCAAGTAAGTCCCACCTATCGCTTTCGCTTTGTTTAAAAGCGAGGGACTTACTTTAGAGGATTCATTCTACTATCATAATATCATTTTTAACTATTATCGTCAACTTGTGATCCTCATAGTGAAATATACAAATTTTTTTTAAAAAGTTTTATTATGAAGTAGTTCAATCACAGAATTAATTCTTCTCTTTGGCTCATTCCCTTCTCCTGGCTGGGATACATATTCAATGATAGAAGTCTTCTGTTCGGGGCTTAAACTTGTATAACTTTCCATGGCTTTTTCATCCATTGCTAATG
>Ga0153997_1000229_pt1 | contig 16632 bp, 15 predicted proteins | sample TSNC081MetaG_FD_104750 | JGI IMG/M metagenome (GOLD analysis project Ga0153997, IMG submission 104750) | Attine ant fungus gardens microbial communities from North Carolina, USA - TSNC081 MetaG | ecosystem: Host-associated > Fungi > Mycelium > Unclassified | place: USA: North Carolina, Lumber...
ATGGTAGCTGTAAAAATGGGAACTACTCCCAAGCAAATTGCTCATCTGGAAGAAAGTGCAACCAACAGCGTTCTGTACTCAGTTGCAATGATGGCAAAAATAGTGTCAGGTGAGAGCGATGGTCTTAGCAAGGAAAGCGAAATCTATTTAACGGAAGCTGCGATTATGAAAGAGTTAGCGAATAGAGGAAGTTGTATTATAGTGGGACGCTGCGCCAATTGGATACTACGGAATAGAAATGATGTTATAAATGTATTTATCCATGCAGATATGGAAGCACGTAAGAAAAGAGCTGTGGAAGAATACGGTCTGGATAGTGATAAGATAGAACTTGTATTAAAGAAACAAGATAAAAGGCGCGCCAGTTTCTATAAGGCAAATACGGCTAAAATATGGGATGATAAAACAAGCTATCATATGATATTGGATAGTGATAAGTTGGGGATTTCCAAGTGTGTGGAGCTTATAGAGATGGCTCGTTAAATATTTAAAAGAAAAGGGGCTGCAGCAAAATGAACTAAAAATCAGTTATTTTGTTACAGCTCCTTCCGTTACAATCTACAGCCGCTACAATTTTACTCTACTTCAGAAACAGAAGGAAGATTACTCAGGTTATTATTTTCTTTATTATCAGGTATAGACTTCAAGTATTCATTTCCGTTTCTGCTTGCAATACCTACTCCTTTAATACCGCCGTGTCTTGCTAGTTCCACGCCTTGCTGCTTATTTACAACATTTCCATCAGAAAGTTTGTATCCTGTCACCTTTCCGCTGTCCTTAACTAATGCAACAATATCTTGTGCTTTTTCATTGTTGTGTGGAATCTCATCCAGAGCAAGAATGGGTAAGGAGGATGCATTAAATTGACCAGTACTCATAAGAACTCCTCTCTGTTCACCTTTTTATCAGGTATTCAAGTCAAATGCCCCTAACCGTACACCTATAAAAATTTAAGGTACATAGATATTATTCCACGGAATAGATGAACGTATTCTTACTCATGCAGATACCTTGGATAATGAAAGATATCGAATTTACAGGATGCTTGAATCCATCCATTGGTCTTCATCCAAGAGATCACCATTTGATGATTGACACAATGCGAAATCTGCGGGGCAATGGAACTGTAATCACACGCTCTAGGGAATTTGATTATTTTTATCATGTTTTGATTTAATTTTTCTAAACTGTACGATTAAAAAGTGCGTACATAATCCGGTAAATAATCCCGTAACCACTCCACTGACTAATAGAATATAAAAATATGCCAGTACGCTGACAGACTGCAACACAAGCATAGCTGCAATGAGTTGTCCGATATTATGGAAAATAGCTCCTATCACGCTTGTAATATAGATATATCTGTTTTGCAGTAATTTGTTCATAATACCCATAGCTAAAAAACAAAGACACCCGCCTAAAAGACTATAGAGAAGTGACATCATCTGCCCACCGAATATACTTGTTAGCAATATTTTTGTTATTAATACAAGGAATGCGTCTTTGTTCCCATATTTTATCATTACATACAGCGTAATGATATTGGATAATCCCAGCTTTATACCTGGAACAGGTACTACCATGGGTATCACTGACTCCAATAAATAAATTGTTAATGCCGTTGTAGTAAATAATGCTAAAATAACCATTTTTTTTGTGTTCATCTTTCATTCCTTCTACGAATCAAGGGGTGGCAGGTGCAACCGTATGCAGTATATTAAGTTTAATAAGTATACACATCAATGTCAACCTCATTACTATCAGCAGCAGGCTGCGAGGTAACTTTAATAATCAGACTATTAGGGAGACAGGTAATCGGTAGGATATTATTCTTTCCGTACCCTGTATTCACACAAACTAAATCGGGACAACTGGCATCTATAATATGAATCTTGTGATCATGGATTTCGATTATATTATAAGAACCGTCCGTCCCGGTAATCGTAAATGTATAATCATCCGATACTGCAGCTAAATCTATAGTATCTATCAAGATCCCATATTGATAAAGATGTGCATACTGCCCAGAGTTCGAAGAATTGCACCACCAAAACCATCCAAAACCAGATGCTATAATAATAAGAGCCAATACAGAGCAAATAATGGCTGCCCTTTTTTTCAGTAGCTTTTCTACATTATTAGTTGTATTTTGTTTAAGTGGCTGTGAATCGGAATATGAATTATTATCTGACCGCATGTTTACTCCCATCTGTCTGATATGCAGGCACGAGGATCAGGAGTGTAAAAATCCATTTACACTATACCCCATCAATTATGATTGAATATCCACAATTATACAGAATTAATTGCTGAAAAACAAGTCTATACTCAAAGAATTTAAAATTATAAATTTAAGCTTCTCAAAAGAATTGACAGGCATGCTAAGAAAGCGTTATCATAAGAAAATATATATATTGTTAAAATTGAACTATAAATTGCAATATAGAATGAGAGAAGAGGAATCAAAGTGAATGCAAATTTTGGAATAAAAATATTATTTAGATATGGAGTATTTCTAAGTCTTTACGGTGTATGTTTATTACTGTCAGGATGCCAGAGTCAAGGTGCTGGGGAATTAAGTGCAGAGGAAGATACTACTGAGTCGGACACAATTCAAAAATATACACATACTGATATTGCAATGGGAACAATAATAACAGAAGTGATGTATGGGGGCAGTGAATCATTTGCAGTAGGTGGGATTGGCAGGTTAAGAGAATTAGAAGAGAGCCTCCTCTCATGGAGAGTGGAAAACTCAGAAATCTACAACATTAACGCTGCGGCAGGATCCGATAAATATACACAAGTTTCCACAGAGTTAGCAGAATATCTTACGCAGATATTAAAGATATCAGCAGATAGTCACGGAGCGTTGGATCCAACGATAGGAAAAATTACAAGATTATGGGATATTGGGGGTGAGAATCCTCAGATACCAGAGGAAAACGAATTACAGGCGTTACTTGCCCATGTTGGTTATGAAAATATAGAGCTAAACGGCGGTAATCAGGTAAAATTGCCCGAAAATGTCAGTATAGATTTAGGAGCAATCGGGAAAGGTATCGGAGCTGATATTATGAAGATCTACATGGAAGAGAATGATGAAGTAGAAGCCGGAGTTATTTCAATTGGTGGAAGTATTGTTACTTATGGTACAAAGCCGGATAACACTGCATGGAAGGTAGCTATTACTGATCCAGGCGGTGATCCGGGTGAATTAGCAACTTTGGAACTATATGGAGAAAACTATGTTTCCACGTCCGGCAATTATGAGAAGGTTTTCACCCAAAATGGAGTAACATATCACCATATTTTAGATCCGGAAACGGGTTATCCCGCACAAAGTGAGATTATCTCAGTTTCCATTGTTTGTGACTCCGGACTGATAAGCGATGCGTTGTCTACAGCCTGTTTTATTCTTGGATATGAGGAGAGTCTGAAACTATTGGAAAAATACAATGCCGATGCTGTATTTGTAGATGATGACTATAATATTTATGTATCACAAGGACTGATTAACCGTATTTCAATTAGCAAGGAAGCGTATACGATTCATATGATTGAGTAGTTGTGGCTTAGAGCGTGATAAAATACCCACACGGAACACCGTAAACAGAATACGAAGATATTAACCAAACCAAGAAAGGAATTCGCCCCATGGACAAAATAATGATAGTAGAAGATGACAAAACAATAGCTTTCATCCTCAAAGAAACGCTTACCAAATGGGGATTAAATCCTTAAAAGAGAGGCTGATTTCCTCATTCCGCTCGTGATCTCCGGGATATATTGATCCCCTCTTCCTGCATCTGTTCTTTTACTTGAAATATCCTATCTTAGGTCAGCTCTTCTTATCTATCGCCTTGTTTTCATCCCATTTCCTCAAAATATACAATCTTATCCTTCACTACAACATAGATAACACCTTTTATTTTTGTATTAACTCTAAATTCCTCTAAACTTAAATATTCCTTCATCTGCCTGGTTGCACTATCCCTGACAGATTCAATTGCTTCCGACCCTTCCTGTGATTTTTTCATATACTTAAGCTCAATAAGAAAATTATATCTAATATCATCGCTTCTTCCATACTGATCCAATAGTGCAATATCAATTTTTTTCCTTCTGACGTATATTCCGATTTCACCAAATATAGATTTTGATCACTAAAACAAGATAGGAAGACTGATTTCAATCTTGCTTCATTAAATCCTCTGTAATCGTCATTGCTGTGCAGCTCCAATATATCACTCACCAGATGATTTAGTTCTGTGAAATCATTATTAAATGCGATATTTGCGATTGCTGTTCTTTTTTCCCTTGTTGTCAAGTTCAAATAATTCCCATAATATTGATAATAGATGTCTCTTATCACAGCATTTGGTGTTTGCAATGAGACATCAAATGCCTGCCCTTTTTCTTTTATCGTAAGTAAGCCCAGATAAAATAAGAGTGAAAGAAAATCCTCTTCCCGAAATGGGGAGGCAAAGTTAAAATTCGTAATAATATCTGTCTCTAAGCTCTCATTGTTCATAATCTTTTCCAGGACTCGCTGCTTTGCTCCCTCTTCCTGAAATAAATCAAACATAGCGGTCAGTTTATGATAATCACTTCTCATATTAGGGTCAGTCAATTGTTCCGGAATCGCTTCATCCCGTTGGTATTCATCCATGAAATAGAGTACCATATTGCTATTAAACACTTTATTTTCTGCCCTCTTGTGAAAACGATACCCATTGTAGTTCTCAGTTAGTATTTCCATTGTTTCCTTTATATCGACTATACCTATCTCTTCCAATAGAGACTTCGCTTCCTTGTTTGTAAAACCAGTCATCTCATTTAATTCAGAAAACATAGATACATTTTTGGCAATATTAAATCCACTGGTCAAACTGTCCAAAGTCAGAGAGGTTACTCCTGTAATAAAGATTCTGTCTATACAGCCATCATTAGTATGAAATTTAAAAACCTCGTAGAAACTCCTTACAAATCCCTCTTTACTGGTTATCTTTGTGAAAACTTGTCTGTTACTAAGAATTGCATTCGCAAAATGATCGTATTCATCAATCATAATATACAATTTTCTGCCAATCATCTGAATCGCTTTACTCAGAAAGTCATGTAGTAAATCAGCAGAATTATAATCACTGTTTTCTTTTATGGAAATATCCAATTCATAATATGTTCGAAAAACATTCAAACCTATCTGCACTGTCCTATAAAATGATTTTTTAAGTGTTTCCTCACTTTCAGTATCAAGTTTTGAAAAATCAAGCCGCATTACATAATAACTATTTGCCAATACTGTTTTATGCGTTCCAATATACGTATCTCCAAATAGCTCTTCAAATTTATCTTCCCTATTTTTATCATAATAATATTGCAATGTGGAAATCAGTAATGATTTTCCAAATCTGCGTGGCCTCAAAAATACAGGATATTTTGTATTTATGTGTTCTAATTCTTCTATAAATCTGGTTTTATCCACATATAGATAGTTTTCTTCCTTAATTACCTCATAATTACTAATCCCATAGGGGATTTTACGTCTTGTCAAGTTCTTCACCTCCGATTATAGATGCAGCTATTTTTAATTATACCATGCCAACTAAGATTAAGATAGGCAAAAAAGAGGCATAGCGGCGATTAATCTCTCAATAACACTGCTTGAATATTTTTTCGGATTTGTTATAATAGAAACAGTATTTCATATATATAAACAATTATATAAACCCATTTCGTGCAGTGATTCTCTGCATGAAATATAAAATAAGGAGAAAAATATGCACAATCTAATCATACCGGAGAATTACAAATCAGAATTAAATCTCTACGACACACAAAAAGCCATAAAAATCATAAAGGACTTTTTTCAGAATACATTATCTGAGCAATTAACCCTATTGCGTGTATCGGCACCACTTTTTGTCAAGCCGGAATCTGGTTTAAATGACAACCTTAACGGAACAGAGAGACCCGTTTCCTTTGGAATCAGGGAACAGGGCGATTCGAATGCAGAAATAGTTCACTCTTTGGCGAAGTGGAAAAGATTTGCCCTTAAAAAATACGATTTTTATCTTGGAAAAGGCTTATATACGGATATGAATGCCATCAGACGGGATGAGGATACAGACAATATACATTCTATCTTCGTGGATCAATGGGATTGGGAGAAGATAATTGCGAAGGAAGAACGAACAGAAGAAACACTTAAGGAAGTGGCAGGCAAGGTTTACAAAGCCCTAAAGAAAACGGAAAAATATATGGCTATTCAATATGACTACATAGAAGAGATATTGCCAAAGGAAATCTTCTTTATAACTTCACAAGAATTAGAAGATCTGTATCCGGATTGCACTCCGAAGGAAAGAGAATATAGAATAGCAAAATCAAAAGGAGCTATATTTCTTATGCAAATCGGAGGTATACTGGATTCCGGTGAAAAGCATGACGGACGTGCACCTGATTATGATGACTGGAAACTAAATGGAGATATACTCGTATATTATCCAGTATTGGATATTGTTCTTGAACTCTCGTCTATGGGCATTCGAGTAGATGAAGTTTCACTTGCAGAACAATTAAAGAACAGTGGCTGTGAGGAGCGTTCTTCCTATCCTTTCCAGAAAGCAATTTTGGACAAAGAATTGCCATATACCATTGGCGGCGGAATCGGGCAATCACGTATCTGTATGTTCTTCCTAAGAAAAGCACATATTGGTGAAGTTCAGGTATCCTTATGGCCGGATGATATTGCGGAATCAGCGTTGGCGAATGGAATTCAACTGCTATAATACAATATTCATATTTAGAACAAAGGGGCTGTCGGTTAAAACCGAATTTTGACCTTTTCTACATGAAATAAGGACACCCCTGTAGGAATCGGCGTTTCATAAACGTGTGATTTTCCAACGGGGGTGTCCTTTGCTGTTTTCACTTCCGGCTATATTTATTTCAGTGCACAACAAAGAAATGTCCGTTTTCTTTGTAATGCACTTTTTCCTACGCTGCCATCTGCTCGGTTTTCCCTTCAAATTTCTTGATTTCTCCGTGAAGAAAACGGTGGTATTTATTTATGTTCTGGCCAATGACATACAGCATGAATTCTAAGGAACTGATAGTCCAGATCATCCAGTACCTCTCCGGTCAGTCTTTGTCCGATAAACTCATAAAAAGCATCTCTTTTGGGTTTCTGTCCTTTTGTAAGTCAGATAAACGCAAGATCCTGTTCACATAATTCCACAATCCGGTCCACAGCCCGGATTCCCCGCATGCTTGCATAGGTAACCACAGCATGCATCATAATAGGATTAAAGCCTTTTCTTCCCTTGGTTGAATAACGAGCAAGCAGGCCCGCATAATTTAGATCCTCCCAAATGATAAATCCACCTCTCAAAATCTATATTAATATATACGCTTAACCAAATAATATTAAATTCAAGATATTATTAAACCTTTTCTTATGCATTATTAACAAAAAATAATATAAAAATTATTAATACCAAACAAAGACTATAATAAACTACAAAAACTGTTGACATTCATTTATACCTATGCAATAATATATTTAATTTAATTAATTAAATATATTTATGGTAAGTTTCTATTGCAAAACGGACTAATTGAGGAGGAATGTGATGAATCACACGATGTATGATTATATTTTAGAACAGCCTGAAGTTTTAAAACGCATATTTAACTATCGTAAAAAGGATACGGCAATTTTTACTGATTTGTTTATAAAGAACATGCCGAACAGAATTTTTCTAATCGGAAGTGGCTCTTCCCTAAATGCGGCAAAGGCAGCGGCGCCTGTTATGGAAAAACTTTTGAATATCGAGGTGACTCCGGCTGCTTCTTCTGCCATGACTGTTATTCGTGATAAAAAGTCATTCTTAATATTTATTTCACAGGGAGGAAATTCAACGAATACAGTTGCCGCCATCAAGGCGCACTCAGAATATCCCCATATTGCGCTTACAGGAGCACAAAGCTGCGTAATCAATGACATTACAGATCATATGCTCATTCGATGTGGGGAGGAAAAGGCCGGACCCAAAACAAAAGGATATGTCAGTACTTTCTTCCTTTTGTATTGCATGGCATTGGAAACGGCAAGGGAATTCGGGACGATTTCGGAGAGTGGCTATTTGGAAATTGTCTCAAAAACCACCGATGCAGTGGAGCGTATGACTGAAAATATTCGGACTACACTCAGCTGGTTTCAGGACAATGTAGATGAAATGAAAGAAATTGAAAAGTGTGTGGTGGTAGGAAAGCATATAGGTCAGGCAGTTGCATTGGAATCTGCACTTAAGATACAGGAAACCCTGCTGATTCCGGCAGCCGGTTATGAGTATGAGGAATTTTTGCATGGACCGAACATGGCCATTGACGAAAAGATGGCGGGCTTATATCTGCTTCCCCAAAGGAGCGATGCAGATTATGAAAGATTTACAGGATTGATTCGTTATCACAGAAGTAAATCGCCCTATGTTTATACAGTAGGAGGAGGCGATGATTTTAATACGGATAGAGATTTGAAGATTGGGGTCGCTGATAGAGAAGTTTTCAGGATTTTCAGCTGGTCATTGCCAAGTCAGGTTATGGGTGCCAAAATCCCCGGCCTTACCGGGAAAGAAGGGAGGGGGAGCATTATTTTCAAGGAATTGGATGCGGTATTAGATATCAAAGCAAAACATCAGTCTTAAGAAGCGAGACAATAAAACAGAAATGGAGCAAATTTTGGATTACATAATTGGAATTGATAGTGGTGGGACTCATTATCGGGTGCAGGCAGAAAGCATTGCAGGAAAAATACTAGGTAAGTATGTGGGAAGCTATGCAAGTCATTATGCGCTTCCGGAAGAAGAAGTGAAAAAAAGAATTAACCATCATATAGACGAGTGTCTGGCGATTTTCGGGGGAGAACGCGAGGATTGCAGGTATTTGGTTTGTGGGACGACTGGCCTTGATACAGATGAGGATAGTGTATACCTGACTCAACTGTATCAGAATCTGGGAGGATTCCATTGTCCGATGGTGGTAAAAAATGATGCAGAGATTGCTCATTATACAGTGATTGGAGGAATTGGTATTCTCGTAATCTCGGGCACTGGTTCTATCGCATTTGGCGTCAATAGGAAAGGTGAAACCAGGAAAGTGGGGGGGTGGGCACTTTCTATCATGGGAGAGGAAGGCTCAGGCACCTGGGTCACACGAAAAGCAATTCGATATCTTGCAGATTGCTACGATGGGGTATCTTGCGAATCGCCCGTGGCGGATTTAATCAGAGAAAGGTTGGATGTCCATACAGCAAAAGAAGTGGCGGATTACTCGACGGCCCTTACAATGAGTTCCCACGAGAAGATTCATTTGGGTGACATCATTGATTATGCGTCAGAACAGGGGGATGAGAATGCGGCTGATATTTTACATAAAGCTGCAAAAGAAACATTTGGACTTGCGGATAATCTTATTAAAGTGCTTGAAATGCAGGACGATTCAGAAATTGCTGTGGGGATTTGGGGCAGCAATATTGTTCAGAGCCGTACGCATTCAGAAGAGTTTGAAAGGCTTATCAAAGAAAAGTATCCTCAAGTTTGTGTGAAAAAACCAACGGTACAGGCGCTGGATGGAGCTGCAAAAATGGCAAGGGAGCTTTTTTGCGAAAGTAAAAAAGTGTTTGCAAAATAGAAAGTCAAACATATAAGGAGGGTTACATGAAAAGGAAAAAGTATTTAGCATTATTAATGGTTGGTGTAGTATTGTCAGCTTCTATTATTGGATGTGGAGATTCAGGGAAGCAAACAAGTGAAGCAACCTCGGTTTCCGAAGCGGATACGCCGAAGGAAAGCGAGACAGAAGAAACTGAAGCAGTAGAATCAGAAGGCGGAGAACGAGAAATTGTGAATTATTGGCATATTCACACAAACGAAGAGGCAAAAGTGGAGGATGAATTGATTGCTGCGTATAATGCATCTCAAGATAAGTACGAAGTTGTAGGGCTTTCTATGACTGACCAGCAGAAGTTGATTGTTGCAATGTCCAGTGATGAGGGACCTGATGTTATATTTACAAGTAATTCAAATCTGACAACATACTATTTTAATGGACTGTTGTATAATCTCCAAAAGTATGTTGAGCGTGATCAGACTGATCTTTCCCAGTTTATGGATATGGCGTTGGAAACCTGTACGTTTGACGGTGATTTGTATGGATTGCCTAATAGCGGAGGTGCTGCTATTCAAATGTACTACAACAAAGATCTTCTTGCGGCAGCGGGATATAATGAGCCTCCGGCGACCATGGAAGAGCTTTATGAAATGGCTGAAAAAATCACTACAGTTACCAGCAATGGAGATATTGATGTACTAGGCTACCCCTTGTTTCCATTTGCCAGTGCGAGACAGGAACTTATCTATGCTTTTGGAGGAACCTGGTGGGATGAAGAGGGTAATTTAACTCCTCAGTCTGAAGGGGCGCTTGAATCTCTGAATACAAATATGAAATTCCGCGAGCAATATGGCGTTGAACAAGTTCAGGCATTTTTGGGCACAGCGAATACAAACCGCTATACTGAGCAGGACATGTTTTTTGTTGGGAAACAGGCATTTCGCTTTGATGGCACATGGCTTCCGACAATGATTGAAGAAAATAATCCGGATCTTAATTACGGTATTACTTTGATTCCCGCAACAGAAGATTATCCTGAGTTACGCGGAGTGTCCCGCTATGAATCAGGCACGATGGCAATGCCCGTGAATGCTGCAAACAAGGAAGGGGCATGGGATTTTATTCAATTTGCTAACGGTTATGAGGGCGCAAAGATTTTGAACGTCGGAAGAGGAGTAACGCCTGCAAGGTATGACTTATTAGAAGACCCTGAAATTCTTGCAATCCCCGGTTTCGATGTATTTATTGAAGCGAATAAACTTGACAATGGAATCAATTACCCAAAGATAAAGGATTATGCAAAATATGTGTCCTTAATCGATAATGCACTTGATTTGGTTTACAATGGATACATGTCACCAGAGGAAGCACTGGCCGACCTTGCAGAGCAGTGTAAGGGTCTGGAGTAATATTTATCAGAAACGTATCTGCTGCACATTTTGCAGATACGTTTCCTGAAAGGAGTTCATATGAGTAAGCGATCAGATACGAGGCGAAAACGAACAAAAAATAGACGTCAAAATATCAATGGATTTCTGTTTGCATCTCCATGGATCATCGGTTTTTTATGCTTTAGTTTGTATCCTTTGGTTAGTTCTTTATATTATAGTTTTACCTCTTTCAGCCCTGTATCACAGCCCGTGTGGGTTGGCCTAAAGAATTTTGAAAATATTTTTACGGATTCCCTCGTGCTGAAGGCTTTGAAAAATACGCTGTTTATGTCCCTTGTTTCAACTCCATTAAATCTTTTGTGTGCGCTTAGTCTGGCATTGATTTGCGCAAAGAAATTCAAAGCCAGGGGTATTGTCAGAACAATTTATTTCCTGCCGTCGGTCATTCCAATGATTGCCGGAACAATGGTCTGGATATGGATGTTCGATCCAACTTATGGGGTGATCAATAATGTACTGTCCAAAGTCGGAATTAACGGGCCTTCTTGGCTTCTTGACCCCAAGACCACAAAGTGGTCCCTCGTTATGATGGGGCTCTGGAATGTTGGAACAGCGATGCTTGTCATTATGAACGCTGTTCAGGAGGTTTCGAGCAGCTATTATGAAGCGGCAAAAATTGATGGGGCTAATTCAGTACAGGCATTTTTCCATATTACAATTCCGGGCATTGCCCACGTTATTGTGTATCAGGCGATTTTGAATTTGATCAACTCGTTTCAATATTTCCAACAGGTTTATATTATTATCCGTGCCAGCGGCGGTAATGCAATGGGACTCGCCAGCGGCGGCCCTGCCAACTCAATTTTAATGTATCCGCTGTATATATTCCATAACGCCTTTATATACATGGACATGGGGAAAGCTTCCGCAATGGCGTGGCTGCTGTTTATAGTTGTTGCAATCATGACGGTCTTTATGACAAAAGCTACTAAAAAAGTTACCGATGAATTGGGAGGATAGTAAGATGAAATCGAGTCAGTTTTACCAAACAAAAAGGTTTATAGTAAAAGTGCTGTCTGCTCTTTTAATCATTGTCCTTTGCATTATCTTTCTCACTCCTTTTATTGTAATGATCAGTACCTCTTTTCGAACGAACGCAGATGCGTTTACACAGCCGGTGTCATTATTTCCAAGAGAATGGACGCTTGAAAATTTTCCTGCGGCTATGAATGTCATTCCTTACTGGAGGTATATGGGAAACACGTCATTTATTACTGTTTTATCCATCATAGGGAATGTTATTTCTACACCGCTTGTCGCATATTCCCTTTCAAAAATCAAGTGGAAAGGAGCGCCCATTATTTCGGGTCTTTTGCTGGCAACGATGATGATTCCGTACACTGTCACAATGATTCCGCTTTACCGAATCTATTCAAAGCTGCATTTGACCAATACATATATTCCTCTGATTCTGCCAACGTTTTTTGGAAGCTCCTACTTTATTGTGATTGTAAGACAGTTTATAGGTAGTATTTCTGACTCCTTGCTTGAATCGGCGAAAATTGACGGTGCAAACGAATTTCAGCGGTATAGTAAAATAGTACTGCCGCTCTGCAAGCCGGCGTTAACGACCGTTGCAATTTATGCTTTTATGAATGCATGGTCCGATTATCTGGCACCTATGATTTATATTTCTAAAACTGAAAAATTGACCTTATCATTAGGGCTGCAGCAGTTTATGGGAGAATATTCGACAGATTGGGCTCGTCTTATGGCCGCAGCGGTGGTCTTTGTCATTCCTGTTGTTATATTTTATATCATATTCCAAAGGAATTTTGTGCAGGGAGTTTCCACAAGCGGAATAAAAGAATAAAAAAATGATTTTTGTGTGTACCGGAGTACACAGATTGGAGCAAAATGGATACTAAATTTAAACAGAACTTAGAAGAATCACTCTATATTCATATTCCGTTAAAGCCGGATATGGAACGATCATTGGAGAACTACGATCTTCAGAAGGAAGTTTTGCAGGAGACCGTGATATGGAACGGAGAGGATATACGTCAGTGGGTATTTGACGGAGAGGGATGCGCAAAATCCCAGGACGGAAAACTTGTGTTAAAGACAGGTGCAAGCAGCAATCACTGGCCAGGGTTTGAGGCCCGTTCTGTAAATGCACCTACCGGGAAATATGCAACCTTCGGTTCTTATGAGGCAAAGCTGAATGTAAAGGGAATGGACCTTACAAAATATAATCGGTTATATTTTAAAATCCGTCCTGCCTGTAAGGGGATGCATAATCCTACGGTACGTGCAGCCTTTGTGAACAATGGTAAGGTGAAAATACCGGATGTTTATTCTCGTGAAGGCTGGAATGCCATAAATCTAAAGAATTTTGAATGGAATACCTGCACATGGGAATTTGATTCCATTGCCCATGATAAAATTGAAGAAATTTCTTTTATCATTCACCGTTATGGAAAAGAGGTTACCAGTGCAGAAGACCTTGATTATGAAATCTGTGATATCCGTCTGCAGGCGGTAAAACCAAATGTGGTAAGTGGCTGGAAATGTGAGGAAGAGACGGCCGTATACTCCACAACCGGTTATGACGTGAAGGGGAAAAAGACTGCCGTTGCGAATACAACGGTAAAAGAATTTTCAATAATAAATACCGATACTGGGGAAAAAGCATTCTCTGGAATAATTGAAACGGTCAAAGTATTTCATGGAGATTTCCAGGTTCTGGACTTCAGTGAGTTGGAAACAGAAGGGAATTATAAGATTGTAATGGGCATTTTTGAAAGTCTGCCTTTTCGGATTGCCTCTAATATTTATGAAACTACCGTTTGGAAAATAATCAATTTCCTATTTGGAGAGCGCTGTGGCTGCCCTGTTCCGGGAAAACACGGAACCTGCCATCAGGACGTGCTTGGGCATCACAGAGATGTGTCAATGGTTTATGCAGGCGGCTGGCATGACGCTGCAGACGTAAGCCAGGAATCCCTTCAGACCTGTGAAACTGCCAATGCCCTGATGAGTGTGGCAAGAGCAATAAAAAAAGAGAGTCCGATTCTGGCAGCCCGTCTTCTGGAAGAAGCACAGTGGGGACTGGATTTGGTACTTCGTACACGTTTTGGTGATGGCTATCGCATTACCGGAGTGGGCATGCGTCGTTGGACTGACAATATGATTGGTAATTTTGATGATGTGGAAGCTCGCGTCACAAATAATTCCTTTGTAAATTTCACGATGGCTGCCTGTGAAGCGGATTTATATCAAGGCTTTCAGGAGTTTGATGCGCCTTTAGCATGGAAGTGTTTGGAAGCAGCAAAAGAAGACTTTGCTTTTGCATATGAAAGGTTTCATATGATCGGCCTGGAAACATATCTGATGGCGGAACATGCTCATGGTTCAGCGCTGTCTCAGTATTATGCGGCAGCCTTGTGGGCAGCATCCCTGCTATATAAATATACGGAAGAAAGTCAGTACATTGAAAAAATTCATGAATTTGCGGATGCATTGCTTTTGTGTCAGGAAACCGGAGAAGGCTGTCTTCCAATGAAGGGATTCTTTTATCGGGATGAAGCACATTCTCAGATTATGCATTCTTCTCATCAATGCCGGGAGCATCTCTTTGCAGCGGCGCTTGTCAGCGCATGTGAAGCTCTTTCGGAGGACTCGCGGAAAGTGGATTGGGAGAAAGCGCTGCACTTATATTCAGATTATCTAAAGGAGTTAATGAAATATAATGCTCCTTATGGTATGATTCCCGCAGGAATTTATGAAATGCGGGAAATTTATGACAAAGAAGCTTTTAGACGTGTTCATGAAGACTGCGTGGTATATGAAGAAGAGTTTGACAACTATGTTGAGCAGTTAAAGAGTGCAATTCCACTTGGAAAGGACTGCTATCTGAGATCATTTCCTGTATGGTTTTCATATAAGGGAAATTCAGGAGTTATCCTTTCCATGGGCAAGTCTGCGTCCATTATGGGCAAATATTTTGATGATGGGGAATTATTGCAAATTGGTCGTGAGCAGTTATATTGGACCTTGGGAAAAAACCCCTTTGGACAGTCCTTGATCTATGGAGAAGGAGACCGCTACGGGCAGATGTACACAGCGCTTCTCGGAGAAACAGTCGGCGAACTCACTGTGGGCGTAGAGACGAATGCAAACTTAGATGAGCCTTACTGGCCGCCGGCGAATATCGCCACTTACAGAGAGGTATGGACAACACCTCCGACCAGATGGCTGTGGATTGCAGCGGATATCATATGATTTTCTTTCCATATATGCTATAATTAACATAATAAATTGTAACGTTATATGAAAAGAGGAATGAAACTATGCCATATGTACAGGAAAGTATGAAAGAGTTAAACAGAAAGTCAGTATTTGAGCTGATAACGGAGCATTGGGAGATTACACGGGCCGAGATTGTGGAAAAGACACAAAGCAGCATGCCGACAATCATGAAAATCACCAATTTTTTGGAGGATCAGAAAATTATTTCCCCGGTGGGTCTTGAAAAAACAGCGCGGGGAAGGCACCCGCAGGTATTCAGATTTGAGCCGGATTCTCTGCTAGGAATAGGAATTTCATTTGATGGGCATCATGCAGTCGTATCTTTGGTGAATTACTACGGACAAGAGAAGAAATGTATAGAAAAAGATATCAGTAGAAATTTTGATTATATGATGGAAAAAGAATTTCCGGAAATGATTAGAGAGCTGATTTGCGATGTGCCCGTAGAATTTGTTAAGAGCGTGGGCATCTGTCTGGGAGGTTCTGTGGATACAGAACATTCGAAGGTGTATCTTGGAGGCTTTTCCGAACTGAATATGGAAAAAGATCCGGCAGAAAGTGTGCGGATTCTTATGGAAGAAACAGGGATTCCGGTTTATCTGGTTAACGATGTTAATTCAGCTGCCATTGGTGAATATATTCTCCAGAAAATGAAAAAGGAGGATTTAGTTTATATTTATGTAGGAGAAGGGGTCGGTGCAGGTATTATCTTAGATGGAGTTCTTCGGACGGGACAGCATTTTTATACTGGTGAAATTGCCCATATGATATTTGATGCAGACTTTGTAATTGATCTGGATAAGCCTGGGTGGATGGAAGAGCAGCTTTCCCAAAAAAATATTGAAAACAGCGCTTCTATGCGGGCAGGATGTGTCGATTATGCAGCCAGATACATAAGTCTTATGATTGCAAATATCTGCAATGTACTGGATATTAATAATATAGTTCTCGGAGGCGAAATCATAAAGGAAATGGGCTCTGACCTGTTTGAAAGAATAAAAGAATATTTGTCCCATCTGTTGATGTTCCCAGTGAACTTAATTAGGTCTTCTAATGATAATTCTAAGATTATAGGAGCCGCTTTTCTTGCATTGGATCAGCAGCTGACCAATATACTAGCGGATAATAATTGAGCTTGATGAAACAATATGACTATATAATGCGGAAAGGAAAAGTAAGAAAATAAATTTTCACACTACGTATTTGTTCAGTATCGTAGTGGGGCCTATGATACTGCATGTTTGAAAGGTTGAAA
>Ga0153997_1000230_pt1 | contig 16587 bp, 15 predicted proteins | sample TSNC081MetaG_FD_104750 | JGI IMG/M metagenome (GOLD analysis project Ga0153997, IMG submission 104750) | Attine ant fungus gardens microbial communities from North Carolina, USA - TSNC081 MetaG | ecosystem: Host-associated > Fungi > Mycelium > Unclassified | place: USA: North Carolina, Lumber...
AATTTTTCGCGATCCAACCCTGTTATGAAAAAAATACCTTCATAAAACGCTTTTAAAAGAGGATTCTCCGAAAACATAAAATTGTTATTATAGTCCGAGACAATTTCGCCAGTCGCCTTATATTTTAAATAGGCGTTTGTTTCCAAAAGGTATGCGGCTTTTTCATATATCTCTGGCATTTCTTCTTTTACCCATAAAAGTCTCGGCCAATACTCCTGGGCAAACATATTGGGTTCAGGCAGCGACTCATTCATCTTCTGTGCCTGTGCGCCTGCCCTCGCGTCCAGCCAAATGATGTTGTTGTAAAGTTCCTTACCGTCTTTATCAATGGGGATAACCCCCTTCCAATAGGTTCCGAAAACGACGCCTTTAATATCGTCTTTAGCAATACCGGCACTTTCAATAACGCTTTTGGACGTTTCGCAAATGGCGTCCCAAATATCGGATGGCTTTTGTTCAGCCCATCCCGGCTGCGGACAGATAAGCGGATAGCCCTTGGATGAACAGCCGTGGAAACCGCCTGAAGAATCGATAAGCGCGGATTTAACACCACTTGTACCGAGGTCAAGCGACAAAATATAATGCTGGTCCATTTTTTCCCCTCCTACATTGTTGCGCGGTTTTTTAGTCTTTAAGATACTGCAGACTTTCGTGTTTGTCGAGCGGCCATCTGCTGGCAATAATCGCGAGGATTAACTCACCTATAAAGGGGATAATGGCATAAGCGAGGATAATTCCTGTCTGGGCCGCCGCTGTTTGCTGCGGCTGGTTGGGTATGTATCCAAATATGCTGAGGAACGCGCCTCCAAAGAAAGCGGACAGCGCCATGGCCGTCTTTTGCGAGAAAATTCCTGAGCTGTAGAATATGGCAACGTTCTGGCCGCCGCCCTTCCATTTGGTATATGTAACGACATCGCCGATCATAGTGTAGCATAATACCGTCATAGCGCCAGAGAAGAAAGATTGAATTACCGCGCTTGTTAAAACTACGGCGACTGTTGGGAAAAAAGCGCGGACTAAATGCGTGGCGGCAATAATGAGTATCGATAGCACGGAAGCGAACCTGACGCCTGTCTTAAGGAAGATTTTAGGAGCGAACGTCATACCCACAAATGCAACGGGAAGTGCTATAAATGCATAATAGGAGAGGAACGCGACGTCCTGTATGATATAAATGGAAAAATAGGCAAATACGGCGCCCGAGGTATAGTAGGAAAGAAAATGCAGGAAGAACATAAGCATGGCAATGACAGCGGGTTTATTGCCTTTAAATATGCGTAGGGTTTCTTTAAAGGGGATTTTATCTTCCTTTTTCTTGGGAACGATGGGCGCGCGTTCTTTAACAAACTTAATGCAGATAAGAACAAGCAGCCACCCTACTAAGCCATATACGAAAGCAACCGCGGGGAATCCAAGGGCTTCATTGCCGAGAAGATTTCCAAACATTTCAACCAAGGGCATGGTAAAGGCAATGGCTATAAGCAGCGGGATGGTGATCATGGGGAAACGAACCCCGTTCAGCCGTGCGCGTTCTTTTGCATCCGGCGTGATGGTGGAAGCCATCGCGTTAACCGGAACGCCCAGCATGGTATAGGTAACGGTCCAGATACTAAAGGTTATAAGTGCGTAGATGATCTTGCCGGCTAATCCAAAAGGCGGGATGAGATACATAATAAAATACGTAAACATACTGAGGAGCGCGCCCCAGAATATCCACCTTTTATAATTGCCGGTGCGGTCGGCTAATGTGCCGATGATGACGTCGTTCGCGGCATCCCATATCCGGCTGACTAACATGATTGTACCGGCAATTACGGCTGGAATGCCTAAATAGTCCGTGTAGAACAGCAACAAGAAAGTGGCAATAGATTGAAGGTAAAAGTTTGTGCCTATGTCGCCACAGCCATAGGCTACACGTTCCCAGAACGGGACAAAATTCGGGTTATCTTTTTTGCCTGCCGGAACCGGGGTTGCGTTGTCTACTGTTGACATTTAGTTCGCCTCCTCCTAATTAAGAATAATATATCTATAAAAACGCTGCAATTATATTGACAGCGGATTATCATTCTTCCTATTAACTGAGACAATATGCCTAACGGGATACAGGATACAGAGACAATATCACAAATATAGATCAATCAACAATGCATTGAAACTCAATTTAAACAGTCGACGACTATTTAATCAAATCTTAGCAATTTTAAAACAAATTGTCAACATCAAATTGTGGGATTTTTGGATTTTTTCCGTTTAAAAACCAAAAATAACAAAAAAAACATATAATATACAATAAAATGTGACAAAAAAGGATATAGAGGAAGCAATAGCAATAATTAATAGGTATGGAAAGAGTAGATCAAGCTTCAAACATGCAAACAAAATCAAAAATAGTATTGTAAATTCCCTTAAAATCACTCATAATGTATTTATTAAAAAGGAAAGGTCTACAAGGAGTGAGGGCATATGCTTGCAAAACAGAGGCGGAATACCATCATGGATATTTTGCGTGTAAAGGGTACAATTAAAATTACGGAAATTGTTGAGCAGTTAAGCGTTTCCAATGAAACCGCGCGCAGAGATCTTGAAATGCTGCAAAGTGAAAATCTGGTGAAGCGCGTTCATGGGGGGGCGGTTCTCCTTGAATCGCAGAACTCCAAATCTATTTACAGGCTTCTTCGTAATACCGGTTATGCCGAAAAGCAGGCCATTGGCAAGCTTGCCGCGTCGCTTGTGAAAGAGGGTGACACGATTATGCTGGGTAACGGCAGTACCATTTTAGAAGTTGCCCGTAATCTGAAACATTATAAGAATTTAACGGTACTAACAATCTCACTTCCCGTGATTATGGAACTCACGAACCCCGATATCAAGCTGATTGCGCTTGGGGGGATGATCGATCCAAATGAATATTGTATGTATGGCAGCCTGACTTATCAGGCGATGGAACATTTTTTTGTCGACAAATTGTTCATTGGCGCCGGGGGCATCACGCTGGATGGAGGGGTTACCGACTACGGCTTGGATTCCATATACCGGAAAGTTCTTTTTGAGCATTCCAATAAGACCATTTTGGTAGCGGACAGCGCGAAATTCGGAAACAATGCCTTTTCCTATTTTTGTTCACTCGATGATGTGGATACGATTGTGACAGACAAATTTTTAGACGCTGATTTTTCAAAAGGCATTATGGAACGGAATATTGAATTGTTGCTTGCAGGCTCTTCAGCCGGCGGTTCTAATGAAAAGCTTGAGGAGTAGTAACCAAGGAGAAGCCGAAATATTTTACTCCTTTAATCCTTTTTTTCTATAAGTAACGATAAACAAAATCAACAACACCGCAATATTCATGCCGATAACCATTAACGCTTGCGCAAAATTCGCGGAAAAATCGTTCACGATCACGTTTATCTGCTGCGTATATAAAATACCCGCATATTTTTCAACTGTTTCACTAAAGCTGGCGACCATAGGAATAAAGCCGATTATCACTGCAATCGGCATACTCAATGAGGTCGCCGCCTGCTGATTCTTCGACAGCATACCGATTACCGCTCCGAGTATGATCGAGGCTGCCGAGCCTGTTATCATAACGGTCAGGAATTTTAGGGTTTCTGTTCCGGTAAATTCACCTATCAGAGCAAACACTACCGATGTGACGGCTCCGGCAAGCAGGAAAAATCCGCCTGGTTTTGACGGCGTTATGCCTTTCGCAAATTTCTGCGGGTATACCCTGTTCAACGATTTTACCCTTGTGCAGAAGCGCGACATGATTACAAAGCTTTATGGCTTCTTCCATATTGTGGGTGGTTAAAAAAACGGTAGCTCCGTTATCGCACAATCCCTATATCAGGGTGTGTATGCCCCGCGCTGTCGCAGGGTCAAGCCCACTTGTCGGTTCGTCAAGGAACAATACTTTAGGTTCATGCAAAATCGCCCTTGCTAGCGCCAAACGCTGCCGCATACCTTTGGATAGTATATTGACAGCTTTTTTTGCAGCATCCTCAAGCCCGACCTTCTTTAGCGCTTCAAAAGATTTTTTGCGCGGAATTCCATAGATATCTGCGAATATATTTAGATTTTCCAGGCAGTTTAACCGCACATACAGCCCATTTGTATCAAGCATAAGACCAGTTTCCAGCATAGCAGCCCCGGTATGGTGGCTGCCGCCGTCTGCGTCTAGTTGATTGGTGAGGATGTTGATGATAGTCATCTTGCCCGCGCCAGACGGTCCGAGCAGACCGAATATTTCTTTCTCCTTTACCGCAAACGTCACGTCGGACAGCACACTAGTAGTAGCTAAATAAGCAAAAGAGTGATACAATGTTTGAAAAAACACGGAGAGAATTATTAAACAGAAAATATTAGAAGGGCGAGAAGATCATGCTTGAATTACCTGAGGCAATCGTAATTTCGGAACAGTTAAACCGCACCGTTAAGGGTAAACGTATCAAAGAAGCCGTCGCGGCGGTGCCTCCCCATAAATTTGCGTGGTATTTCGGGGATCCGGCAGAATACGGCGTGCTTTTACGCGGCCGGATGCTTGAATCCGCATACGCTTACGGCGGACGGATCGAGATCGAGGCAGAGGGCGCGATCCTGCATTTCGGTGACGGCGCGATCCTCCGGTATTACGAAGCCGGGGAAAAACTTCCTGCGAAGCATCAGTTGCTTGTGATTTTTGACGATAGTTCGGCACTTGTGGGAACCGTAGCCATGTACGGCGGCTTATGGGCGTTCCCTGCCGGGTCGATGGACGATGATTTTTATTACAAAGCAGCCAGAGAAGCGGTGCCACCCTTGTCCGACAGATTTGATTATGGATATTTCCTGACGCTTTTTAATGAGAAGAGCCTCAAAATGAGTGCGAAGGCGTTTCTGGCCACCGAGCAGCGTATACCGGGACTGGGAAACGGCGTTTTGCAGGATATTTTGCTGAACGCGAAAATTCATCCTAAAAGCAAGATGTATACGCTATCGGATGAACAGCACCGGGAGTTGTTTGACAGCATTAAAGCTACTCTTGCGGAAATGGTCAGCGGCGGCGGACGGGATACCGAACGGGATCTGTTCGGCAGCTTCGGCGGTTACAAGACCAAGCTGAGTAAACGCACCGCATTATCCCTTTGCCCGAACTGCGGCGGCGAATTGAAAAAAGAGACTTACATGGGCGGCAGTATTTATTTTTGTGAACAATGTCAGCAACATTGAAAATGATTAAGAATAAAAATCTTTGGACAAGTCTTTAGAATATGACTCACTGCTGTCATATTAGGCGTTGTATAATGATGGCATACTAATAATTACCAAGATTATGATTCCTGTAAAGGAGAGAGGAGAAACAAAATGGAAAACATGATTTTTTGTCAGAGCTGCGGTATGCCAATGCAAAAGTGCGAGGATTTCGGAACGAATAAGGACGGCGGCAAAAACGAGGACTACTGCGTTTACTGCTATAAGGACGGCGCGTTTACCGCCGATATGACAATGGACGAGATGATCGCCTATTGTGCCGAGCACGTGGATGATTGGGACATGGAGATGACAAAAGAGGAAGCAATCGCTATGATGCGCGAGAACTTCCCTAAGCTTAAACGCTGGCAGACGGCTTAATAAACGGCAATCGGGGGCGGCGATGCCGCTCCCTGACAATGTGATGAAGCGGATAGCCATTCGCTGAGGCGTAAAGCAAAACTCCAAGGCGTGACAATAAGGTTCGGATCGTTTTTATACCGTGAGGTGAATGTTAATGAAAACCGAAATAAACAGTGAAATCGTGAAAGAATATGGATTAAATGCGGGAGCGAGTGTAGTTGGTATAGCAGCTTCCAAAGATTTCGGTTTAGCGCCGGATGGTTTTAAGCCTTCTGATAATTTAAAAGGATGCCTCTCTGTGATCGTTTTGGGAGCTACATTTCCGCGGGAAGTCTTAAACAATACAGCGCTATATACGGAAAGCCGCAATGCAATGCTTACTACAATGACGGGCATGGCAAAAGAAGTAGCAAAGCGAATAAAGGCCGATGGGTATAAGACAAAAGCGATCAGTGCTTCGGGTGGCAAGTGGGTGGATGGTGATGGAAGAAAGGAACAATTCGGGCACATATCTCTGAAACATGCCGCAGAGCTTGCGGGGCTTGGGACCATTGGAAGAAATTATTTGCTCACAAATCCACAGTACGGTAATCTGCTTTGGTTTAGTGCTGTTCTAACCGATGCAGAACTGATTCCAGATAAAAAGGCATCCTACAAAATTTGCGACGACTGCAGCAAATGTGTTGAAACATGTCCTTCGGGAGCATTGGATGAGACTACCCTATTTGGGAAAAAAGGATGTTCCAATTTTTTTACAATGGTAGATAGAAAATTTGAAATAAAGTGTTTTTTATGCCGCACGGTATGCCCTTACCGTTTTGGGAATATAGCTGATTAACGCGCGAAAGGACTTTGACTTATGGAAATGGAAAATGAAAAAAACAGATGCTTTGGAGATACCCCCGTCTACATAGACTACCACGACAACGAATGGGGGCGGCCCGTACATGATGACTGTAAGTTGTTTGAAATGCTGATTTTAGAAGGAGCGCAGGCAGGGCTGTCATGGATCACCGTGTTGAAAAAGAGAGAGGCATACCGGGAGGCTTTTGACGGGTTTGATCCTGATAAGGTAGCCCTTTACAGCGAAACGAAAATAGAAGAACTCATGAAAAATCAAGGTATTATAAGAAACCGCCTGAAAATTAATGCGGCTGTGAATAATGCCAGGTTATTCTTGAAGATTATTGAAAAGTACGGAAGCTTTGATAAATTCATATGGGGATATGTGGACAATAAGCCTATTATAGGCCATTGGGAGAAGCTTGAGGATATACCCGTGACCACCCCAATTTCCGATAAGATAAGCAAGGATTTGAAAAAAATGGGCTTTAAATTCGTCGGCTCGACTATTATTTATTCATTCATGCAAGCGACGGGTATGGTTAATGATCATTATACGGACTGTTTTGTCTATGATGAGTTGACATCCTCCTTTTGAGTATTTTAAAAATAACATGAGTAACAGCACAACCGCCAGACGCAGCATGGCGGTTGTGCTGTTGTTGAATATATCTTAAGAAACTAGAAAAGATCACTTCCATACCGGCTTGTAGTGGCTGGTAAAATGGGTGGTAACGCCGTCCCATCGTTCTTTATCCATTCCTTTAAAGTTTGGAGAGCCCGATTGGTACAATTCGCCAAGAGCTTCAGCGATGACATCCATGTGACAGAAGTAAAAATTCTTGCATCTTTGTATCTAAAAAGTAATTTCCATGCTTTTTTCTGTGTTTTCATGACATGGCCTTATTCGATATAGCTGTAGCGCTTCCCATGCCCAATATCCTGATTTTTACGCTTTGAATGCCACTCAGTTAATGGTATAATTATAAAAATATAATCAGAAAGCGAGGGGGACTTAAATGAATCAAGGCAGACATAGAGGAGAGAATTACAAAAAAGAAATCCTCCGTGTTTTTGGCATATCTAAACTGCAGCGGGAGAACAAGATACTGACAAATGTAAATCTTTCGACTTATGAGAGTGAAATCCTTGGTATTTTAGGTGATTCTAGCCCTGGAAAAGAAATATTATGTGACATTTTATCTGGGGATATTCCGAATGACAGCGGAGTGATATACATAGAAAACCAATTGACTTCTTTTCAAAAGATCTCCGATGCCCAGGAAAAAGGAATCTATTGTATCAATCAGGAATCCAGACTGATATCTCAACTGGATGTCGCAGAAAATCTTTGCATGGTTCGACCGCCTTCTTTTATTCCAAAGTCTGAGCATCTTTTTGTAAAAAGGAAAAATATTCATATCCTGGCTCAGGAATATTTGGATACCTGGGAAACCGGAATAAATGCCTATGAATTTCCGGAGCAATTGAGTTTGAAAGAAGAATATTTCGTTGGAATGCTGAAAGCGGTAATGTGCGGTGCAAAACTGATTATCCTAAACTCAATCTGCGCACAGTGTTTTGATATGCTATTCCAGACGGTTCCTCCTTTTTTCGGAAGATGAAAGAAAACGGAATATCAGTAATTATCGTGGATTCGAAACCAGAATACTTGTTATCGTGTTGTGACCGGATTGTTGTTCTAAAACAAGGGCGCGTGACCTGTAATTTTTTTAGGGGAGAGTTTTCAAAAAAAAATCTTGTAGATATTTTAGTGGAAAGTGGATTGAGTAAAACGGAACGAATGGAGAATCTTCGTTCAAAAGAATCTGTATTAAACGTGGAATTATCAGCGTTAGATACAAAGAATCCGCCCCTTTCCTTTTATATACAGAAAGGAGAAGTGGCAGGGATACTGGATCTGGAGGGAGACACAGCGAAGTATATTGTGGATTGTCTTTTGGGGAGCATTCACAAGAAAGTGATAAAGCTTCAAATAAACGGAAAAGAGATAGAGAACCGAAATCGGAGGGATGCGATTCAAAATGGAATTGGGTTGATAACGGAAGAATCTGGTCTTTTCCCTAATAGAAATCTGGCAGAAAATCTCAATGGGTTGGTATTAAATCGAACGTCCAGCTGGCTGCACTTTATTTCGCGCAAGCTCATGCGCTTCTCTTTTGAGGAGCAGATGGATGACCTTGGATTACAGGCAAAAGATTATAACAAAAAAATATCTTTTCTTTCGGAAAAAGAAAAAATGAAGCTGGTAATCAGAAAATGGCTTCTAACCCATCCGAAAGTGATGATATTGGTTCACCCGGGCGCAAATATGGATTTAAGACATCGATACTGTTTATATGAGGAAATCGAAAAAATGTGTCTTCAGGGAATCGCAATTCTTTTAATATCCAATCATTTACAGGACATAGGGCATCTATGCCATCGCCTTTATTTAGTTGAAAACCATCAGTTTGGCAAAGAATTTTCTCGTGAAGAGATTCAGGGGAATCCGTTGAAGAATTACCTTTATATGAACAGAACATGATTACGAATCACGAATTATAAAGCGAAAGGGGAGGTATGATGAAAAAATCAATGCTCTTCGTGCTGTTAATTGCGATTTCCCTGGGGGGATGTTTTTTTCGTGACTCCGTTAATGAAGAGAGCGGAGTGGGAGAAAAGAAGGCCGTAATTGGCCTGTTGGCTTCAGAAACCAGTAATGAGTTTATGCTTGCTATGCAACAGGCTTTTTTGAGTCGGGTTGAGGAACTAGAGATAGAGGTTGTTATAAAAGTATCTTCCAATGTAGAAACCCAGTTGAATCAGGCTAATGTCCTGATGACGCAAGAGATTGATGCACTTGTCATCTGGCCGTTTGATGGGGATGCTGTGGTTAGCATAGTTGAAACTGCCAATGAGAAGCAGATTCCGGTATTTACTTATGACACATACGCGAATGGGGGGGATGTGGTAAGTATGATTTCGACCGATAATTTTTCCCTGGGAAGTACGGCGGCCAGAGCGCTGGCAGATATGGTTTATGAGAAAAATGGAGAATACAAGGGGAATGTGGCTATTGTTTGTGGAAGTTTGACCTTGACTTCTCATCTGGAGAGAGTCAATGGTTTTAAGAAAACCATGAGTGAAGAGTATCCGAATATCCGTATTGTGGCATCTCAGCAGGCAAAATCCCCAGAAAAAGCACTGAATGTAGCAGCGGATTGGCTGGGATTATACGGAACCGATTTGGATGGGATTTATTCCGTTTCGGATTACTTGACGATGGCAGTTCTCCAAGCCATTGAGGCGATGGAGCAGACAGAACCGATTGGTTCTCCCCATCACATTATTATTTTGGGAACAGATGCCTTTCCGGATGTAGTGACTTCTATCCGTGATAAAAAAATTGATGGCACAGTTGCGCAGAATGCAACAGAAATTGGGGCAGAAGTCGTAAGGGTGTTGTATGAATATTTGGTCAATGGGAATGCCGTTGAACCTATTTATTATGTTCCCTGTATGCTCATTACTCCTTTCAATATTAACAGTGATGAAGTCCAGGAATATGGGATCTGGTCTGAGGCCTATCAAAAGTGATAGCGGCAGGAGGAGGTAGATAAAAATGAATTTGCGGATAAAAAATTGGGGGATACAGCTTCGAAAGTACTATGTGGTAATCTTCTTAATTATATTAGCAGGGGTATTTTTTTCGTTAAATAGTGAAGGGTTTTTAACCTGGAAGAATTGGCAAAATTTAATTTTACAGTCAACCACGGTTGCAATTGCGGCTACAGGCCTTACATTCGTTATGCTTGCTGGGAATTTTGACTTGTCAGGAGGTGCAATTGTCGCATTTGTAGGAGTGATTGGCGCAGATTTGGTGGTAAATCAAGGAATCCATCCCTTACTAGGAATCCTCGTGACATTGCTTTTGGGAGGTGGACTGGGTGCCATTAACGGGTGGTTGGTTTCGCGTTTGGGACTAGCGTCTTTCATTACAACCTTGGCAACGATGACAATTCTTCGAGGAGTCGCATTAAACTATACAGGCGGAATAACGATATCAGGATTACCTTCACTTTTTCGCATATTGGGAACAGGGAGCCTCTGGGGGGTTCCTATGCCGGTTTTACTTACGCTGGTTCTCTATTTGATTGGCCAACTGCTACTGTCAAAGACGGTGCTGGGATATCACATTTACGTGGTGGGAGGAGATCAAAAGGCGGCACATCTTTCAGGAATTGAAGTGAAGAAAATTCATTTGATCACCTATATTATTGCTGGAGTCATGTATGGTGCGGCGGCGTTGGTGCTAACCGGACGGGTGGGAGTGGCAATGTCTACTTCTGCTACCGGTTTGGAAATGACGGCGATGTCAGCGATTGTAATTGGCGGCTGTTCTTTATATGGAGGACGAGGATCTTTAGTGGGGACCTATCTGGGGGTATTGCTCATGACACTGTTAGAAAATGGTGCTAATTTATTGAACCTTTCCTCCTACTGGATCCAGCTGTTTGAGGGGAGTTTTATTCTTATCGGTTTATTATCCGATAAGGCTCGTGTAAAAAAGACATATCCCATACGATAGGGGAAAATTGCACAAAGTAATTTTGTGAGGAGGATAACAGATGCAATCGGTATTAATTACAGACGATGAAATGTCTGTTTGTAACTTGATTAATCATTTAATTTCCTGGGAGGAGCTGGGATTAACCGGGATGGGATACGCTCATGATGGGATACAAGCATATCAGATAATCATGGAGAAAAAACCGGACATTGTGATCACCGATATTCGAATGCCTGGATTAGACGGGCTGAAACTGATAGAAAAAATAAGAAAAGAGAATCAGGCGGTTTCATTTATTATTGTGAGTGGATATCGGGAATTTGAATTTGCCAAGCAGGCACTCCGTTTCGGTGTGGAGGATTATCTGGTAAAACCCATTAAGGAAGATGAATTGAATGCTATCTTGCGGCATGTGCAGGAAAAGAGAGAATCGGAGTATAAAAAAGAAAAAAATGAATCCGCGCAACAGGTGGAAATAATTTCTCTGCAAAAAAACTTAAGAAAAACGTGGCTGTCCCATTTAATTAAGGGTGATGGGACAGCCAATCAGGAAACCATAGAGGAAATCAACCAAAAGTATTGCTTTCGCTTTTGTGGGGGAGATTTCCATGCCTTGGTCATTCAGATAGAGAATGACCGGCAAGGAGGTCGGGAAGAGAACCGGGAATATTATATAGAACAGGTTCAAAGGTTTTTCAACCAAGAGCTGAATACTTTTGTTTTTGATTATGAAAGTGTGATACAGGGAAATCAAATGATTTATTTAATTAATGGCAAACGGTATTCAAAAGAAGTTTTGGAGGTGAGGCTGAGAGAAATAATAACAGGAATCCGGTTGCTATCGGAAGCAATAAGAAACATGGCTCTAACAATTGCCGTGAGTGAAGAGTGTGATACTATTGAGGATTGCAGAATGATAATCAGGCAAGCACAATATGCAATTTACATGCGCTGGTGGAACGGGAAGAATCAAATTTATTGGGCTGAGAAAAGTTCACTGGAATTGAAGAGGGATTCCCTACGGATTCGGAGCGAAGAACGGGAAAAATTGCTGCAGCTTATAGCGCTTTTTGATGCACATAAGATTTCCCGGTGGTCTTTGGAAGTGCTGGAGAATTACCAGAGAGAGTTAGGAAAAGATTATGTTTTTCTGGTTGATATTGTATTGGACATAATGAGAATTATTCGAGACAAAATTTTAGAATGGAAAGGGATTCATGAAAACAACGGATTTTTCCAAGAGGACTATTTTATCAGACAAATGAATGATTGCAAAAACTGGAGCGAAGTTTTGCAGCTTCTAGGGAATGCCATTGATTTTGCCGTACAAGCTGGGGATGAGAGGAAGCAGATGCTAACGGCATTGCCCGTTCGTATCGCTCTGCAATATTTGGAGGAGAATTATTCCAATCGAATTACATTAGAAGAGCTGGCAGATCTGGTACATCTGAGCCCTGTCTATTTAAGTAGTTTGTTTAAAAAAGAAGCAGGAATGAATTTTTCGGATTATTTAATTCATGTGAGGATGGACCGGGCCAAGAAACTATTAAAGGAAGTAAAATGGAATGTTTCCGAAGTGGCCCATCTGGTGGGATATACAGATTCGCGGCATTTCAGTAAAACTTTTTCAAAAATGGTGGGAATTAGTCCAAAGGAGTACCGCAAACTACATTCTTGATCGAAGAGGGGATGAGTAATGGGAAAAATCAGGTCATGGTATCGGAAATTCAGGCAAAAGAAAGGCTTCTTTGAGCAGTTAGAAAGAATTGGGATTGACTTTTTTGATGAAAGCGGACCGGATTTTTCGACAGAGGAGGGTATTCGCTGGCTAATTGAGAAAGTTGCTTTTGCTACAAACAGCGAATATTCCTCTCAACTGCTAAAAGTGCAAGCACAAATCAATGCCTTATACAGTCAAATCAATCCGCATTTTCTCTATAATACATTAGAAATGATCCGAAGCCAGGCTTTGGATCAAGGGGTGGAAAATGTTGCGGATATGGCCGAGGCACTATCTACCATGTTTCGTTACAATATTGGTCATCCAGGGGATATGGCGACGTTGTCAGAGGAACTGGAAAATGTATATAATTATTTTAGAATCCAGCAATATCGATTTCCCAATCGATTTATGCTAGTAAAATTATTCGATGAAACAGATGTGGAGTTGTTGAACTGTTTGATTCCCAGACTGACCTTGCAGCCTATTGTAGAAAATGCGATCTACCATGGATTGGAAGAGAAAGTGGGGTCGGGAAGCGTTAGTATACGGATTTTTACCACAGGTGACAGAATCGTCATTCGAATTGCAGACGATGGTGTGGGAATATCCTCATCAAGATTAGAATCCATTCGGCGAATTATGGAATTGGGAACCTCATTTGTCTATGGGGAAAATGGCAAGCAGAACAACGGTATCGCCTTGATTAATATCAATCAGCGCATTCAACTTTATTATGGAAAAGAATATGGAATTACACTAAGTAGTGTCGAGAATAGTGGGGCAATTGTGGAGATAGAACTGCCATATTTGGAAAAATAGAAAATTCCATTAAAATTGCACACAAATTATTGAGATAACCTCGTTGTAATACATCTATATAGCGATATAATTATAGTATAAGACATAAGCGGTTAAGATAGAAAAGGAGGAGAATTTATGAGAAAAAAAAGATGTCTTGTGCTGTTATTGTGTATGCTCATGGTCATGAGCAGTATTACGGGGTGCGGAAACAATGCGGAAACAACAGCGGCGGTAACAACAACAGCGGAAACAACAGCGGCGGAAACAACAACAGCAGAAACAACAGCTGCGGAAACAAAGGCGAAGGAATATCCCATCATGTCGGAGGATACAGAAAATAAGGTGCTGTATGCTTCCACGGAAGAAGGCACTGCAGAAGATTTTAACTGGTACAGGTGGGATTTTGCTATCGATCCGGAGATGGATACCGTTGGAGACGTCGGAGATGGCGTAGGAACTTTATATTTCCGACTTTATGTTCCGGAAGATGCGAAAACAATGAAATATCCTTTGATTGCAGTCCTGGGGGGGCTGGGAAGCGCCAACTGCATAATCAATAATTTTTATGCCAATAAAGGATTGGATTTTGCATCCGAAACTGCTCAGATGGAAAATCCGGCTTATGTTTTAAATTTTAACGTACCTTTTGAAGCCTGTGTGAATTATGAAGCGGAATTGGAATATGTTTACCAGTTTGGTGAAGTGATCAAAGCAATTTCAGATGAATATGGCAATGTGGATATGAATCGCATTTATGCAACGGGTATGTCTCAGGGAGCTGGCTGGTCTTACGAGTTAGCATCTGTACAGCCGGATTTGCTTGCAGCAATCTTGATTAATGCCGGAACGTCCGTTCATACGACATGGGGAGATCAGTGTGATATGCAGGCGATTGCGGATTCTGACGTGAATATTTATATTCTTCATGGTTATGAAGATCTTTATATTCCCGTTAATGAGGCTTATCGTGCTTTCAATACATTGAAGACTCTCGGAAAAACGAATATGCTTATGGACATTACTTCAGACGGGCATGTGCTTATGGATGCTACTTCAGCAGAAGAGATGACAGATTATATGACTTGGATTTTTGCCCAAGAGAAGAAGATTGCTTGTGCGGAATCCCCGGAATTGAATGAATTTTTTGAGGACAAAGAGTACGACTACAGCGATTACCTGTGGGCGGGTGTTCAGGTTCTCCCTGCAATTGATGGCTGGGCCAATGCGGATAATTACGCAACATGGATAGAGCCGCAAGAGAATACAACCTGGAATCAGGTAAAAGATAGTTCGGTCGCATATGTGCAGGGTGAAGGCGGCACAGGAGAAACGATTCTCGGTAAGATTCGAATTGGTGATGAAACACAGACATCTTATGACGATGCCACAAAGGATGAGCCAATCGTGGCAATTTCAGCCGGTGATGTTGCGGCAATTACGGTTCAAGGATATACGGGCGCTTATGGTGATGATGAAACTTCCTTTAGCAAAGAGTGGTCTGTTGATTGGGCCGTATTAGAAGGTAGTGTTACGGATATCGAATTAACCTGTGAAGCCAGTGATAAGCCAATTCTTCGTCCGGATACGGTTACATTGGCAAATGGCGGCGGACCGAATGTGAACAATTCCCTTTACAATGAAAATACGTTAGATGGCAAGCAAGTATATATCAAGATTAGTACGGCGCAGGATTTTGATGGCGATACCCTGAAGGTGGCCATTCGCTTTACCCGTGATCTTGGCAATGGAGAATTCGCTTCCTACTGGCATGTAGTGGAATTTGCTGTCGAAAAATAGTAATTATAATCCAAGTTGAGGAAAAGACCTGCTATATGCTGTCGGCAGATATGGACAGCCGGTTATCTGCCGACAGCGACTCAGTCCTCGGAACAGCAGCTGCTTTTACGCTTTTGCAAGTGTATCCGCAAGAGACAAAACCTGTTCTAGCTCAGGAAGAATGTCGCACTGAATTAGCGCCTCATCAGGCACTTGCCGAGGATTTACCTTTTGCCCTAAGAATCGGCTTCTTAAATAGACATGTACCTGATTCCCTTTCATGCAAACGGCCAATGGAGCAGTTATGTTTTCTGCCATTTTATGCAGTACCGACAGTACCGGGTCGGTGGGAAAGTCAGGTGTACCGTCTAATCGCAGAATATTAAAATCATCGCTTATCCATCTGGCGGATGTATCTTCCGGCGACTGCAAATCTGCATTTTTGCTTTTCATAAGGGAGAGGGATTCTTCCATTATGGCGTCTTTGTGAATCAATCTCCAGTCCAATCCGGTATCCTGAGGTAACGTAAGCTGTATCCAGCAACCGGATGCAAACTCATTGTGTTTTTTTCTTTCTCCGATCAGGAAGGTATTGGCGAATACCGCGTCCCCTAGCAAGACGGGATGCCCATGCCCTTGACCTTGTACGCCTTCTATCAGCAGGATAGAACCCTTTTGGTTTTTATCGGGAATCAAACGAGCCTGGCGTAGTGTCTCCTGGTCTAGGGTTGGGGATTTCGTGTGTTGGGCATTTTTTAAATGTTTATCCATTGTAAACTGAATGCAGGCGTGGGTATAGCTTTGCTGGTATTGTTTTATTTTCGCTCTTATTATAGTAAAACGAAATAGAATATAAACCACAAATAATACGACAGCGGCGACTTGGTTGATAAGAAATAGTATCGTTGCCGCACATGCAATAAGGAAATAGACGAAGTAACATTGGCGCAGACACTTATAATCTTGATTTAAAATCTGGAGATAATCATCTTTCATGCTATCTTTATCCTTTCTGATAATAATGATGTGGGGGTCAAAAGGTATTTTGCCCCCTGATACTTACGGATTGCTACGTACTTTGTGCTCCCGCAATCCTAAAAACATTCGAAATCCGCCCTGTTCGGGCTGCTTTCTCATGTTTTGCGGGTCCCAAAGTCATGCTTTTACATGCAAGCATGAAACGCATGACCTTTTGACCCTGGTATCATAATAATTAGATTATAAAGTATTTTATTAAATTTGCAATATTTTTTTTAGTCTTATTCGACATAGCTGTAGC
>Ga0153997_1000234_pt1 | contig 16510 bp, 14 predicted proteins | sample TSNC081MetaG_FD_104750 | JGI IMG/M metagenome (GOLD analysis project Ga0153997, IMG submission 104750) | Attine ant fungus gardens microbial communities from North Carolina, USA - TSNC081 MetaG | ecosystem: Host-associated > Fungi > Mycelium > Unclassified | place: USA: North Carolina, Lumber...
ACTGGGTTTGCATTCTAAGTGTCAGGGTCTCTGTGATCAGAGCTATACTAGTATGTTTAAGTATTACTTTAGTAATACTTGAACAGGCTTAGGCTGCTCTGGAGTATTGCTTTGCAGTTTAGGAGTGGAGATAGAGCTATCCCCTTACAGGTAACTATTATGGTACCACTATTAAATTGCCAATATCTCAGGAACCACTATGATTGATGCTTTACTTCTAGGTATCAGAAAATTCCTTTTCATACCACTCAGAATGAGCCTAAAATAATGCCAAGACAATTAATATTACTGGAGATATGAAGTCCTTAATGTTTGTATATAGTATCACAAAAGATTACTTACTTGTTATGATAGGTTGAATAGTAATTCAAAAAGTGCTTTATAGGCAAATGTAGACAAGCAAAAAAAGATATTGTTAAGTCTGAGGTCTAATCCTCAGACTATGAGTCCTTAAATATAGAAAAGTAATAATCTGTGCATTAGAACAGATCATTACATGCTATTACCTATTGTTCTATATGTGGTAGTGCTTTTATGCTTGAAAATGCAATAACTTAACCATATGGAGACTGTCCTTTGTTCTAAAAAAAGGACAGATGACTATCTATGGGTAATTAATAAAGTCTATGTACAAATATTGAGGTCTTCATATCTCCACTAATATTAGTTTCCTCAGCATTGCTTTAGGCTCATTCTGAGAGGTATAAAGAGGGATTCCCCAATGTCTAGAAGTGAAGCATTGATCATAGTGGTTCCCAAGATATTGGCAATTTAATATGTAGTACCATGGTGGTTACCTACTGATTTGCTCAATAGCTTGGCCATTATTGATTGCCTCGAGATGTGGCTAGTATTTTAATCAAAAGGTTTTTCAAGGGCTTTTGGGTGCTGTTAAGACCATGGGAATTGTTGAAGAATTGGTGGAGATATAGCCAAATGAAGTTTGTGACACATAAACTTAATTAATTACTCATAGATACTCATCTGTCCTTTTCTTAGAACAAATGACAGCCTCCATAAGGTTAAGTTATTGCATTTTCAAGCATAAAGGCACTACCACATATAGAACAATAGGTAATAGCATGTGATGATCTGTTCTAGTGCACAAACTATTACTTTTATGTATATAAGGACCCATAGTCTAAGGATTAGACCTCAGACTTAATAACATCTTTTGTCACTATTTGAACTTCACTTATAAGCCCCTTTTGAATACATCTTCAACCCAATCACAAACAGTAAGTGACCTTTTTGTGATAGTAAGAGGCCCCTCAAGTAGAATTTAAAAACAGTTCTTTCAACTTCTTCCTCTATTTTGTTATTTTGTTATTGTTTTTCCCCTCTTCTCCTCCAAAAAGCTCTCTTCTGTTTGATTATCTCCCTAGTGCCTACTTGTTAGCATACAATTATAAGACATTTTGGAGATTTCACTTCTTTAACTTGTTTTCACTTTTGTCTGAGATCACACTTTTGATTCCTATCAGTATAGGTCCTGTCTATTATTGGCTTTGAATAGTAATACTTTTGTACTTGTTTGTACTTTATTATTATATACAAATTCAGCTGTTGCTAACCAATTATCACAAATAGTCACTTACTTGATTTGTGATTCAAGAGTTGGTATTCAAAAAGGCTTAATAAGCAAAGTTAAATAGTGACAAGAGATGTTGTTAAGTCTAAGGTCTAATTCTCAGACTAGAAGTCTTTATATGCAAAATTGTGATAGTCTATGTACTCAAACAGATTATCACATGCTACTACCTATTGTTCTACATATGATAGTGCTTTTGTAATAGTGATAACTTAACCATATGGAGGCTATCTTTTGTTCTAAGAAAAGGCAGATAAGTATCTATGGGTAACTGATTAAGTTTATGTACAAACATTCAGGACTTTATATCTCTACTAATATTAATTGCCTTGAGGTTGCCCTAGGCTCATTCTGAGCATCATGAAGAGGGCTTCCTCTGAGCCTAGAAGCAAAGTATTGATTATGGTAGTTTCTGAGATATCAGCAATTTAATAAATGGTACCATAGTAGTTATCTACTGATTTGCCTGATATCTTGGCTGATATTGATTGCCTTGAAATGTGACTGGAATCAATCAAAAGGTCTTTTCAAGGGCTTTTTGGAGCCATTAAGACCATAGAAATCATTGAAGAATTGGTGGAGATAGGTCTGAATAAAGTTTGTGACATTACCTTCTCTTGTTATGAGTCGCCTCAACCATGACTAAGAAATATGACATGGACTGGATTCAAACCCTGGACTTGAAGGGACTTGTAGAATAGACAAGGACAAATAGCAAGAATATGTATATATAGTGTACTGGAATTAAGTGAGGACTCCATTGAGTTCTCTTCTAACCCTGAAGAGCTTCTTGGTCTAAACCCTAGACTAAGATTCAAGTCAGTCGCTGACAGAAGAACTCAATAACCACTATCTGAGCTTAGTTTACCTCAAACCTTGCTTATAAATCTCTTCAATCATCTTATCAATCCTCAGCCAATGATCATTATGACCATTAGCTACTTCTATATATAGCTGGGCCCTTGGCTTAAGGGAACTTCTCAGTCAGTTAGGGACTAAGGGAGGAAAATTTGCACCAAGTTTAGATATACAGTCAAGTCCTGACCTACTAATTAAATCTGTTAATTACATCTTCACTGTATAAACCTTGTGCTGCAGTCCATTGTAACTGGTACACAGAGAGGAGTGATAGTTATCTCTTAAAGAGCTGTCTAGAGTAGGAATCCTCTCTGTTGAGGTGATAGTGTAACTCTAGTATTAGAGCAGTAGTCAGTAGGGAAGTAGGTACCTGGCTGGGTGAAGATCTTGTGCCCTAGCAAACATAGTAGTAAATAACAAGACTCAACATTATATCCATACCTCTGAGATATCGCTATGATATCTCAACAACAATATCATAAAATCATGAGCAACTTGCTCAGAGAAAAGCATGCCCTTGCTTTACTAAGGGCAAAATTAGAAGGAAAGCAAGAAAGAGAGTGTTGGAAGTGCAAGGGGTTCGGACACCAAGCCCAATACTGCAGAAGAGAGAAGAAAGAAAAGGGGAAACTAATTTCTCAAAATAAATTTGAAGTATTAGCAAGTAAGGTGATGAAGTGTGAAGTAGAATTGAGAAGACAGGAGACAATAGAAAGCAGCTAGGTAGTAGAGTATTTCAAATGTGGAGAAAAAGGGCACAAGTATAAGGAGTATCTGCTATAGAAGAAAGTGGAGAAGAAAGGAACAGAGAAAGCAGTGCATGTGGTGATACCACAAAAGGCACAGCAGAAGGAGCTAAGAAGAGTAGAGGAAGGAGAAGTGGTGTGTGTGGCCAAGCTACAAAAAGTACAGCAAGAAGAGTAGAGGAGAAGTCTAGTGCACATCTTATGACGGAAAGTGTAAGGGCGACTGGAACACAAGACTCCAGGAGAATCCTCAGATATATTACAGTCTGTGATTATGATACAACTCACTTCCAGAAGAATCCTCAGAGATTAGGATGAGGCTCCTGAAGGGATCTTCTACATTATATATACTAGGTTTACATTCTTTGGTGTCAGGATCAGCGTGATCGGAGCTATACTAGTGTGTTTAAGTATTACTTTAGTAATACTTGAACAGGCTTATGCTGCTCTGGAGTGTCACTATACAGTTTAGAGGTGGAAATAGAGCTGTCCTCTTACAGAAAGTGCAGGAGCATTGTAGAGAGAGCATCCCAGACAAGGCATGCCTACCTGAGTTGGGATGGTGTACAGGGGAAGTGATAGTAATGTATGTGAAGTGTGAAAGATATGAAAAGAAGGGATGCTATGTGAAAGAGAATAGAGGACAGGAGGTGATTTCAAAAAGACAAAGATGGTGTGGATGTTGAGGAAAAAAGGAGGTAAAAGTAGTGTGCCTTATAGAAGGAAAAGTGCAGCAAAGTGGCACACAGTCAGGAAAACTGGAAAGCACAGCAAAGGAGAAAGAGAAGGAAAGGGATGTCAGGAGAACATTCAAAATCCTGAGAGAGGTGTGGTTAGACATCAGAATAGAGAAAGTAGATACACATGAAGGCATAACAGTAAAAGCACTCTTGGATAGTGGTGCCACAAGGATGTTTATGAACAGAGAAATGGTCAAGAAGTATGGTTTCAAGATGACAAAACTAGAAAGGCCTTTAAAAGTGAAAAATGTGGATGGAACAGAGAATAGTAGAGGAAATATCATGCATCAGGTGAAAATCAATGTTTTCTACAAAAATCATATAGAATGGATGAGAATGGATGTATATAATTTAGGGAAGACAGAGGTGATACTGGGGATGCCTTGGCTGCAAGCACACAACCCAGAAACAAATTGGGAGACAGGAGAAGTAAAGATGACAAGATGCCCCACTTTTGTGTGGAAGGAACCTAGCAGTGAAAAAAGATATAGAGCAAAGAAAGAAAATAGAAAAGAGAATAAGAAACATGGAGAAAACAGATAGAGATGAGTGGGAATGGACAATAGAAGAGAAATTTAACAAAGAAATCAAATTAGATAGAGAGAAAGTGAGAGAGATAGTGCCACAAAAGTTTCACAAGTGGCTAAAAGTATTTGGAAAAGTTGAGTTAGAAAGGATGCTGATGAGAAAACCATGGAACCATGCAATCAATCTAAAAGAAGATTTCATTCTGAGGAAAGGAAGGACATATCTAATGTCTAGACAAAAGAAAGAGAAAGTACAAGAATTTGTGGAAGAACAGCTCAGAAAAGAGTATATTAGGCTCTTGAAGTTACTTCAGACTTCACCAGTATTCTTTGTAGAAAAGAAAGATGGAAAGAAACAAATGGTACAAGACTATTGGTACCTCAACAAGGGGACGGTCAAGAACAATTATGTAAGGGGACACTTTAGAGTAACCTAGGTAACCTGGTATGGGTGAGTATTATCTAGCTTGCCCTCAGATCCTATCACAAAAGGCCACTTACTGATTTGTAATTTAATATTGGGATATTCAAAAAGGCTTATAAAGCAAGTTTTAGACAGTGGCAAGAGATGTTGTTAAGTCTGAGGTCTAATCCTCAGACAGGAAGTCCTTATATACAGAATTGTGATGGTCTGTGCACTAGGACAGAACATCACATGCTACTATCTATTGTTCTACATATGGTAGTGCCTTTGTGTTAGAAATAGTGATAACCTAACCATATGGAGGTTGTCCTTTGTTCTAAAAAAAGAACAGATGATCATCTATGGGTAATTAATAAAGTCCATATACAAACATTGAGGCCTTTATATCTCCATGAATATTGATTGCCTTGGTGTCATTTTAGACTCATTCTGAGCAGTATGAAAAGGGCTTCTTTGATGCCTAAAAGCAAAGCTTAGATCATGGTGGTTCCTGAGATATTGGCGATTTAATAAACAGTACTATAGTGGTTACTAGTTGATCTGCCTAATATCTCAGCTAATACTGATTGCTTTGAGACGTGACTAGTATAGATCGAAAGGTATTTTCAAGGGCTTTCCGTAGCCATTAAGACTGTGAGAATTGTTGAAGAATTGATGGAGATATAGCCAAATGAAGTTTGTGATAGATCCTTGGAGCCTACTATTCATAGTTCCCTTCCCTCTTGTTCTCATTGCCATGGTTAGTACTATGTAGCCTTATTAGGTATGGTAGTTATTAGTGTCCTGATCTGTGTTCCCTTAGCGACCGGTGCACAGACTGGCTAGTCTAGTATAAATAGCTAGTGATGTATGGTAGAATACCTTACCTCAACATTGATTAGAGCTCCTGGGCTATACATTGCTCTTACTTAAGATGCCTCTTCCACTAATGTCGAGTGTGTCCTGGGCTACCTCTAAGTAGCCCCTTACAAATTATCCCCTACTATTGATCTCAGACCTTATTGACACCATAGGGACAAAAAGAGTGTTCACAAAGATGGACCTAAGATAGAGGTACAACAATGTACAGATAAAGGAGGGAGATGAGTAGAAGGCAGCATTTACAACACATTTGGGGGTTTACCGACCCACTTTTATGTTCTTTGATCTCACAAACTCACCAGCAACTTTTCAGGCAATAATAAATGACATTTTGAGAGATCTTATAAATACAGGAGAAGTAGCAGTGTTTATGGATGACCTCTTAGTAGAGACAGAGGAGAAGGAGAAGCATGACGAAATAGTAGAGGAAGTGTTAAGGAGGATAGAAGAAAATAACTTTTACATAAAGCCTGAAAAATGTGTATGGAAAGTGAGAGAAATTGATTTCCTGGGGCTAGTAATGGGGTCAGAAGGAATTAAGATGTAGGAAGAAAAAGTAGCAGGAGTCTTAGAATGGCCAAGATCAAAGACAGTCAAGAAAGTGCAGAAGTTTCTAGGATTAGCAAACTACTACAGGTGGTTCATCAAGGACTTTGCTAAAATAGCTAAACCAATGCACAAATTGGGTGGAAAGAATGAAAAATGAAGTTGGGGAGATGAGCAGAAGAAGGTATTTGAGTAGTTAAAGTAGGTGTTCATGACATGACCAGTGTTAGTAGTACCAGACTTAGATAAGTATCACAAAAGATCACTTACTAATTTGTGATGGGTGATTTGATACTTGAATAGTTCAAAAATGTGAAGTTTAGACAATAACAAAAGATGTTGTTAAGTCTGAGATCTAATCCTCAGACAGGGAGTTCTTATATACATAATTGTAATAGTCTGTACACTAGGACAGATCACATGCTACTACCTATTGTTCTACATATCGTAGTGCCTTTGTGCTGTAAATAGTGATAACTTAACCATATGGAGGCTGTCCTTTGTTCTAAGAAAAGAACAGATGACTATCTATAGATAATTAATAAAGTCCATGTACAAACATTGAGGCCTTCATATCTCCACTGATATTGATTGCCTTGAGGTCATTTTAGGCTCATTCTAAGCGGTATGAAGAGGGCTTCTGATAAGCCTAGAACCAAAGCATTGATCATGGCAGTTTCCGAGATATTTGTGATTTAATAAATGGTACTATAGTGGTTACCAGTTGATCTACCTAATATCTTAGCCAATACTGATCGCCTCAAGATGTGACTGGCATCGATCAAAAGGTTTTTTTAAGGGCTTTCTGTAGCCCTTGAGACCATGAAAATTGTTGAAGAATTGATGGAGATATGGCCAAATGAAGTTCATGACAGATAAGGAAATGAGAGTAGAGGCAGATGCATTGGAATATGCAACAGGAGGAGTTTTGTCTATAAAGTGTGAAGATGAGAAGTAGAAACTAGTAGCCTTTATCTCAAAATTGTTAAATAAGGCAGAAAGAAATTATGAAATTCACAATAGAGTGATGTTGGTAATAATTAGATGCTTAGACAAATGAAGACACCTGCTGGAAGGAGCATAGAACAAATTTGAGATCTGGAGTGATCACAAAAATTTGGAATATTTCATGAGCAGCCAAAAGTTAAACTGTAGACAAGCACAATAGGCTCTATACCTGTCCCAATTTGATTTCATGCTCAAACATGTGCCAGGGTCCAGTATTGGAAAAGCTGATAGTTTAAGTAGACGACCAGACTGGCAAAAGAGGGTAGAAAAAGACAATGAGAACAGAACGTTGTTAAAAAAAGAGTGATTAGAAGTTAGAGCAACGCAAGTGGTGGAAGTAATAATAGATGGAGTAGATCTATTAGAAAAGATAAGAGGATCAGAGGCAAGAGACAATGAGGTAGTAAAAGCAGTGAAAGAAATAAAACAAGCAGGAATTAAGATGTTGAGAGATGAGGAATAGAGAGAGGAAAATGGACTTATGCTAAGGGATGGAAAAGTGTATGTTCCAAAAGATAAGAATTTAAGAACAGAAGTTATATGGCTATACCATGATATGCCGATAGAAGGACATAAGGAACAGTAGAAGACAACAGAGTTGGTTACAAGAAACTTTTGGTGACCAGGGGTCACTAAGGAAGTAAAAAAGTATGTAGAAGGATGCAAAAAAACAAAAATCACACAGAGGCACCTACAAGAAAGCTTATGCCAAATGTAGTACTAGAAAAACCCTGGACTCATATTTCAGCAGACTTTATCACAAAGCTACTGCTAGCACAGGGATACAATAGTATATTGGTAGTATGCAATAGAATGACAAAAATAGCACACTTTGTGCCCACTATGGAAAAAACTTTGGTGGAAGGAATAGTGAGATTATTCCAGGATAACATCTGGAAATTGCACAGATTACCAGAAAGTATTATAACAGATAAGGGAGTGCAGTTTGCAGTGAGAATGATGGAAGAGTTGAATCAAATGCTAGGGATAGATACAAAGTTGTCAACAGCTTACCATCTGCAGACAGATAGTCAGACAGAAAGAATGAATCAGGATTTAGAACAATACTTAAGGATGTTCATCAGTCATCGACAAGAGCAATAGCTAAATTGGTTAGCGATAGCAGAGTTTGCATATAATAACAAAGTATAGACTAGCACAAAAGTATCACCATTCAAGACAAATAATAGGTGAGATCCACACATGGGATTTGAGATGAGGATGAAAGGAAAGTTTGAAAAGGCAAAAGAATTTGCGATAAGGATGAAAGAAGTACACAAAAAAGCAGAAGCAGCACTAAAGAAAAGCCAAGAGGAAATGAAGAAATATACCAATAGAAAGTGAAGTGAAGTGAAAGAATATCAAGTAGGGAACTGGGTGCTCTTAAGCACAAAAGACCTCAAGTACCAAATGAAGGGACAATGATCAGAAAAATTGATGGAATACTTTGTGGGCCCTTACCAGGTAAAAGGAATTATCTTAACAAATGCAATAGAACTGGATCTGCCAAGTACAGTTAAAATACACCCAGTAGTAAATGTCAGTAGAGTATGTAGGTACAAGGATCAAGTAGAAGATCAGAAAAAAGAACAACCAGCACCAGTTATAATCAAGAGGAAAGAAGAATATGAGGTGGAGAAAATCTTAAATAAGAAAAGGTTTAGAGAGAAAGATTGATACCTGGTATGGTGGAAGAGATATATGGCAGAAGAAGATACCTGGGAACCAAGAGAAAACTTAAGAAATGTAAAGGACTTAATTAAAGAATTCAAGGAAGAATACAGCAAAATTGGGAGGTTGAGAAAAAGAAAGAATAATAAAGAAGACAGAAAAGGAGAACTACTGGGTAGGTATATGGCAAAGATGTTATATGGATAGGATGACAAAAAATTTGACAAAGAATATTGGGAATGATTGGAAAGAAATTGGAGGAAATGGAAAGAAAAAGAGAAAGAAAGACTAGAAAGGATCAACAAAGAAGAGGAAGAAGAAGAAATCAAGAAAGGAAGAATAGAGGAATGGGATGAAGAAGATAAGATAGGAAAGATGGGAGATATATATAACAAATTGTAGGAAATTTTCAGGACGAAAATTTTTAAGAGGGGGGTACTGTCATGAGTTGCCTTGACTATAACTAAGAAATATGACATGGACTGGATTCAAACTCTGGACTTGAAAAGACTTGTAGAATAGACAAGGACAAATAGCAAGAATATGTATATATAGTGTACTAGAATGAAGCAAGGACTCTATTGAGTTCTCTTCTAACCCTGAAGAGCTCTTTGGTCTAAACCTTAGACTAAGGTTTTAAGTCAGTTGCTGACAATGATGCAAGATGAATGCGTGTCTTAGAGATCTTATTATAGTGAGACCAACCTCAAGTGGATTTATAAATACTTTATTATTCTTTCTTTCAGTTATTCAAGTATTCCCCCCTCTATTTCTCCCTTTTCTTAAGCTCTCTCTGTTCATTTGATCATCTCCCCAGTGCCTACTTGTTTAGTACACAATTGTGAAATATCTTGGAGATCCCATTTCTTTCATTTGTTATTACCTTTGTTTTGTGATCAAATTCTCTTTGATCTCCATCAATGGTAAGCCAGACTACTAGACTAGGTAAGGGCAATAGTGTTATGGTACAAAACAAATGTGTACCTTAGGAATCCTATTATGGTAAGAGTTCTCTTAAGTGGATACTAAAAACAGTTTTTCTTTCTTAGGTTTCTATTTAAATATTCCTTGGACATTCACCTTCAGTAAGCTCTTTATTATTTAATTTATCTTCTCAGTGCCTACTTGTTAGCATACAATTGTAAAGCAGCTTGGAGATTTCACTCCTTTGACCTTACTTTTACCCTTGTTTCATGATCAAACCTTTTGATCCCCATTACTATGCCTGTAAGGGGACACTCTAGAGTAGCTTAGGTAATCTGGTATGGGTGAGTATTATCTAGCCTGCCCTTGGATCCTTGGAGCCCGCTATTCATAGTTTCCTTCCCTCTTGTTCTCGTTGCCATAGTTAGTACTATATAGTCTTATTAGGTATAGTAGTTATTAGTGTCCTGATCTGTGTTCCCTTAGCAACTGGCGCACAGACTGGCTAGTCTAGTATATATAGCTAGTGATATATGGTAGAATACCTTACCTCAACATTGATTAGAGCTTCTGGGCTATTTATCACTCTTACTTAAGATGCCTTCTCCACTAATGTCAAGTGTGTTCTGGGACACCTCCGAGTGCCCCCTTACAGTGCCCTTATGAAAGCTTTACTTCAACTGACCATACAGTTGAAAGCCTACTCCAAAAACACATAGTGAGTGGTTAAATTCTAGTATAAGCAAATGTCTAAGTCTGTTAATATTCAAATTCCCCTCTGAGAAAAGGTTTTTAGTGCTCTTTTAGAAAATAAAAGAAAAGCTTAAAATAAGCAAAAACTCAATCACTCAAATAGCTGTTAAGCTCTAGAGCAACAGAAAGGAATGATAGGAGTGTAATTCTTGATTTTCCTTCTATGCTCTAGAGTATTTTATTAGGATTACAAAGCAATAGTATAACAAAAGAAAAAGAGACAAATAAAACTTCCAAAATTCCCAAAGATAGTAAAGATAGAATAATAAAATAGCACCTCTCCTGATTGCTTGGCAACTACTTTTTGCTCCTCTAATTCTACTTCTGGGATTCTCCTTTGCACAATAGATAGCTCTCAAGCCTTTTGATAGGCTATAAAAAAAGGTGGTGATCTTGAGCCATCTTGTTCTTGAGCATGTTATCTTTATCAATCTTCTCTTCTACCTCTCTTTCTGACCTCCTTATAAGGGCATCACTCAGAGGCAGTCACCCTTCAAGCTATTGGATAGTCCTGGAAGCTAAGTTGAGATTCAAGTGAAGTATATCTACGACAGCTTGCTAGTATATATACTTCTACACTAGACGATCACATGCACTATTACATGAGCACATGGATCAGTAATCACAATGTCCTAATAATAGATAGAAGACGTCGCCCGCATGACACGGACAGAGAGAAGATAGAAATGGTGGGAATGCGTACACGTACTATTACCAGGCCACTAATAGAACAGACCCTCAGTCCTGACTAAGCATCACCCTAGATGTCCCCTTACACTCCTTAGCCTTTTTACTATCTCTTCTACACCTCTTTACTTCTCTACATTCTAGTTTTCTTCTATTTTACTCCTGATGCAGTCTTTAAGTGTGCTTTGCTTTGCCAGTCTTGCTATGATTAACCATCAGGAATGATGGCTTAGATATGATAGTAACCTATATATAAATATACAGTGGTCCATTAAGACATGATATTATTCTATTAAAAGTAAGTCTCTGAAGGTCCTTTTCACCTTTGAGAGTACTTTAGAGAAGAATTCCATCATAGATCTGTTATGGAAAGCTTAGGCAAACTCTTATGAGGTCTCTGTAGTGGTGATTACAGCCACTACCCTGCTATTCAAGTGGTGTGCACAAGTCCACAACAGAGCTTTTAGTGGTTATTTCTTGAGCCAATTATTATTGTTATTAGAATGAAAAATGCCACTTATTTTGCCTAAATAGCTGTCCAGTGTGATAACAGTAAGAGGTCCCTCAAGTAGAATTCAAAAACAGTTCTTTTGACTTTTTCTTCATTTTGTTATTTGATTATTGTTTTCCTCTTTCATCCCCTATGAAAAGCTCTCTTCTGTTTGATTATTTTCCCAGTGCCTACTTGTTAGTGCACAATTGTGAGATATTTTGGAGATTTTGCTTCTTTGATTTGTTTTCACTTTTGTCTGAGATTACACTTTTAATTCCTATCACTAGTTTATGATAGAGTACAAAGTCAAAATGAGTTATGAATAATACCTATCTTGCTTGTCTCCTGGTTAGCTTTTGAGCTGTCCTAGAAAATGTAAGGTTCTGATGATCCAACTAGATCTCAATTTTATATGAAGTGCCTGTATTTCTCTAGTTCCTGAATTACCACAAGTAGCTCTTTGTCATAGATTTCATAGTTCCTTTCATAGATGTCTAATGACTTGGAGAAAAAAGCTACTGGGTGCTATAGGTTAGTTTGCATGTCTTTTTGTGATAAAACAACTTCTGTTGCAAAGTTACTGGCATCAGTAGATAACTTAAAGAGATCTTTGTTATTTGGTATTCTTAGGATTGGAGCCATGGTAAAGGCCTTTTTCAGTACCTCAAAAGCATTTTGTTGCTCAACATCTCAATTCCAGATACTATTCTTTTTGGTTAAGTTAGAGTAGTTTTGATATCTTAGCAAAGTTCTTAATAAACCTATGATAGAAATTCACAAAACCTAAGAGTGCTTATACTTGCTTGACTTTTGTTGGTACTGGTCACTCTAGAACTCCTAAAAGTTTCTCCTTATCTATCTGTACTTTATTTTTCAATATTATTATGCCCAAATACTTGATACCACTTTGCTCAAAGAAACATTTCTCTGCTTTAGTGTAGAGGTCATTAAATTGAAGTCTTTTTAGCACTTCCTTAACTAATTGCCTATGTTCTTTCAAACATGTCCCAAATATTAAAATGTCATCTAAATATACCATTACTAGTCTTATGCAAATCAAATCTCCAAGTATATCATTCATCATACTTTAGAATACTGCTAGTGCATTGGAAAACCCAAAATACATAACAGTTGCCTCAAAGAGGCCTTATCTTGTGATAAATGCTATTTTCCATTTATTATCTTCTTTGATGCAAACATTATTGTATTTCTACCTCAAATTGATTTTAGTAAAGATTAAGACTTTACTGAGTGATTCAATCAAGTCAGCTATTCTAGGGATTAGATAATAATTTTTTATGGTAATTGCATTAAGAACTCTATAGTCTATAACAGGTTATAGACTTCTATTGTGTTTCTTTACAAAGAAGAATAAAGCTGCTATTAGGCTAGTAAATGGACAGATATAACCTTTTCTAAGTTCCTTATCAATCCATGTGTCAAGAGAGTTTCTTTCTACTAGAGGTAGTGGATAGACCTTTGCTGGCTTAGGAAGCTTTGCATCTTCTATGAAGTCAATAGCATAGTCATATGGGTTCCATAATGGTAATCTCTCTGACTTATGTTTTAAAAATACATTTCTATACTTGTATAGCTATTCTGGTATATGAGTCTTCCAGATCTTTGTGTCTTTGCAATCTGAGTTCCTATACTAGTCTCAATTGTTGAGTATAGTTGCAATTATTATTGCCTGTTGATGACTGCCTAGATCAGTTATATCTATCCAGCTAAGAATGTGATTGTCAGAGTCTTTATCTCTGATGTTGTTTAATAAGAGAAATCCACTGATATCTATTTCAAGATAAAGCTTATTAGCTCCTACTTTTATATCTCATATTTTATAGACTTTACTAGCACATATATCTAGGCACCTGGTAAACTTCCATTGATTTTTTTGCCAATCAATATTTGGATTATACTTGTACAAGTATAAGTAGCCAATCATTATTTTCTTATTCTCTATATTGGTGACAAAGAGGTGTTGAGTCATCTTGTGTAATCCAACTTCTATATAAGCTTGAACATACTCTATTATTTGTCCTATCTTGTTGGGGGTGCTATCCATATTGATTACACAATATGGATTTGTTAGTTTATGCATTTCCAGGTTATTATTTTCTATGACAACTTTGTCAACAAAGTTTATGGTAGCTCCCAAATTAACTAAAGCCTTGGTCTATACTTTTTTGTGTTATATACCCAAAGTGTTAAGACTCTAGACCTCACAGTTGAATATGTGTTTCAACTCAAAGCCTATATCAATACTTGATATCTTCATACCCCTTTACAAAGGGTCCAGTTAAGGTTTTCAGTGAAGTTATATCGTAAGTGAGAGTATTGAGACATTTAGTCACACTCTGCACTATAATCCAAAGACTAAAGAGAGTATGGGGTTATAAGAGTAAGGTATTATGACTTAGCAAAATAGCTAAGTTATTTTCTATCTTTCTTTCGTTTTGTTTTATTTTATTTAGTTAGATCATTACTAAGGTGAAGTATGTGAAAGTATCACATAATAGTCACAGAGTCACAAAAATGTGTGACAATGGTCACAGAATGGTCACATCACACAAGAGTCACAGTCACAACATGTAACAAGGTAGTCACATAACAGAAGTAATATGAGGACCATAGGAGGATAGAGCATAGCCACCAAAGTAAAATGTATAAGTAGTGTAGAGAATCCAACAGGAACTCTATTGAGTTCTCCTTGTTAACTCAGATAAGGAGTGGGATTAAGTTATCACAACTAAGTCCTTATATTACTACTAGTATGACTAGAGGTAACAACTTGAGTTAGTATTCATAGATGAGTCCAATAATTCTCCTTTTAGTTCTTGTTCTATTATTGTTTAGATCACTGTCCAAGAATTATCTGAGGATTGTTCATGAGTCCAATGTTTCTGTCCTTGTTCTGTCCCAAGTCTCATCCATATAAAAGCTATTTATAGCTTTTATTGTTGTCTTCCTCTCCTTCTTTCATTGCAATATCATCATTTATCAATTCTTGAAGTAACCATTCATTGTCACTCCATGGTTGATAGTACTGGTAGTCCTATCCCATATCCATAACAGTTGTAGGAAGGGAGCAAAGTGACCTGACAGACAACATTACTCACTGTCACACAGACCATTGTTGGAAGGGAGCAAAGTGACCTGATAAACAATGCTACCTGCTGCTGTATGGACTGTTGTAGGAAGGGAGCATATGACAAAGTTTATTCTTTACCTTTTGTCATTACTCCTCCTCCATTTCTAGCATTCCAAATGACGTTCTCTGAATGTCATCTTCATTCTTGTTATTCATATTAAATTCTTCCTCTTGTCTCATTATGTTCCAGAATGAGAGATGTAGACATATGCAGAAATACCTGAGACATGTTCATTCTTAGGTAAATAGTTGTACACTTGTATTGTACATAAAGTGTTCATCATGTAAGCCCTAAGACCAGTCGTTTCTATCTGGTCTTAGGTGCATATACCTTCTGTATTTCCTCCTGAACATTTAATTCATCAGTCATTTCTATCTGGTCTTAGTTTGGTCCAGTACTTCTTAAGTTTTGAAGACATACTTGTGCATTTTATCTGTTAGCATAGCAGACTGACTTCAGCACAATCTTAATAACACAGAACTAGTAGAAGGTTCAAGATGGGCTGGAGGCCCAGATAAAAACCTTGTCTGTATATAGTATGTGACCTTGATTTGTAATGGAGAGGATATTGATATATGTTATAGCACTCTGATACCTCTAACCAAAAAGGTATCCATGACGAGTGACAAGTGCTTTGAATGCCTTGTCAGACCACTGACTCCCTTGGGTGCAAAGGGTCGGGGCTTACCCTAGAGCATGTTGTGGGCCAACAATGGTCTGGTAGCTCAGTGGTAGAGTGTATGGGCTAGTTACCTTAGGTCAACAGGTTCAATCCCTGTCCGGGTCACTCTCTTGTCGAGTTGCTTTGCTTGGGGTGTTATTCCCCATGGGTGTTTGTTGAGTTCAGAGGATATAGGACAAAAGTGGAAACTCGTTGCAAACGCGCAACGAGTCTCTTCTCAACCACTTGTATTTGTACCTACCTACTATCACAACACGGCACATAAAACAGTCAGTAACTAAGAGATGAAACAAACCTATTTTTAGTGTGATGCTCGATATTCCAACAGTGTTATCTTATTTCATGTTTCGACAATCCAGGGAAGTAGTAGTCTTTCATCTGGGAAGTCTGGGACACCCTGAAATTTGAAATTTATACTCGGCATCTCAGCACGGAGCAGTCAGGGAAGATCAGTGGTCTCATATTTTCTCAAACTGCTTATGGGAAGTCAACTTCAGCCACACCTTCTGTAGAGACAGGCCCTGTTGGGGAAAAGCTATTCACGTGATTGATAAATTAATTAATGGTGCCACAAGACTTCTCAGCCTTCGTCTTCCTGTACTTCGTTCTCAACACGAGGTTCCTAAATTCTACAATGACCACTGCCTTGAGTTTAGCTGAACACTACCAAGGTATTTTTTGCTGCTCAGCCGGCTCAAAAAACAATGGGCGGCTTGGTCTATTTGGATTGGCAATCCTGCTATCGCTACGGGTCTCTTGCTTCACGAGGTGATTGTCTGGTGCATCTGAGTTTCTTATATGTCCGAAAATGGAAGCTACAACCTACAAAGACACATACACCGCAGGA